>JAEEGL013627475.1_pt1 | contig 20403 bp, 16 predicted proteins | sample 9134231 | NCBI WGS metagenome assembly JAEEGL01 (sample SAMN16246548, study PRJNA631951) | gut metagenome | biome: gut microbiome; feature: rumen; material: fiber-attached | host: Bos | place: Iran: Karaj | collected 2018-10 | reverse complement strand
GGCCAAGCTCTTCGGCATCGGACTGGAGTCGTACACCGTCGGCTCACACGACTTCTACACAGCCTACTGTGCCACCCGTAAGCAGATGTACACCATCGACACAGGCCACTACGAGCAGACCGAGAACGTCAGCGACTTTGTCTCGACGCTGCTGATGTACGTGCCTGAGCTGATGCTGCACGTATCCCGCCCCGTACGCTGGGACTCCGACCACGTGACCATCATGAACGACCAAACGCTCGACCTCTTCAAGGAACTCGTTCGTTGCGACGCCCTCGACCGTGCCCACGTGGGTCTCGACTACTTCGATGCCTCTATCAACCGCATTGGTGCCTACATCGTGGGCAGCCGCTCCACGCAGAAGTGCATCCTGCAGGCCCTGCTGGAGCCGAAACAGAAGCTGCGTGAGTATGAGGACAACGGCCAGTACTTCGAGCGTCTCGCCCTGATGGAAGAGGCAAAGTCGATGCCGTTCGGTGCCGTCTATGACTACTTCAACCTGAAGAACAACGTTCCCGTTGGCGAGGAGTACATCCAGTGCATCCAGCAGTACGAGAAGGACGTAACCTCAAAGCGCTAAGACTTCAAGATTTCGTTTACCATTCTTAATTATAGCGTTTGCGGCTGTCTGGAACCATGACCAGCAGCCGCTTTTTTACAATTTACTTAACCAATGTCAACTCTATTAAGAGTACTGCCGTTTCAGGTTCATCCTTTGGGGCATCCTTAGGTTTCCATGCTACAACATAACGAACTGAAGCAGAACGGACTTGATAACCTTTTTCTTTCCAAGCAGAAAGGACGGCTTGCATATTTGTTGATAATTTTGCGACTGCTCTATGGGTAGAAGGCAAAAACAAGTAACTGTCCTCTAAAATCAGGCTATCACCACTTCGTAAGGCTAACACCTCTTTTTTTATAGGCTTGAAGAAATCAAGGAATACGTCTTTATGAGACAATTGCAAAACGATTTCCTCTGGCATGGGATATTGCTGATTGTCAACTATGTTTTTGTCAGCAGGCAGACGTGAGAAGAAGTCGCCATTGGTATGAATGAACAGACGCTTTTTGGCACGGGTCATTCCCACGTAATATTGGCGGAATAGTTGACCATCTTTATGTGGCTTGTCGGTCAAAAGCATATATACATCGTCAAACTCACGTCCTTTGGCCTTGTGAATCGTTGATACCACAACCTCAGCTTTGGAAACATCACAAAAGTCCTCAACCGATGACTCGAAAACGAACTCCCAAAGGTCTGTCCGATATTTTGCACGGTTAGCCTGTTCAAACAACTCTAAGCAACGTTTAACTAATGGCAGGCATTGACTACCATCATAGATTTCGAAAGTAGAACGTTTTGCTTCATCCCAAAGTTCGTCAGGTATCAGAGGGGTGCTCAACCGTTTGGAAATGTACTTCAGCAAGTATTTTACTTCAGCCAAATTGGAGAAACGGAACCCCTCCATAGACTGTACTAATTTGCTTTGAACGCCATGCTTTCTGAGTAATGCGACAAGAATAACTGCCTCCTCATTTGTTTGAGTTAAAACACATGAAGTACCAGCGCCTTTATGTTCGATTAGATTCTTTACCAACGGCTGATACATATACTGAGACGTATGATGCATTATTTCAACATAGCCTTCCTCATTGCTCATGGAGATAATTGGAGAGACCTTCATTCTTCGACCGATTCCCTTCACAAAGGCATTGGCGAATGCCACCACATGCTTCGAACTACGATAGTTCTCTGTCATTTCAAAGAAACGGCTGCCTGGCTCTTTTGACAATTGATAGAGATATTGCGAGTCGGAACCACGGAACTCAAAGATATTCTGGTCGTCATCGCCAACGGCAATAACACGCATCTCTTCATTATTGGTCATCAGAGCCTTTACCAACTCATATTCCTCGGCACTCATGTCCTGTGCCTCGTCAATGACCAACACCGTCTTGCCAATCTTGTTTGGCTCTACCTCGCCCTGATTAATCATTGCTGCAGCTCTTGCCACCACGTCCTTTACATCCTCCAAATTACCGATACGTCCCAACAAATCAAAACTATAGGAATGGAAAGTCTTGATTTCGACATAATGGGCTGCCTCGCCTATAAGGGCTATCAATCGCTGCTTGAATTCCGTAGCCGCTGCCCGAGAGAAGGTCAACATGAGCAATTGCTCATGTTTCACATCCTCAAGCAAAAGGAGCGATGCCAGTTTATGAACCAAAACACGTGTCTTACCACTACCTGGTCCTGCCGCCACAACAATGCAGTGTGATTCTTTGTCAGAAATTATTTCCTTTTGTCGCTCAGACAGTTGTGCAATAAGCTTTTGGTATTTCTTGGGAGTTATGTTCCGTTGAATCTCACGACCTCGTTCACCTTTGAAATATTTGGCAATGAAGCGTTTGTAGTCCATCTGAAAATAGTCCTGCACATATAATTGTGCAGCCTGATAATTACGAACCATCAGATTAGCGTATTCTCCCACGATATGAACTTGCTGAATTTTCTGTTTGTAGAACTCGTCAAGCATGCGATAGTCATCCTGCTTATAGCGCAGTTTCATGTCTTTCAGCCGATGGATAGCCATTGCATTGTAGAGCACCATGAAACCTCCATCCAGTTTGAGCGCACCGATATTTGACAGATAAAGCAGAGACTCTTCTACATCTTCTATCTGAATATTCTTAAGTGAGCTGAAAAGAGATTGCCCATTTGTCTTGATTTGATTCAGCAGATCAACAACGGAAAACTGCACCATCTTATTGGATGATTTTTCTTGAGGCGATTCTGACAATTTGCCATAAAGCCATTCTAATGCAAAACGGCAGATTTCATGCCTTTGCCCACATCTTCCATTGGTCCTGCCAATGTCTGCCTGACGTCTCATCTTAATATTCCGCGCAGGGTCTTCCTGTTTGCGGATATATCCTTTGATGGTGAGGAAATAGAGCAGTGTTCGGATACTCTTCTCATTGGATGTAGTGATGCCATAACTCACGGCATCATCGTTGAGTTGCTTAGCTGAAATCAACAATCCGTCATCAGGAATACGGCTGATGATGTATCCCTCGAGTTTGGCAAATCGTTCTAATATCATCATTGATTTGCGCTCAGTTGCTCCTTCTTCCTGCATATATGCAGTAATGTCCTTGCTATCGGAAAGTATTCCTTCTTGACGCATTCGCATGACGGCTGAAACCACCTCATTCCTGGTCAATCCAAGGATGTCTGCCAGATAATCCACACGCGACTCTGCTTCTGCATCCTGTGCCTTGGCAATATACTTCTGCGAAATCAGCGACTTAATAATCCTTATTGCTTTCTCACGATCCTCATTATCGAACAGCATCGATGTTATGATGCGCTGGCGAGCCTCATCCATATTTTTCACCGTAATACCTGTGGCATAGACATGTGGCATATTGTTTCCTCGTTCCACATAACCAGCCTGTTCAAGTGCAGCTATGGCTGTCCGCACACGAGTTTCAATGTCGGGCACTGCATCGCTCCATCCTGCCTGACGGGCTATCTCCAATGATGAGCAGCTAACATGAGAGCGTTGTTTGGTCATTTTCTTCACAGCCATCCAGACCTGTTGGATTTCACTGATACTGAGTTTAGTTTGATTCAGTAATACAAAGTGTTTGTCGAGGTCATTGTCGCTATAAAGTACATAGCAACGGGCATTCAAGTGAGGGTCTCTGCCAGCTCGTCCAGCCTCTTGAACATAATTTTCCAAAGAGTCGGAAATGTTATAATGTACAACCAGTCCCACATCCTTCTTGTCAACTCCCATGCCGAAAGCCGATGTTGCCACAATGATGCGAACACGGCCAGACATGAACTCGTCTTGATTGGCCACTTTCTCATCTGTATCCATCTTACCATTAAACGGCAGGGCGATATAACCGTCACGTGTTAGGCGAGCTGACAATTCGTGAGTACGACGGGTACGGGCCACATAGACGATGACAGGACAGTCGTATTCAGAAAGCAACGCTCTCAGTTTCTGATACTTTTCCTCATCTGTGTCGGCATGAACAACTGCATATTGCAAATTTGTGCGTATAGCCTTTGAGGCGTAGAGTTCCAGATTAAGCCATAGTGTCTGCCTGAAATAATCGCATATATCCTGAATAACTTTCTGTTTAGCTGTAGCAGTAAAACAAGATACGGGGATGGCTTGCCTGCATCTTTTCTTTTTCTGGTATTCGTTAATAAACTTTCCTATATAGAGATAATCTACGCGGAAATCCTGACCCCATGAAGAAAAACAATGGGCCTCGTCGATCACGAAACGCACCACATGACGAGCCAAAAGAATCTTTTCAATTGTTTTTGAGCGGAGCATCTCTGGAGCAATATATAATAAAGATGCTTCCCCATCCTGTACTCGTTGGATGGCAGATGCTCGAGTGATCGGGTCAAGGAGGCCGTTAATGGTAACTGCATCTGTAATGCCTCGATCTGTAAGACTATCAACTTGGTCTTTCATCAGTGACTGCAAGGGAGATATGACCACAGTCAACCCATGCACTGTTCGCCCGGCCATCAATGCTGGCAATTGGAAAGTCAAGGATTTTCCGCCACCAGTGGGAAATATGGCCAACAGGGAACGTCCTTCAACAGCAGCTTTTGCAGCACGTTCCTGCAGGGGTTCACCCTCGTAGGTACGGAACTCATCGTAACCAAAGAAAGCCTTCAGATTAGAATGAATATCCAAGAAGTGGTTGCAATAATCGCAGTCTGGTTCTTGGCAATGCCGCTGTCGCAAAACAGCTATAACGTATTCCACTCCAGGATAGTTGTGGAGTACCCAGCCAGGGGTGATGGAACGCATTCCCGCACTTCGCTCACCTACATGTAGCCGTTCATCTGTGGTATCAATCAGTGAGAGCGCATGGGCCAATTCAACGGGGTGCTGCTCTGCCAAAGCAACTACATCAGCATATTGACAGATACGGCCTCTGTACTCATTCCATATCAAGGCAGGCACATTCACATTGGCTCCCCCTGTGTTGGCCATGTTTATAAATCCCTGATACTCTTTTACTCCATGAAGTAATGCTGTGAAAATTCTGCGTTTTCTGTCTGGCAATGCCTTCCAAAAAGCCATCTCGTCCATCAGCAAATCACGGGCTTTTTCGCAGTCATTAACGGGATTATTCATCTGCTCACTAATCAATTTGTCATCTTTCAGGAGCCGATGATAGGGACGTTCTGGAAACAATAGAGGTGACATGAAGAGCGTATCAACCAGTATGAAACGGCTATTGGCATCCTCAAACAGATACTTTGCGTCATGGTGAATGATGTTATGTCCACAGACATACGTTACATCACGCAGAAATAACATCAGTTCCTCCTTGATGCGGCCATGATAAACGGCCCCATCGTCACGCAAAGCTCCTATGTCATGTATCTTGTGGTCACTCAAACTGACCTCAACATCCACGACTGCCCAGCGATTATTGTTGCCACGTTCTTCCATGTCACAACCATGAAGTATGGTGCAAAGGTACACAAAAAAAGTGATATTGAGTAGAAATCTTCAAAAATACCTGCTGTTTCCGAAATTTTATCTAATTCAAGAAAAAGAAAAAAAGAATCCCTATTAGGATTCCCTCTCCTTGGTGGTAGGAACATTGGGACTCGAACCCAAGACCTCTTCAATGTGACTGAAGCGCTCTGAACCAACTGAGCTATGCTCCTATTCAACCCTTTGCTTATCGTGGTGAACCCGTTGGGATTCAAACCCAAGACCTTCAGAACCGGAATCTGACGCTCTATTCAGCTAAGCTACGGGTCCGATTTGCGGGTGCAAAGGTAAGAAGAAATTTTGAATGCTCCAAATTTTTTCCGCCTTTTTTCAACTTTTCAAGCGAAAAAGTTGTGTAGTTCAATTATATTCAGTAATTTTGCAGCTCGAAATAAAGCAATAGAAGCGTGAAAATAAAGCAAGTGCTGAGCGCCCTTGAACAATTCGCGCCCCTGCCGCTACAGGAAAGCTGGGACAATGCTGGCCTGCAGATTGGATTGACAGAGGCGGAAGTTTCAGGGGCATTATTGTGTCTGGACGTGACGGAAGCCGTCATTGACGAGGCAGAGAAGAAGGGCTGCAACATGGTGGTGAGCCACCACCCGCTGCTGTTCCGGGGACTGAAGCAGATAAGCGATGCCACCGACGTGCAGCGCACGGTGTGGAAAGCCATACAGAAAGGTATCTGCGTGGTGTCAATGCACACGAACATGGACAATGCACGCAATGGTGTGAACTTCAAGATTGCCGAGCGGCTGGGACTGAAAAATGTCATGTTCATGGCCCCAAAGACAGTAGATGGAGCAGAGTGCGGCAGCGGAGTGACAGGCGAACTGAGTGAGCCGATGGCGGCCGATGACTTCATAAGTCATGTGAAACGGCAGATGGAGGCCGAGAGTGCCATGTGTAACGAGCTGTTGAGACGCCCCATCAGCAAAGTGGCCATCTGTGGCGGAGCAGGCGACTTCCTGCTCGACGATGCAGTAAGGGCCAGTGCCGATGCGTTCCTTACGGGCGAGATGCACTATCATCAGTACTTTGGCTATGAGCAGAAGATCCAGATTTGCGTGATTGGCCACTATGAGAGTGAGCATTTCACGACTGAAATCTTCCGCGACATCATTCAGCAGGCATGTCCGAACGTGAGGTGCGAGATTGCCCAAACGAACACGAACCCGATACTTTATTTATAACGACATAATGTAATAACAACGAAGATTATGGCAAAGAAAGACCCTACAGACCTCTCAGTAGAGGAGAAGCTGAAGACTTTATTCCAGCTTCAGACAGCCCTTTCGGCTATCGACGAGAAAAAGGCACTGCGCGGTGAGCTGCCCCTTGAGGTAGACGACCTGGACGCAGAAATAGAAGGCCTTACCACCCGTATTGACCGCATCAAAGGCGAGATAGGCGAGTTTGAGCGTGCCATCTCCCAGAAGCGAGGCGAGATTATTGAGGCTCAGAACAGCGTAGACCGTTACAAGCACCAACTCGACGAGGTGAGAAACAACCGTGAGTATGACACACTGAGCAAGGAAATCGAGTTCCAGACGCTTGAAATCGAGCTCTGCAACAAGAAGATTGCTGAGGCTCAGAAACGTATTAATGAACGTAGTGAAGACCTGAACGCAGCCGAGGAACTGCTGAAAGAAAAGCAGGCCGACCTGGACGTGAAGCGCAGCGAACTCGACGAAATCATGGAAGAGACGCGTTCTGAAGAGGAGAAACTGAAGGAGAAGGTGAAAGAACTGGAGGCAAAGATGGAACCGCGTCTGCTCACATCCTTCAAGCGCATCCGTAAGAATGCCCGCAACGGACTGGGCATCGTCTACGTGCAGCGTGATGCCTGTGGTGGTTGCTTCAACAAGATTCCGCCTCAGCGTCAGCTCGACATCAAGATGCACAAGAAGATCATTGTCTGCGAATATTGCGGACGTATCCTCATCGATCCCGAACTGGCTGGCGTGAAGACTGAAAAGCCCGTAACAGCTTCTGAAGAGAAGAAAACGCGCAAGCGTACTACCGTGCGCAAGACGTCGAGCTCGAAGAAAGCCACTGATGCCAACGACATGGTGTAAAGGTTGCTAAACCCTACACTCTAAATTACAATACTCTGGTATGTCGCGAAGAAACACGTAGCGACGGTGCTCATAGTCCATGCGGCAGCAGTAATGCTGACAGCCGTTGGACACAATGAGATAGGGCACATGGAGCAACATGTTGTAGACCGTGATCTGATCGAACACACGTTGCGAGATCTCAATATCAGGTGCCTTGTATTCAATAATCATCTGCGGTTGCAGCTCCTTATTATACAATAAGGTGTCGCACCGCAGTTTTTTTTCACCCACCTTCAGCTCTATTTCGTTGCACAGGAGGCCTTTCGGGTAGCCCTTGTGTTCCATCAGGAAATGAACAAAATGCTGGCGCACCCATTCCTCGGGCGTCAGAGCCACATATTTGCGGCGCAGTGTGTCGAAAATCATGCGCCTGCCAGCCTTATCCAGCACCCGCACTTCGTATGGGGGAAGGTTCAATTGCGTCATATCGACGACAAAGATACAAACAAAAGATTGAAAACAGGGTATCACGTAACTGTTTTCTCACTAAAAATTTGGCTGTATTGAAAAATATGCCTAATTTTGTAGAAAACATTCAGAAAATGGCAGAAACAAAAGCGATAACCTACGAGAGCCTGATGCATGAACTCATGGAGGGAAAGTACAGGCCCGTATACTATTTGCACGGTGAAGAGTCGTATTATATTGATAAGATCAGCGACTATATAGCCGAACATGCGCTGGCTCCGGAAGAGCGGGACTTCAACCAGACCATTCTCTTTGGCAGCGATGTGACGGCTTCGCAGGTGGCTGATACCTGTCGACGCTATCCCATGATGGCAGAAAGGCAGGTGGTCATCTTAAAGGAGGCACAGAACCTGAAAAATACGGAAGCACTGGAGAAGTATATGAAGCAGCCACTGGCCTCAACGGTGCTGGTTGTATGCCATAAGAACGGAAAGATTGACGGCAGGAAGCGCGAATATGTAAAATCCATCCAGCAAGCTGGTATCCTTTTCGAGAGCGCTAAGCTCAGGGAACGCGACCTTCCGGCATTCATCGAGAGATATCTGCGCAGCAAGCAAGCAAGCATCGACCCCAAGTCAACCCAACTCATTGCCGATGCCATCGGGGCAGACCTGAGCCGACTGACCAGCGAACTCGACAAGGTACTCATCTCGTTGCCCGAAAACGATAAAAGAGTGACCCCGCAAGTGGTAGAAGACCAGATAGGAGTGAACAAGGATTTCAATGGCTTCGAGATGAGAGATGCCATCGTAAATCGCAATGTTTTCAAGGCCAATCAAATTATGAATTATTTTGACAAAAATCCGAAAGCCGGAAGCATCTACTCGTTTCTCCCATTGATGTTTAATTACTTCCAAAATCTCATGCTGGCGTTCTACGCTCCGAAAAAAACGCAAGAGGGAGTAGCCGAATGGCTGGAGCTGAAATCTCCATGGGCGGCCAAAGATTACATGACAGGAATGAGAAATTACACTGGAATGAAAGTTCTACAGATTATAGGTAAGATACGCGAAATAGATGCCAAAAGCAAGGGTCTGGACAACCCAAACACGCCTCCAGGAGAGCTGATGAAGGAGCTTATCTTCTTCATTTTGCACTAAAAAACGACTTTTTAGAATCGATTTGATTCTAGAATAAGCACTCACCAGGAGTGCTTTTTTTGTGGCTAAATGCCTGAAAAATCAGCACTTTAAGCTCAAATAAGCCTCTTCAAAACTGGCAAATTTACAAATGTTCAGCCACTCTTTCAGAATTTTAAAGTTATGGCAAATTTGGCTGTTTTCAGCCTTTAAGAATTCGGAGTTAAGGTAAATTAGCATTTGAAAGTTTGATATTTAAAAGTTCGAATATTTAAATTATGCGATATAAATATGTAAAACGTATATTATATTTACGGTTTTAAACTGTAAATTTATGGTTAACGCAATCGGATTTTCGTATTTAAATTTTGTGCTTTAAAATTTTAAATCTATAAATATACATTACGAAAGGAATTAATTTAACTTTCTAATAACCAGTATTTTACTATAAAATACAAAAGATATATGCGTCTAATATGGATTATAAGGGTATGTAAATCATGCATATTCCAAATTTTATTGTTTTACCTCTATAATTATCTGATTCAAGCCCAATAATTTGCCCGAAATACTTCTATTTTCGCTAAATAGCAGTTTTCGAATGTAAATTACACAAATGTAAATTTGCAAATAGGCTTATACATGTTATAATTTAATATTTACAATTTCAAAATAACAAATTTAAACTTTTAAACTTTAAATTTCTCGTTACATTTGTTGCGTATGTCAAAATATTGTTTTACCTTTGTAAACTCAAAGAAAAACGGCCTTTTAGGCCCTAATTAATGACTGATAAGCAAAATGAAGGACAGAATCAGGAAGATTATGGAGTCTCAGCACATGACCCAACAGGTCTTTGCTGAGTTCCTCGGAATTGGTGCCGCCACCCTGAGTGGCATCTTCAACGATCGCACCAGGCCCACCATTAATATTATTGAGGCCATCAAGAAGAAGCTCCCCACCCTGAACACCGATTGGCTGATGTTTGGCACCGAACCCATGTACCTCACTCAGTCGCCCACGACAGCCTCCACTCCAGGCACTACTGGCTTGTCTGCGGGATCATCGTCTGGTGCTGCGGCAAAAGAGAGCGTGCTGCTTTTCGATCAGGAACCAACTCCCACCCCACCAATAACCAACCGACCAGCAACCAACTATAATGGTGTAGGAAATACACGGTCAGTTCACGACGTTGAATTTATGAAAAATTTTGACAAAACGCCTCGACGTGTGACTGAGATTCGAGTGTTCTATGACGATCAGACTTGGGAGAGTTTTGTACCCGCAAAGAAATAGTTGGCGGTTACATTTTCATGAGTTGCTGGCATCCGAGCAGCACATCCTGCCAGGTTGCCTCAAAGTCACCCGTGTACCATGGGTCAGCCACATCGTCAGGCCTATGTGTCAGGTCAAGCAGTCGGACTATCTTATTTTGTGGATCGCCTCCGCAGATGCGCTTCATGTTGATAATATTGCGTGAGTCCATGCCAATGAGCAGGTCAAAGCGTTCATAGTCGCCGCGAGTCATCTGCCGGGCGATCTTTCCTTTGCACCCTATCCCATGTTCGGCCAGTTTCCTTTTAGCAGGCGGATACACCTCGTTGCCTATCTCCTCGGTCGAGGTCGCAGCTGACTCAATATAGAAATCGTCGGCCCGTCTGGCCTTCTCAGCCAGATCCTTCATGACAAACTCGGCCATTGGACTTCTGCAAATGTTACCGTGACAAACAAAGAGGATGCGTTTCATTGTGTTTCAGTTGAGCGGAATACGGGACTCGAACCCGCGACCCTCGGCTTGGGAAGCCAATGCTCTACCAACTGAGCTAATTCCGCAACCAGTTAAAAAATGGGGATTTTTCAATCCCCCTTTTATTTTGAGCCGACACCCGGACTCGAACCGGGGACCTACGCATTACGAATGCGTTGCTCTACCAACTGAGCCATGTCGGCTTTGCTCCCAAGACGTCATTTCGTCTTTTGCGGGTGCAAAGGTAAACATTTTTTTTGTTACCAACAAATTTTACGCTCATTTTTTTATAAGGCTCTCCATTTTCTTTATTTCCACACAAAGAGAGGCAAAAAAAGAGAAGCTCGTCTGAACTTCTCCTTTTAGTACACCCGCAGGGGCTCGAACCCTGGACACCCTGATTAAGAGTCAGGTGCTCTACCAACTGAGCTACGGGTGCATCCTTAAAACAATCATTTCACTTGCTTTCCGATTCGGATGTACACCCGCAGGGGCTCGAACCCTGGACACCCTGATTAAGAGTCAGGTGCTCTACCAACTGAGCTACGGGTGCATCCTTTTTCGTTTGCGGGTGCAAAGGTACTCATTTTCTCTGAAACCACCAAATATTTTTGTTGTTTTTTTCTTTTTGCCCCAAACCGCAGGTATATAGTCAGGCGAAAAAAATGCGGGCAGCACCGCAATAGATGCTGCCCGCAAGCTATTATCCTGAATCTTTGCCTATGACACCTCAATGGCCTTGCTCACCTTCTGCTTCGGTTCTGCCTTCGGCATGGTGACGGTCAGGATGCCGTCCTCCACCTTGGCCGAGATCTTCTCTCGCACCACATCGTCGGGCAGCGCGTAGCTCTGTTCGTAGTTCGAATAGCTAAACTCGCGGCGCAGGTAGTGGTGATGCTTGTCCTCGTTCTTGTGTTCGGCCTTGTTCTCGATGGCGATGGTCAGGTTGCCCTCGTCATTGATGGCCACACGGCAGAACTCCTTCTTGATGCCAGGAGCTGCAAGTTCCATGGTGTAGTCCTTTTCACTCTCCTTCACATTGACTGCAGGTGCTGTACTATTGGCACGAGGCATGAAATCATTGTTCAGGAAATCTTCAAACAATGTCGGCATCCAACTGTTCTGAAACATAACTGGTAACATAATCAATACCTCCTAATTATATTTTTGTTTAACGTATGTTGTTTTGTTTTTGATTGCCTCGGCTTGTTGCTTCGGCTTTCACCCTATGCTATGCAACAAACGTGCCCAAGCCAATTTTCTGCCAGAATGTCGTTTCAATATTGCCAAAATGACACAACAAGAACAAAAACCGCCTATAACAGAACTGCTAATTGCAGAAGTTTTACTACTTTTGTGCCCTGTTATCAAACGAACGAGATGCTTTATGAGCGTGGAATACATGTCACAAGAAGGCTACGATAAGCTCGTGGCCGAACTCCGCCAGTTGGAAACTGTGGAACTGCCTCAGGTACGTGAGGCCATTGCCGAGGCCCGCGACAAGGGCGACCTCAGCGAAAATTTCGAGTATCATGCCGCCAAGCGTGAGCAGGGACGCCTGCTGGGCAGAATACGTTTCAAGCAAAGGGTACTGGAAAATGCACGGGTCATCGACACCTCAAGACTTGGCAGTGACAGCATCGGCCTGCTCAGCAAGGTCGAGATGACCAATCTGGCCAACAACAGCCGGATGACCTACACCATTGCGAGTCCGCACGAGGCCAATCTTCGTGAAGGCAAGATCTCCATTAAGTCACCCATTGCCCAGGCCCTGCTCAACAAGAAGGCCGGCGACATCGTCGAAGTACGTGTTCCTGCCGGCATGCTCCGCCTCCGCATTGAGAGCATCTGTCTCTGACAGCTATGATTCAGATGGTTCCGAAGCAAGCATCGGGGTGCTGTCGGCATCAATAAACATCGACTCGTCCATCTCGGCCAGTGTTTTCTTCTTTTTGTTCTCCCTGGCTCCGGCTTTCAGCAAGTTTCTGGCAGCTGTGATAATGCTGGGGCCGCTGTCGGCAGTGGTAATCTTCAGTCTTGACATCTTACGGATGGTTTCCTGCATGCTCGACTCCACATCCGCAAAGCGCACGCCGAAGTCCTGCACGCGGTCTATCACTGTGTTGGCAGCATCCATCATCGCCTGCTGGTTCTTCAGCTGGCGCACCTGGGTCCACATCATCTCCAGCACACGTAGGTTCATATACATAGTCTGCGGCCCAAGAATCATCACCCCTTCGTCGTAGGCTTCACGCCAGAGCGTTGCGTCGTTCAGCAGTGCCAGGTTCAAAGCCCCCTCAATGGGCACATACATGATGGCAAAGTTCAGCCGGTTGTAGCCTTCAGGCAGGAACTTTGTGTATTCCTTCCTGGCCAGTCGTCTCACCTGTGCCCTCACACTGTCAATGTGGGCCTTCAAGTAGCCGCTCTTCTCGGGTGTCCCGTCCTCCGCATTCATATAGCGTTCATAGTCTGTCAGCGACATCTTAGAGTCTACCACCACATGGCGGTTGTTGGGGAAATGCAGGATGAAGTCAGGTATCAGTCCCTTGCCGTCGTCACCCTTTAGTCCTTTACCGCCCTTGTCCTTCAAGGTCTCCTGCGTATCAAACTGCTCCCCCTCTTTCAGTTCCAAGTCTTCCAACAGCTGTTTCAGCTTCAGCTCACCGAAATTTCCCTGCACCTTCACCTCGCCCGTCAGCGCACGTGTCAGCCTGTCGGCCGTTTCACCTATGGCGGCACTCTTCTGCATGTTTATCTTGATGGTCTCGTCCAGTCGTGTCAGTGCCTCTGCCTGCTGCTCCTTGGTCTTGTCGAGGGCTTCCTGCATGTCCTTCAGGCTCTTCTGCAGCGGGTCAATGATCTTCGACACCTGTTCCTTGTTCTGGGCACCAAGCTCGTCCTGGCGCAACTTCAGCACCTTCTCCGATGTGGTCTGCATCTGTTCGCGAATCAAGTCAAGCTGACTTTTCACCTGCTCCTCGTTCATCTTCTGTAGGGCAGCAATCTGATCCTCATGTGCCTCCTTGGCCAGGGAGAACTGCTTCTCAAACGACATTTTCAGTCCTTCCATCTGCTGCTCATACATCCCCTTCAGCTCCTTTATCTGCGTTTCAAAAAGAGCTTTCTGGCCATTCAACTGCTTCTCGTGGTCTTCCTTCTGAACATCCAGTTGTCGCGAATAGTTCGCTGCGTTTGTCTTGCACACATCTCGCTCAGCGGTCAGTTTAGTCATGAAATAGCCCATTACTGCCGTTATGGCGACTAAGACAATTACTGCTATAATTAGGATTATCTGCATCATTTTCTTTTATTGTTCCCTGTTTCGCGTAAAAACTCTAAAAATGTTATAGCCCCACACTTCGCACACCACATCGTTGACAATATACGAAATGGGAAAGATGAGCAGTCCGCCCGTCAGGTGGAGCGGCCCGAACACCATCTGCTTCGTTTCCAGGATGTTAGACGCTATCAGACACACAGTAAAGACGATGCTGAAAACCATGAACAGCACCGACACCATTGTCCTTTTTCTATTTGTCCTATTCTTCATCCCGAATCTTTTTCTGTGCAAAGGTAGTAAAATAAATTGAGAGAAGAACCAAGAAACAAATTTCTTTTTTGCCGAGAAGGAGTAACTTCGCCATCTTTGATGCCAAGTTACGCAAGTTGAGAACAAAAACAAAAAACAGCCTCGCGCGCGCACGTGTTATTTTTTTATTTTTTTTAAAATTTAATTGCCCCTATTTATATAGGGGCAATAATTTAAATTTATTTTTTTATTTAGAAACACGCGCACGCGAGAGATTGAACCATCAGCATTTTCATGCCACTTTCGAGCAGAAAACAGCAAGGATAGACCTCATAAACCATATCTTTAGCACCTGAAAACAGTATACTTATAACACGTAGAAAGCAATGATAGCCAATGGCAATCACGGCATCAAGAAAACAACAAAGATATGGCCTAATCACGTTCGAGGTCGAACCAAGTTCAAAGCAGGGTTAAAAATTGCTTTTTTCGTGCTATTATCGAAATCTTTTTGTATTTTTGCAGGTGCAATCACCTTTAGACCGGCACAAGTACACGTGTTCAATCTCAAAAATTAAAATGACAATGTATACGACTGACAAAAATGAAAGGCAAGCATTGGAGGGCAAATTGAAAAAAGATGCCCGCTACCTGCATATTTCCATTCCTTACGATAAGGATGAAGATGGTGGACTGATTACTTTTGATGATGGTTTGATGACCGAACTGGAATGCGATGAAGATTTCACACCGCCGATGCTCAACGAAGAGGACCAGCGTTTGGAAGTGGTCATAGACTTGAAAGAACGGAAGGTGCTGAATTGGAATCCGAAAGAAGGCTATCTCCGAATGTGGGCAAAAGTGCGTGACGGCGGCACATACACTTTGCTTGACAAAGAAAAGAAACCCCTATGGCAGATAGACGGCTATGTGCCTAATGCGATGATTCCCCCATACGACAACGGCTTTGGTGACTATCTGGAACTGGCTGTTGAACACGACGGTTCACTCCCCCAATGGCAAACAGAGCCAGACTTCTCCGATTTTCTGGAAGACGGTCAGGAGCCTAAGCCCATCAAGACAAACAAATGGCATCGGGCAGAAGATGCTTATTATGACGTCATGCGCCACCATCTGAACCAGCAAGAAATGATTTGGTTACTCCAGCGGTTGTTGGTAAAAAACGACCTAACCACAAAGGACATTACTAAGGAGATATTGTACTAATTGTTGATGATCATTTTCGTGAGGTCATGAAAATGATTTAGCGTCGAGTGACAAAATGCTTGCCCTTCCTTTGGTGGTCTCAAAAAAAGAAATAAATTTGCAACTGAAAAACGTTGGCGATACTAAATATTTACGCAAATAGTTAAGTTATGGAAGAAAACTATAATCATATAGAAGAAGAACAATACGGTCTGACAGCTAGTGAGCCTATTCGGACTTCTTGGGGAGGTATATGGACGGAAGAGAAACTGGATGCATTGGAGAAATATGTCAATGCATATCTTACCATTATGAACGTTCAGAAAAACATATTCGGTTGGAAGTTGATTTACTTTGACGGTTTTGCTGGAAGTGGTTCAAGGAATGAGGACGGTTCACAAACGATTTCAGATTTGATGTTTGATTTGTTCAATAACAAGTATATCAAAGAAGAGGAACTGAACACCTACAAAGGATCTGCTGAGAGGGTGTTAGGAATCAAGCAAAGTGGTTTTGACTGGTATTACTTTATTGACAAAAACAAAACGTCCAGCCAACAGCTTGAAGAACGGCTCGCACCATTCAAACAAGAGAAGCACTTAGTGTTTAGAACTTCAGACGCAAACGAACAAGTGTCTTTGTTGGCAGATTCTCTGCATAAGAACAAGAAACAAGCTTCATTGGTGTTGTTAGACCCTTTTGGTATGCAAGTGGACTGGGTTTCTATCGAGAAATTGAAGGACACGCGAACAGACCTATGGATATTGATACCTACAGGAGTTATCGTCAACAGGTTGCTTGACAGGAAGTGTGAACTAACTCATATTGAGAAATTGACCTCCTTCTTCGGTAAGGACGAGGATTTCTTGAAGGACTATTTCTATAAGAAAAGGAAAGTTGAGACCTTGTTTGGTGAGACAGAGATTATAGAAAAAGTAAATAAGCCTATTGAGAAGATTGCTGAGCTGTATATTGAACAACTGAAAACCATTTTCAAGCATGTGACCGAAAAACCTCTCGTCCTGTATAATACCAGAAATACGCCGATTTTCCATTTTGCATGTGCATCAAACAATCCTACGGCGATAAAGATTGCAAGTCAGATTATTAACAAGAAACAAGGACTATGAGAACGACAAAAATAGAATGGACTGACAAGACGTGGAATCCCATAACGGGTTGCACCAAGAAATCATCAGGCTGCGCCCATTGCTATGCCGAGGTGATGGCCCGACGGCTGAAGGCTATGGGACTGGAGAAATACAAGAACGGTTTCGGCCTGACATTACATGAAGATGACTTAGAAGAGCCGCTGCAATGGAAGAAGCCCCATAACATATTTGTCTGTTCAATGAGCGACATCTTCCACGAAGATATACCTTTCGAGTTTATCGACAGAATCATGCACACCATCACGATGACGCCCCAGCACAGATTCCAGATACTTACAAAACGTGCAGAGCGGATGAGTGAGTATTTTGCTACAAGGCAGATTCCTCGCAACGTATGGTTAGGCGTGACGGTTGAGTGTGAGGCGGCCAAGAAGCGCATTGACTGCCTTCGCAAGTTGGATGCCAGTATCAAGTTCCTGTCATGCGAACCGCTGATAGAAGATTTGGGCGAAATGAATCTTAATGGAATTGACTGGGTTATTGTCGGAGGCGAGAGTGGCCCCAAAGCCCGCCCCATGCGGTTGGATTGGGTTGTCAACATCAAGCAGCAGGTCGAGTCTCAAGGTGCTGCATTCTTCTTCAAACAATGGGGAACTTGGGGCAGTGATGGCGTGAAGCGCAATAAACATGCTAACGGGAAACTGCTGTTGGGCGAGGTCATACAGCAGATGCCAAAAAGGATAGCTGTTTAAAGCAACCCTCTATTTGAGTTAGTAGGTAACTACATTACACTTAGTGGGTAACTCCGAAAAGTTAGTGGGTAAATCAAAAGCATATTGAAATGATACAGATAAACAATCTTAAAGAAGTCCTAAATAGCATTGGTTTTGTCCGTGAGTCAATGGGCGAATACTTTAAGCGAGAGTATAACACTTGTACTGTTGCAGTAGATTTTGACAACAAGAGAATCATTTATCCAGAAGATAAAGGGCTAATCGTGAATGATAAAACTACAAGCAATTTCGATAAGAACGAGAATTTCGTGGTATTGGAATGTGTTTGTCGTTTATTAGAAAAGGGATATAGACCTGAGCATATAGAATTGGAGCCTCGATGGACTTTAGGACACGATCCAAGCGGTGGTAAAGCAGATATTCTTGTTAAAGACAGCGATAATAAATCCCTTCTAATAATAGAATGCAAAACAGCAGGAGAGAAGTTCAACAAAGAAAAGAAGAACACAGAAGAGGATGGCGGCCAGCTGTTCAGCTATTGGCAGCAGGAAATATCTACTCGTTGGCTTGCCCTTTATGCTTCCGACTGGAACAACAATGGATTGTCGTACAAATGCCTTGTTATCAACTGTACGGATGATGCCAACATTGCGAAAATGGCTGAAAAGGACAAAGACGTTAAAATCTATCTCAATGCTCGCAATGATAAAGAACACTTTGAAGTATGGGAAGAAACATACCAAAAGCAATGGCTTGATGATGTCCTATTTAATGAGGAAAGTCAAGCATATAATATAGGCATTCCGCCTTTAAGGAAGAAGAAACTAAAAGATTTCACTCCAGAAGACCGCATCGTAAATCGCTTCGAGGAAATTCTTCGTCATAACAACGTGAGCGATAAAGAAAATGCCTTCAATCGTCTGGTAGCTCTTTTTATTTGCAAACTGGTGGACGAAATTAAGAAACAAGACTTTGATGTCGTTGATTTCCAGTATAAGCAGGGACAAGATACATACGAAAGCCTCCAAGACCGCCTTCAGCATCTTCACCAGCAAGGTATGGAGGAGTTTATGAAAGAAAAAATCTTCTATGTTGAGGCAGATTATGCAGAAAGATTATTCAAGCAATATACAGGTCGCCAACGAAAGGCTGCGATTGAAGACTTGAATCGGACGATTCGAATATTAAAGTTCTATAGCAACAATGATTTTGCTTTTAAAGATGTTCACAATGAAGAATTATTCTATCAAAACGGTAAAATCCTCGTAGAGGTTGTTCAACTATTCCAACCTTATCGCATTGTATATCCAAATAAACACCAATTTCTTGGCGATTTATTTGAACGTTTATTAAGCAAAGGATTTAAACAGAATGAAGGGCAGTTTTTTACGCCAACACCTATCACGCGATTCATTTGGGATTCATTACCTTTGCAAAAATACATCAACGAGCATGATTTACCTCGTGTTATTGATTATTCCTGTGGTGCTGGTCACTTCTTAACAGAAGCTGTAGAAGCAATAAATTCCGTACGACCAGATGGTGATAACACATGGGTGGAAAGGCACATCTATGGTATAGAAAAAGATTATCGTTTGGCACGTGTATCTAAAGTGTCAATGTTCATGAATGGTGCTGGAGGATGCAATATCATATTTGGTGACGGATTAGAGAATTATCCAGAAAAAGGAATAGAACCATCATCTTTTGATATTTTAGTTGCAAATCCCCCATTCGCAATCAATGGTTTTAAAGCACATCTTAAATTAAAAAATGATGCTTTTAAAATCATAGATACGTTTACATTAACTAGTAAAGAAATTGAGTCACTTTTCATTGAAAGAATGGCTCAACTTGTAAAACCTGCAGGATTAGCTGCTATAATACTTCCAGATGGCATCTTAAGAAGTTCGTTAGAATGCTATATTGAAGCCCGCAAAATAATAATAAAGAATTTTAAAATTCATTCTATTGCAGATTTAGGATATGGTGTATTTGGCGCAACTACAACAAAAACAATAATCTTGTTTTTAGAGAAACACACCGAGCCACCATACATTCATGAATTAACAAAAGATATAGTTGATGGAATATTTTCATGTGATGAATCTATAGAATGGGAGGACAAACAAGTACTTGAGACATACTTGAAATTATTACAAATAGACGGTCTGACCTATTCACGTTTTTTGCAAAAAAGATTGTCTAAAGATGAGATGTCATATATTACTTATCTTAAAGAATACGTAGAATCATTTGATTGGGAAGGAGTAAAAGTTCCAAAAGAATGTAATCCTGAAGAAAAGACAAATATCCAATGTATGAAATTTTATGATTGGGCATTAAACATTGAAAAAGGTAAACTATATTTCTTTTCTTTAGTCTATAAACAACAAACACTTGTGATAACAGCTCCCTCTGACACGAAAGAACGAAAGAAATTCTTTGGTTTTGACTGGAGTTCGACAAGAGGTAAAGAAGGTATTAAAATCAAGCAGCCTGGAGGTAAATTGTATGACGCAGATGATAGATTTGCAAGAGGAACATTAGCATGCGCTATACGAAACTCATTTAGTGGAGCATCGACTATTGTTTCAAATGATGTCAAGGATATTACGCGGTCTTATATGCTTAAAGACCTAATAGACTTCAGCAAATCAGATTTTAATCTTGTTATTAAAACAATTGCTAATAATGCAGTGAAATTAGATAGTAAATTATTGCTGTCCGACAAAAATAGGAATTGATTAATATTCTTTTGAAACTGCCTTTAAACAGGCAAATTTAGTTTTCACTTCAAAAAGTAACCCCTCCTATGTGGGAAATAGCTCCAATTGTCGGATATTCTGACTTGCT
>JAEEGL010927054.1_pt1 | contig 20403 bp, 15 predicted proteins | sample 9134231 | NCBI WGS metagenome assembly JAEEGL01 (sample SAMN16246548, study PRJNA631951) | gut metagenome | biome: gut microbiome; feature: rumen; material: fiber-attached | host: Bos | place: Iran: Karaj | collected 2018-10 | reverse complement strand
TGTTAGCGCCAACGCCATGTATGTGCGCTACCGGGCAGGAAAACCTGCGCAGAGCCAAAGCATAATCCTCTTCATTTATAGTAATCAATTTATCTGTGAATCTGGCCAGCCATTTTTCAACCGGATAGTAGATAATCCAGTTTTTTTTCGGCGCGCCTTTGTAAAAGTGAAAACCGTGGGCTGTATAATATACCTTTGTTCCCTGTTTCCTGTATTTACGCGCGGCAAGTCTCGTTAGCACGCCGCCAACCGGTGTGTTGCAATGGACAACGTCGTAGTGGGTAGATGCGAGTAATTGTTTCAGCTTTCTGTACGCTTCTATGTTTCGGCGGTCTAAGGGTGAACGCTGGAATGGGATATCAAACACAGCATCGGGGTACTCCAGCTGCAGTCCGTTTTTTTCTGACAGATTATCCCTCGCCGCCACATGGATTTCCCATCCGTTTTCACGAAGGAGCTTCATCAGTGGTTTATGAAATTGTCCAATATGGCTTTGCACTGTTGCTACCAGTAGTACTTTCTTCTTTTCCATAATTATTCAGATTATCTAGAATCGTTTTTTTCAGTCGATCTGCGTTTCCGTCGCCCACAAAGCTGTTATGCGGTGTAATCAGAACGTTCTCGCAGTCCCATAATGGATGATCCCTTTTCAGTGGTTCTTCTTCGAATACGTCCAGCGCAGCACCGCCAAGACGTGGAAGGTGCTTAAGCAGCGCATCTGTGTCAATTACCTCACCGCGGGAGATATTGATCAATAAAGCACCGTCTTTAATGGCCGAGAGTTCGTCTTCCGCGATCAGCCGTTTTGTTTCTTCTGATAAAGGGACTGATACGATGATGATATCGGCGTTCGAAAGGCAAGCATTCAACTCTTTGGAACAGCTTATCTTCGTAAAGACTTCCAGAGCCCCTCCATGCTTATTTATCCCATCAACCTTGCATCCCAGCCCCTTGAAAGCCCGGGCACATGCTGTTCCCACATTGCCGCAACCGATAATTAAAACTGTCCTATTGTTCAGCTCCCGTAGATTCCGCCTTTTTTCCCAAGTGTGGGCTTTTTGATTATCATGAAAGACGCTCATATCTCGGTAAAACCACAGCGCGCACGCTACGGCATGTTCCGCCATCGGGATACTGTAAGCATCCTTGGCGTTATGAATTACAATGTCATGTTCCTTTATGTACGCCATCGGAACACGGTCGTAGCCGATCGATGTCAGTTGAATATACCGAAGGTTTATGAATTCATCTATAGCATGATTCAAAAACAAGTCATTGCAGATAACGCCTTCTACCCATTCTGGAACACAGGGCAGCGGATCATTTTCCTGCTGCATGAAGATGATTGTATGGCCCATATTCTCAATCTGTGGCATGGTTTCCTTTGCCTGTCCCCATGCGCCTGTGATCAAAAGATTCAATGCTTTCCCTCGCTTATTTGCTTCAGCACTTGCTGAACAATAGCTTTCAATTGCTTTTCATTTTCGGAAAAGAAATGAATCCGTTCCTCGCATTCCTTCTCCAGCGTCCTGATTTCCAGAACGCCTCTGTAGAATAATTCCTCTATTGCCTTCAAATCGTCAAACTGGTGTACATTGCAGAAACTGCGGGAGAGAATCGCGCCTGTAGAGCCAAGTCGATAATGCTCTTTGATGATCATCTCTGCAGGAACCATGCCGCGGCCTAGGGAAGCAAGTCCACCGAAACCGTAGGGCTTATCTAACTGTTTCAAATGGCGGCACAGCCTTTCTACTGTTCCATTACTCAGCAGTTCGAACATAAAATTGCTGTGATAGGAAATAGACAGATCGTTGAGTCCAATGTGGACCTCATCAACTCCATCCAGCGATGCTACTTCGTCTACCAGCTTTGCGGCTTCTGCTGTTTCCAGTAAAAGCATGGTCCTTGCCCTTCCATTGACTGCCTCTAGAAAGCGATCCACTTCGTTCACCGTTTTGAAATACGGCAGCATGACAATGTCCGCACCGGCCTGGAGTACTCGTTCAATTTCATCCTCCGTTCCAGGATATCCATCTGCCTGTTCATCATGAATGGGATTGACCCGAACCAAAACTTCAGATTTGGTTATTGCTTTACGGATAGCAATCTCATCCTCAAACGTGTGGTGGTTCAAGACACAATCCCGGCCATGCTGTCTTTTTGCCTTATCGATGTATTCCATATCCACAAAGATACGATCAACACCGTTCTTTTCAGCAATTAGGGCTACATCCGGGTTATTTGTTATATATATCAGTTTCAGCACCACAAGAATCCTCCACAATATGGTATAATTTGGAAAAGAAAAATACTAATCAGCAAGCTGTTGATCGATTAGTCCATCGGCGGTGGTGGAGTGGTTATTCCGGTATTGGCATTGTTGTCATTGGTAAGCACAGCCCTAACAGTCAACCACACGATCTTGCAATCCAATCCAAAGGACAAATTATCGATATACCAGTTATTTAGACGGATTCGTTCATTCCAGTCGATTGATCTGCGGCCGTTCACCTGTGCCCATCCTGTAATTCCCGGTCTGACTGTAAACATTTTTCTTTGTTTATGCGTGTATTCAGCGATTGGCCAAGGATGATATGTCAGCGGAGGCCTCGGCCCGATAAAGCTCATGTCTCCCTTGAGAATATTGATAAATTGGGGCAGCTCATCCAGCGAGTGTTTCCGCAGGATCCTGCCCATTCGTGTAACACGGGGGTCTTGATCGTTACTGTACACGCCGCTTCCCGTGTGTTCAGCATTCTCAGTCATGGAACGAAATTTATAGATTTTATACACCTTTTCATTTAGTCCGATCCGCTCCTGCTTAAAGAAGGGGCTCCCTTTGGAATCAAGACAAATCAAGAGCATGATGAGAAGGAACAGGGGGCTTAAGATGATCAAGAAGAGCGCAGAAAAAAAGATATCCATCGTCCGTTTACCAAGTCGTCTATACATTCATTCTTACCAACTTTCTTGAATAGCTTCGATGCATCAGTAATATAAATAACAACAACCACTCACATTTATTAGTTTTTTACCTATTTATTCCCACAAAACCCGATCGCACTATTTAGCTCCTGCTCATGACTACCGGAACCATGCCGTTTAGCTTCATAAGTTCCTGTTTATAACCTTTGCACAAAAAAGCCATTTTGTGCTGGTATGGGATGAGATACCATAAAACTGATAAGTTTCTACCAATGAAGGAAAAGTTGGTTTTCATGATACGGAACTTATAGGAGCGTTGGGAAAAGCGCTGAATCAAGGAAACAGGCTGGTCTATTGTACAATCATCGCATATTCAGCATCATTCAAGTGTTGTTCAGCTGCCTAATTATGTCCACTTCGACAGTTCCAAACTGCCAAGCAATGAAAATTCCGAAATCTGTACCCCCCACGCAGGGGCCGATAGAAGATGGGGGTACCGTCATCAATGACGATTGCGATGCTGATGAACAGATAAAACGGAAGCATCACAATGATCAGCGGAACAGACAGCACAAAGCCAATCAGGCGTTTTCCAACGCGATTATAGAATTTGTCATATGCTTTCATGGCGCTGTCTCGTTCACCTTCTATGAAATCCTGTATACCATTTGGAAAACATGCTCATATAAGTCACTGCGTATGTACTTTCCATAAAACCTGACCGCATCTGTACGTTCCTTCTCATAACGATCGAGCACATACCGCTTCGTTCCGTTTGTTCCCGTTTATCCGTCCTACGCATTCTGCCATGTTTCCAGCATATTCCGGAAACTCAAGCGCGGTTCTTCGATTACAACGGACGGCGCGCCCCGGGGCCAAAGAAGGTACAAAATACCTTGGCAGCAGCTTTGTATCATTCTGAGCGGAAGGCCATGGCCGAGCGAAGACGGCGATCAAAAGGCACAAGCCGTTTTGACGCCGTCTCCGCTCAAATCGCACTTATTTGCTGACGACTGCCAAGGCGAACGTGATGCCCAAGAGCTTTTCCCATTCTTCCTTTTCCAGCGTCACGTGCACGCTGCCGTTTTCCAGCCCGACGCCTTCGCTGACGAACCATTCCACATCGTTGCCCTTGCCGGGAACACCGCACAGAAGGTAGACCGTTTCGCCTTCGGCGTAGGGCGTCTGGAAGGTATACTTCAAGTCGATGGTCGTGGTTTCTTCATCAATCTCCGCATCTATCCTTCCCGCGACGAACTCATTGATCGTTCTGTACTCAGCGGGAACCTGATCGCGGACGTACTTGGGGAACAGAGAAAGCGCCCCCTCCGTGTAGTCCACGGCTTCACGCGCCGAACTGCCCACCAGGGAAGACAGGTCTAGGTCGCCGTTGCCGTCGGCATAGGAGAGCTCAACTTCAATGCTGTCCGTGTCTTTGCCGTCGATCTCCCGGATGCTGCGCATGCGGGCCGGTACGATGGCCTTTGCCCAGGAAACGTGCTCCTCGATATAGTATTCATCCAGTTCCCTGGTATAGAAATCAAAGTAGATATTGGAGTATACCGGAATGAGCGGCAGAAGCTCCGTCAGGCGCTCCTGGAACAGGATCCACTTCTGCATGTATCCAAGGACGTCCCTCGGCTCCGTGCGGTCCATGTCCGACGCAAGGGCGAACATCTCGTCGTATACGACGCGCAGGGAATCCTCCGAGGTTTCTCCGGCGGCGTCTTCGTTCCAGAAGAACAGGGCAGGATCGAAGCTGATATTGAAGTTGTCGCCGAGGTAAAGCAGATCGTATGATTCAAAGGCGTGGTCGTTGTGCGCTTCCACGAGGCATTCAAAGGTCGCCGGCACGCAAATCAGACGGATGCCTGCCTGGGCAAGATTTTCGGCGAGGTAATCAGCGAATGCCTGTTCCACGTCGGCCCTGGGCTGATAGCCGAGGGTCAGCTCCAGAGCGTGCAGCTCGCCATTTATTTCTTTATAGCGCACCGTGTCCGTCTCGGGATCGAAGGCATTGCCGCTCTCGCCGAGGGTCCATCCAGCTTCCTCGAGCAGCACGACTGCCTTTTCCAGGTCCACGTCATAGAGCGTAACGCCATCCAGGGAGAGGGCGTCCCATTCTTCCACAGCCTTGTCATAAGCGGCCAGCTCCGCAGCGGAGGCATACTCCGACAGTTCGCCGGGATACTCCAGGGTGCCGGACACCGCGGAGGTCATCCACTGCCCCAGGCCATAGAGCGCTTCCCGATCGAGGCCGAAGGAGCCGACGTAATTGCGGACGAACTGCAGCTTGTCAAAGCAATATGCGATAGCCTGCCGAACGTTTTGCTCCTGAACCAGCGCGCTTTCCGGGCTGAAAAGGATGTAGGTCAGGCCAATGCGGGGGTACAGGGCCCGGGTATACTGCGTATTCTCCACGCAAAGACGCAGGCCTTCGGCAATCGCCGGCGCGTAGGCCACTTTGTTCAGCAGCGCGAACTCGCCCTCGCTCAGCTTCTGGATCATGTCGTCGTTGTCCGCGACGGTGTAGGTCAGGCGCTTGATCCTGGGCTTCTTGCCGGCCTCGTTGCCCTTGTAGTAGGGGTTGATCTCAAAGGTTGCGCTGACTCCGTCGTAGGAGAGGATGCGGTACGGGCCGGAAACGGGATCGGGATTCGTCATGAATCCGCTCTGGGGATCCAGGATGGTGGAACGGAGGAGCCCGGCGGTGAACAGGGGATCCACTTCCGTGCCTTCGTTGGCGATGTAAGCGCCTTGCCCATCGTCATACACGGCGCAGCCCGGGGCGATGGCGTGAATGGGGAAGGGGTAGAACGCCAGTCGGGACAGTTCGTAGAAGTAGGGGAGGGATTCCGCCTTGACCGTGACCATGAGCAGGTTGTCGGAGAGGACGCGCAGTCCCGAAATGTACGGCACGGCTCCGGACACGTAATCCTCATAGCCAACGAGATAGTCGTACACGGCGGGATGTCCGCCCAGCTCGCTGATGATGGGGCTGCACTGCAAAAGCACCGTAAAGGCGTAGCTCCATGCCGTGATGGGCGTTCCGTCGGAGAAGTACAGGTCGGTGTACAGGGGGATGAGGTAGGTGCGGTTTCCGGCCTGATCGTCGCGGACCACCGCGTCGCTCACCACAGACTTATCAAAGCGGAACAGGCTGAGCTCGCCATCCCAGGTAACCAGGTTATAGCCGGTCACCAGATGCCGCACATCCGTGTCGCTGGTGGCGTTTCCCCACAGGTCCGTGAAGAACTGGCCGTTGAGCGGCGTCGGATTGCCCACCGTGATGTGGTCGTAATCGTAGGGCACGAGTTCCAGTTCTTCCACGAGATCTTCCGTGTCATCGAAGAAAGAAACGGTACCGTCATCGTCGTCGAAGGTGGCGAAATCGCCGTCTTCATCATCCTCAAGGATGACGAAGTCGTCGTCCTGAGCAAGGGCGCACAGCGATCCGCACAAGAGGATGGCTGCGAGGAATAAACATAAGAACTGCTTCATGTTCTGCGCACTCCTATTCCTGATAATCTTAATATTCGGAACAAACTGCCGCGGGGATGCGGGCGTATCCGTGCTCCTGGGCTATTCGATGCAAACGCCGACGTTCATAATGATGGTGCCCAGGCCAAGCGGCGTTTCGTACTCGTTGATCGAAATAAACGGTGTATAATTGTCCGGGTCGTCGGTGGGGATATAAATGACCGTGTACTCCACGTCCCGGGCGGGCATGACGCCTCTGACGACGGGAATGGTCGGAGTATAACCGGGGATTTCCGGAGACGGCACGTTGTATTCCGTTCCCGTGTCCAGCTGTTCCGTGTAGGTCGGCGCAGCGGTCGATCCGTCAAGGTAAATGTAGTAAATGGTCAGGCGGTACGTCGTCTGCAGTTCCTCAATGATCTCTTCGATCTCCGGCGGGGGAACGGGGGTTTCGGGGGAGTATACCGTGGTCGAGAGGGCGGGGATGGCGAGGACGAGCGCCAGGACGAAAACCAGACTCAGCACTTTTTTCATGGGATGACCTCCTGTCATTCTCAGTGTTTTCGTGTGAAGTGGGACAAAAGATGAATTATACCTCGGTGTACAGGTGTTTCATGATCCAGCTTTCGGCGCTTCCTTCCTCTGGGTGGAATTCTATATAGCCGTTTTCGCCGATCACATATTCCCCGGCAAGGTATTCCACCGGGAGAACCTCATACCTTGACGATTGTTGGATCTCTTCAAGCAGACGCTGATCGGAAAAGCCCGACACGGATTTCTGCTTCATCATGGACAGCAGCTGTGTTCCAAAGCTCGCGTCCTGAGAAAGCCTCAGCCGCAGCAGGGAAATGGCGCCCTGCATGAACGCGTTCTGCCGGCTCATTCGTTCCCGGTTCGTTCCGTGACCGACGGTCATGCGCGTGCGCACGAACGTTTCCGCTTCGCCGCCCGACAGGGTGATTTCGGCGCCCTGCGACCAGAGCGGATTCACGCTGGTCATGTCCGCGGGTACCGTGACCGTCACGCCGCCGAGGGCTTCGTTCAGCGTGTTGACAGCGCTGTAGTCCACCATGTAATAGCCGTCGATTTCGATATCGTTCAGCAGTCCTCGCACCGCGCGGAGCGTGTACCGGGCGTTTTCCTCCTTGTTTGCGCCATAGCTGTGGGAAAGACAGACCTGCATTACCCGCGTGCCCGTTTCACGACCGTATACGCTCAATATGGTGACGTCTGTCATGGCGTCGCGGTCGATCTGAAGCTGGTGGATCTTGCGGTTGGTGTGATCGACGGCGAGCAGCATGAGAAAGTCCGCCTGCCCGCCGCTGCGGTATCTGCTGGTGCTGATCCCCTGCTGGGCGTCGTTTTCCCGGTCAATACCGGCGACGAGGATCGTGGTCATGCCGGGCGTTTTCCGGTATTTCCCGCCTTCCCAGGAGACCGTGCCGGCCTGCATGAACTCCTCCGTGCCCGTTCCACGGACCTCCTGATACTCGCCCCGATGGATGCCGTCGACGAGATTCATCCCCGCCAGGAGGAGAAGAATGGCGGCGGCACAGAAGACGCCCGCGCGTATCAGGGCCTTTTTTCTTGCTCGATTCACTTCTTGCGCCTTTCGTGTCCGGAGGACGTTTTCGAGCGTTTCGGCTTTTCGTCGCCGTAATTGCCGTAGTGCAGATAGCTGCCGCCGTAATGGTAATAGTATTTCTTATGGAGCATTTTGACCGTGAACTTGTTGATGATGCAGCCGATCACGGGAACCTGCGTCTGCTCCATCAGCTTCTGCATATAGCGAAGCGTACCCTTGGTCTGCTTGTTGTATTCAAGTACGAGCAGGCTGCCGTCGCAGCGCTTGGCGATTTCCGCGGCGTCGATGACGATTCCGATAGGCGGGGAATCCACCAGAACCAAGTCGAATTCCTTTGCCGCGTAATCCATCAGCTGGTCATAATCGGGGGAGGACAGCAGGGACAGCGGCGTCTTTACTATGGCGCCGGCGGGGAGCAGATAGAGCCCCGGCAGGTTCGTTTGATAGATCGCTTCGTCTATTGTGCACTGTCCGGACAGCAGGTGCGCGAGCCCCTTATCCGTGTGGGCAATCCTGTATCGCTTGAGAAGGACGGATTTGCGCAGGTCGCCGTCGATCAACAGCACTTTTTTTCCGCGGTTTGCCATGCTGGCAGCGATGCGCAAGGTAACGAAGGTCTTGCCGTTGCCGGCCTCGTGGCTCGTTACGACGATGCGCTTCAGATTCTTTCCGGCAAACATGATTGCGGAGCAGATCATGTTGATGGATTCCTCTCCCGTATAGTCCAGGGAAAGGTTTTTCCGTATTTCCGCCGATTGCCCATCCGACTGGTACGCGGGCATGTCGGAGGACGAGGCGCTCTTTTCCTTCTCCGCCTGCTTGGTCAGGATGCCGAGCGTCGCCAGTCCCGTGGCCTTTTCAACGTCCTCGCTGGTTCGGATCCTGTCGTCGAGCAGGTAGAAGAACATGATCACGGCCGCCGCCAGGAATGCCCCGAGCAGAAAAGCTTTCAGGATCGTGGATTTCGTGTTTGATGTTATCGGGCTAACGGGAACCTGCGCCACCTCCAGGAGCTGAGGCTTCCGCAGCTCCATCTTTTCCGCGATGAACTCCTGGACGACCTCCGCGTATGTATCCGCCAGCAGCTTTGCTTCGTTCGGATCGGGGGACTTGACGTTGATGTACAGCAGATGGGAACCGTCGGGATTGCTGACGGAAATCATCCCGGAGAGCTTGCTGTAGCTGTAATCCAAGCCCAATCGCTCGTCCACCATTTCGTGGATGTGCCAGATCTTGAACACTTCCTGGTAGTCTTTAGCCAGGCTGGAACCGAGCTGGATATCCGAGAGAGAAATCGTCGTCTCCGATCCGGCGATGTAAATCTTCGAGGTCGCCTGGTATATGGGTGTCACGGCCATTTTGACGTACAGTCCGGCGACAATCCCGCAAATAAAGGCCGACAACAGGATCCAGTGTATGTTTTCCAACAGATGGAATAAGAGCGCCGCCCAATCGATGCCGGTGTAGTATTTCGCGTCGCCCGCCGCGGGATTTGTCTGCCCGGAGGCGGATGCGCTTTGCGTGTAGTCATTGTGGAACTGTTCTGTCATGCTTGAACCTCATTATCAGGCGATACCGCCGACCAACGGCGCCGGAACGGTCGCTGTATTCTTCGTGTTGCGGGTTTTCATATCGCGTCGGAATCGCAGTCCGCGACGATTTCATATTCCACCCAAGTCCTGACGGACATGTTCGCGAAGGGGATCTCGATCAGCATTCTCTTTTTCTGGCGGTTTACCTTCAGGATCCTCGTCTCGATCCCCTTGTAGACGCCCCGACAGATGCGGATCATCTGTCCTTCTTCGTATACCCTCGTTTTTCCGATCACGCCGTCCTTCTCAAGCAGCATCAACGCAAATTGTTCGTCGTTCCCAGCCAACTCAAACTGCCCATCCGTGCTGCACAGGCAGCGAACAACGCCGTGAATGGACCGGACGGCCGCGATATCCAGCGGCGCGCCTTCGGAATACAGAAAAACATATCCCGGAAGGAGGCTGCGCTCGATGTCAACCATCTTTCCATCCGACCATGTGTGCTGGATCCTCTTTGGGGAGATGGCTGTGCAGCCAAGCTTCAACATGGCGGTTTTCGCTACATAACCGCATTTCACCGTCTCGCAGAAAATGCAATACGCGTACACGACCATACCTCCATGGCAAAGCTCCGCCATCGCGGTATGCTTTCCATATCGCGATGGCCTATGTATGAAAGGAAACGGATACAGCCCAGCAAGTCGTCTGGTGGAGTACACCTGTTTCCGCTCGGGGAGGCCGGCTTTGCGGCGGGAACGCTTCGGAAAACGGTTTTGTCCCTGCCGTCTCACTGAAGCGCCGGATACCGTGTGCCGGCTGCTGTTGCCTTTATCGGTTTTCGGGAGGCGCTTCTCCGGAAAATTCTCGTCGTCAGCCAATTCAACCGGGATGACCCTCCGACTGAAACAGCCTAGTTCGTCCGCGCAAGCGAACGCCGTTTTTTCGCCTGCCACGTGACAGTGAAAAAGACTTCCCACAATTTTATATATTATAATTCATTACGGGTAAAAAGTCCATATGTATGTTGAAAACTTCGATGAAAAATTTTTCGGAATCATGCGGCAATCTTTGTCCGGAAACAGGCTTTGGTGCATGGGCAAGCTGGTGGAAGGCTGCCCGAGCGAAAAGGGGAGAGACGATCCGGCACGCTGCACGGATGGGTTAAAAGTCAAAGTGTTATTGCCGTGCTGCGGCTTTCGGACAGGAACGTTTTCCGGAATACCGGAAACGCTACTGCTTGTGTCGGTTTTTATCGGCTTTGGCCGAAAGGGAACGAATTTCGGAGTACCGAAGCGTCGGCATCGGCAGCATGATACCCAGAAGACGTTTGTAACGGTTAGGGGAGCAAAGGACTGAGGTCGGGGAAGGAGAGAGCGAGCGCGGGATGTTTCTGACGCGAAACAAAAAACCGCCGCAAGCGCAGTTCCGCTTGCGGCGATGTGGCGGAGGCGGTGGGATTCGAACCCACGAGGGCTTTCACCCTACCTGATTTCGAGTCAGGGCCGTTATGACCACTTCGATACACCTCCGTGTATGTCAATCCGTTTGGTTGGATCAACGGCTGTTCAGTTGTCAGGGCGCCGCGGACGCGCGATTCGGATAAAGCGCAACGCCAGCGCATTCATTATAGGGGGGAGGGGAGGATTTGTCAAGGGAATCCGGGAAAAGAAGATCGTCATTTAACAGAGAGAACTTGCGGCGGCGGAAAAGAACGTCGGCGCATCACAGGAACAATTCGTGATCCACACCCGAAAAATTATAAGCGCTGCCTTCTCATGCAAAGGCAGTCCGGGAAGAATCGTTCTATATCATCTTCCGCGCGGCGCCAACGTCGTGCAGGGGATTTGCCGAATAAATTGTTTCATCCCCGAATCGGCGCCGCATGTACTGCCGAGATAGCGAACGAAGCAGAAGCCAACAACACGAAACCAGCGGCGTTGCCTTACGACTCTCTCGTTATCCCTCCTTGTTCCCGCATGGGAAAGCCGATCGGGATAATCATTTCCGAGCGGCATAACAACTTCCGAAAACTCAGTTCTTTTCGCGCCTCCTTTGGCGGAAAACCCCATTTCATTTCATCAAAAACCCTTGCAGATGCGCGAAAACCAAATGAATATTTCAAAATTATTTCAAAATTTTAAATTTAACAAACAATAAAAGAAGGATATTGCGAAGGTGTGTCGAATTTGCTTTAAATACGGGATGAGAATGTCCCTGCGTGAATCCAGCTTGCGCGCGGAAAAAGCGTACGCGCTCAGGCAAAAGGAGTTAGAAAATGAAGATACAGTCCATCAAAATGAAGAGAGTGCTGGCGTTCTTTATTTCTGTGATGCTGATGATGTCGGCGGTTCCGTCCGTTGCGGATGCCGATTATCTGGCCATCACCACGGCAGAGGTACGGGTCTATTCCGGTGCGGACCTGCAGAGCAGCGAAGGAACGCTGCCGAAGAATGCCCTCGTCATGGCGTCGTCTCCGCAGGGCGGCGCGCAGAAGGTGCGCCTGGACGGCAAGACGGGCTACATCCGAGAGTCCCTCACCAAAAAGGTGGATGACATCGCGGACAAGGCCCTGCTGAACGCGGACGCGACGTTGTATAAGTCCACCGACAGGAACAGCGAGTCCATCCAGTTGAAGAGGGACGCGAAGGTATACCTGCTGGACGAAAAGGACGGCTGGGCTTGGATCGCCCTGGCCGGGGACCGCGTGGAAGAGTGCGTCGCCGGCTATATGGACAAGCGCCTGCTGACCATCGTCGAGGTGAAGCGCACCCCCGCGCCCACGCCGGCGTCTACGCCTGCGTCTGCGGAATACGTGGATCCCGTAAACGGCAGGATCACATTCTGCAAGATCGATGCCTACGCGAACGCCAATGGCCTGACGATCCGCAAGAGCGCGGCGGACTCCGCCGAGCAGACCGGCACGCTTTCCTATGGCGAAAGGGTGACCGTGGAGGCCTACAGCGCGGACGGTTGGGCGTATGTCACTTCCGGCAGCAAGAACGGCTTCACCCGCCTGAGCGGGCTGACCAAAGCTGACGAATGGCGGCCCACAGCGACGCCCACGGCCGCGGCTGCGCCCACGGTAACACCTGCGGCGACGGAATACATAGACCCCGTAAACGGCAGGATCACATTCTGCAAGATCGATGCTTACGCGAACGCCAATGGCCTGGCGATCCGCAAGACCGCGGCGGATTCCGCCGAGCAGACCGGCACGCTTTCCTATGGCGAAAGGGTGACTGTGGAGGCCTACAGCGCGGACGGCTGGGCGTATATCACCTCCGGCAGCAAGAACGGCTTCACTCGGCTCAGCGGGCTGACCAAGGCTGACGAGTGGAAACCGGCCACGGCCACGCCCACCGCAACCCAGACGGCTGCACCTACCGCGACGCCGACAGCCGCCCCGACCGCGACGACGCCTGCCGCTCAGCCCACCGCCACGCCTTATTTGGATCCGGTGAACGGCTTGATCACGTTCTGCAGCATTCCCGCGTATGTCAACGTGGAAAGCGGCCTGATCGTGCGCAGTTCTGCCAGCGACAGCGCCAATGAAGTCGCCCGCCTCCAGTGGGCCGAAAAGGTGACGGTTGAAGCCTACAGCGCGGATGGCTGGGCATATGTTCGGGGTACCGGCAAGACGGGCTTCGTGCATGTGGACGGCCTCGTGAAGGATCAGGAGTGGATCATCGAGCCGATCGTGCCGACGACAGCGACGCCCACGCCCACCCCGACCACCACCCCGACCCCCACGCCCACGGCGACGCCCACCGCGACGCCCTACATAGACCCTGTGAACGGCAGGATCACATTCTGTGAGATCGACGCCTACGTCAACACGAACGGCCTTACGGTCTACAAGAGCGCATCGGACAGCGCCGGAAAGAACGGAACGCTGGCCTACGGCGAAAAGGTAAAGGTGGAGGCCTACAGCGAGGACGGCTGGGCGTACATGGCATCCGCGAGCAAGAGCGGCTTCGTGCACCTGAACGGCCTGACCAAGGCGGAGGAGTGGAATCCCGCCACGCCTACGCCTACCGCAACGCCGACCCCCACCCCGACAGCGACGCCCACCGCCACCCCGACGGCCACGCCCACTGCAACCCCGACCGCGTCTCCCACCGCGACGCCCTACATAGATCCGGTGAACGGCAAGATCACATTCTGTGAGATCGAGGCCTACGCCAACACCAACGGCCAGACGGTTTACAAGAGCGCCTCCCAGAATTCTGAGAAGCGCGGCGCGCTGGCCTACGGCGAAAAGGTGACGGTGGAAGCCTACAGCGAGGACGGCTGGGCCTACATCACTTCCGGCCCCAGGAACGGCTTTACGCGCCTCAGTGGCCTGACGAAGAACATCGCCACGCCCACGGCCACGGCGACGGCCGCCCCGACGGCCTCTCCCGAGGCGTCGCCCACCGCCACGCCTTACGTAGACCCGGTGAACGGCAAGATCACCTTTGACCGGATCGACGTCACCGTATCCGCCCAGAGTCTCATCCTGCGCAAGAGCGCGGTGCTCACCGCGCAGCAGACGGGAACGCTCTCCTATGGTGAGACCGCGGTCGTCACCGCGTACAGCGAGGACGGCTGGGCTTACGTGGAGACCGCGGACAAGCAGGGCTTCGCGCTGTTGTCCGGCCTGACCAGGACCAGCGAATGGCAGCCTTCTCAGTCGCCCACGCCCACGCCCCAGTCCTTCTCCCAGCCCGTGCCCGCTACCGTGACGGCGGATTCCGTGACGGTGTACAAGGGCCCCAGCAGCGAATCTGACCGACTGGGCACCATGTCCAAGGGCACCCAGGTGAACATGCTGCTCACCAGCGGAGGCTGGGCATATATAGAGCTGAACAACCAGTACGGCTATTGCCAGCTCAGCGCCCTGACGAAGGATTCCGACCTGGCCGCGGCGACTCCCACCGCCAACGCGGGCTATACCTCCGGTCAGTTCAGCGCCACGGTGGTGTATCCCTCCGCCAGGCTGTACAAGGCCGATTCCGTGGACGCGGACTCCACGGCCGTCTCTGTGGGCCGCGTCGTGGACGTGTATGCCTTTAACGAGAAGACCGGCTGGGCATACGTGGGCACGGCGGACGCCAGCGGATACATGCTCATCACCCATCTGAACAAGGACAGCTATTCCACCCTTTCCTCCGGCGATACCGGCACCGCCGTGCAGACTCTGCAGAAGAAGCTGGAGGAGCTGGGATACTTTGACGGTATCCCTGGCGAGAGCTATACGGACCTGACCGTGGCGGCTGTTGAGCGCTTCCAGTCGGCCGTGGGCCTGCTGCAGACCGGCGCGGCGGACCAGACGGTGCAGCGCATCCTGTATGGCGGCTACGCGCCCAAGTCTCCCATTCTGAGCACCAGCCTGACCAAGGGGAACAAGGGCGGCAACGTGGAGCGCTTGCAGATCAGGCTTTACAGCCTGGGCTACTTCTCCAAGACCTCCAGCGTGGACGGTGATTTCGGCAGCAAGACCACCGCGGCTGTGAAGCTGTTCCAGTCGGCTGTGGGCCTGAGTGTGACGGGCACGGCGGACAGCGCTACGCTGACCAGGCTCTACGCGAACGACGCGCCCAAGCTCTCCGGCGGCACCCCCGCCGACGATACCTCTTCCTCGGGCGGCGTCGACCTGCCGGATGGTACCGCCAACGAGAAGATCGAGTACGTCATCAGCGTGGCGCAGGATCAGCTGGGCAAGAAATACGTTTACGGCGCCACCGGCCCCAATACATACGACTGCTCGGGCCTGACCACCTACTGCTTCAAGAAGGTAGGCATCAACCTGAAGCGGTCGGCGTACGCGCAGGGCTATGACGACACATATAAGAAGATTTCCAGCATTTCCGCGATGCGCCGCGGCGACATCGTGTGCATGAACACCATCGCCGACAGCGACCTGAGCGACCATGTGGGCATCTACCTGGGCAACAACTACATGATCCACGCGTCCTCCGGTGGTGGAAAGGTCATCATCAGCACCCTGGAATCCGGCTATTACAACCGCGTGTTCTCCTGGGGCCGAAGGATCATCCAATAACAGAATACAATCGTCTCAGCGCTCCGGAGGAGTCCCTCCGGAGCGCTTTTCATGGCTGCCTGTTCATACTATTGACAATGCTCCCGGAAGTGGTATAATTGGAGCATGCAAATCACACAGGAGCAGTATCAAAGGATCGAGAAGTACCTTCCGGTGCAGCGGGGCAACGTCAGCATGACGAACCTCCAACTGATCAACGCGATCCTGTATGTCACGGAAAACGGCTGCAAGTGGAGAGCATTGCCGGCGTCCTACGGGAATTGGCATACGATCTACGTCCGTATGAACAGGTGGAGCAAAAGCGGCGTGCTGGAGCGGGTTTTCGCCGCCCTGCAGACCGAGGGGATCATCCGGCTCAGGGTGCAGGTCGTCTGTCCCGGGGACGAGGAGGACGGGACGCGGCCCGCCGGCCCGGACACGCCTTCCCGCGAAGAGAGCGCTTCCCCGGGCGAGAGCGGGGAGCAGCCTCAGAGAAGGTTCATCTGGCTGCCGCGCCTCACCGAGCGCCTGTCGGTCAATCCCGGACGGGCGGCGCGGGAAACGCTTCGCCGGAAGGGTCAGGCGGGCGCGTCGGGCGCGCCGGAACTGGGGACAGACGAATGAATACATCGCAAATTAGTGTGAACATATTCGCCCAAAGAAGTGATGAACGAGATGAGCGCGGAATTTGAACGGCTGCTGGAGCAGCCATGCTGGATCCTGGACGTCCTGCCGTGCCGGGTGCCGAAGGATTGCGGCGGGCAGTATTTCGCAGTGGAGCGCCACTGGCTTGCCCCCGCCAACCGCCCAAGACTGCGGGAGAGGTACGCCGACCTGCTGCTGGCGCTGAATTGCTATTATGAAATCCGCGTCCTGCGCGATCCCGATGGCCCTTCCGTGACGAATCCCGCCCCAGAGGACTTGGTCCGGTGGATCACCGGGGAGCGTGGCGCGGTCTACATCCTGATCCCCTCGGAAGGTGCCCTGATCTCGCTGGACGACGACGCCTATGCCTCGTGCTACTGCGCGTCGGGGGCGCTCCTGTCGCTGATCCGCCGCCTGGCGTCCGCAAACGGGCTGTTCGTGTGGGATCCGGATGCAACCGGAGAAGGAGACCGAAAATGAAGGTTTTGCTGCTGAGCTGCAGCACGGGCGAGGGCCACAACCACTGCGCCCTTGCGGTGCGTCAGGCCCTGGAGGCGAAGGGCTGCGGGACGGATTTCTTCGACCTGCTCCACCTGTTCGGCGAGCCCGGCCCGATCAGCATGGAATCGCTGCTGAACGTCATCTCCAGGCGGGCGCCCAACCTGTTCGGCCTGATGTACAAGGCGGGGGAGCGGGTCAGCGCCCTGCGCGTCACGTCGCCGATCTACCTCGTCAACATGAACTACGGAAAGCGCCTGTGCGAGCTCATCAACCGGAACGGTTATGACGCGGTGGTGTGCTCTCACCTGTTCCCCATGGAGACTCTTACATTCATCCGCCGGCACTACGACCTGAATGCCCGCTGCTATGCCATCCTCTCGGACTACACCTGCATCCCCTTCCTGGCGGAAACCGAGATGGACGCCTACTTTCTGCCCCACGAGACCGTTTGGAAGGAGTGCGAATTGGCCGGCATCCCGGCGGAGAAAATGGCAGTTACGGGCATGCCGGTGTCGTCTGCATTCCAAAGCGACATGACGAAGGCGGAGGCGCGGGAAGCCCTGGGCATTCCCCCAAAGGCCAGGCTCTACCTCGTCATGACCGGCGGCATCGGGTGCGGCGACGCCGAAGGACTGTGCGAAAAGCTGCTGCGGCTCCCGGACGACGATGCTGTAATATGCGTGCTTGCGGGCAGGAACCAGGAACTGCTGGACCGCCTGCGGGAGAAATTCGGCGGATGTCCGGCCGTTGTTCCGGTTTCGTTCACGGACAACGTCAGCCAGTACATGCGCGCGGCGGATGTGCTTCTGTCCAAGGCCGGCGGCATATCCAGCTCCGAGGCTGCGGTTGTCTGCGTACCCCTGGTGCACACCATGATGATCCCCGGCGTGGAGACGCGGAACGCGGAGTTTTTCGCAAAGCACGGCATGTCCCTCATGGCGAACGGCCCGGACGAGGCCGCCCGCTTCGCGGACCGCATCGTGTACGACGGCAAGACGGCCGACAGGATCATCGCCGCCCAGCGCGCCAACATGCCGAGGGACGGCGCGGAGAAAATCGCGGATTACGTCATCAGGTGTTCGTAGCGCGCTGGCGGAAGCGAAAAACCTATCTGCAGACATGCAAACGTCCGTTGCGCTGAAACCGGGCAGGCCAGACGGCAATGCCGCCCGCCTCCAGGTTCCGTATTAGCTGAACAAAGCGCCCGCAAAAGGCTGCCATAGTATGCTGACGGCGCAACAACCCAATGTTATCCCCGCTGGAGGTTACACAGCATGTTCAACCATCACGACATAACCAGAAATGCCTGCATGCTGCACGGTCCGCTGGCTCACCACGGCTACGACTGGTGGTGGCACTCCTTTACTGCGCAGGACGCACAGACCGGCGAGGACAAGCCGTTCTTCATCGAATTCTTCGTCTGCAACCCCGCCCTGGGGGAGGACGCTCCGGTGTTCGGTCAGCTCCCCGCGAACCGGACGGCGGGCAAGCGCCCGTCCTATCTCATGGTCAAGGCAGGCGCCTGGGGCAAGGATCACTGCCAGCTCCACCGCTTCTTCGGCTGGAAGGACGTCTCGCTCCACGGCGACGCGCCATACCGGATCGGGGCGGCGGACTGCCTGGCCAGCGAAACCGCGCTCCGGGGCAGCGTCCGCATCGCGCCGGATGAGGCCGCCGCGCACCCCGAATGGATGTGCGACGCGGGTGAGATGTCCTGGGACCTGACCATCGACAAACAGATCGCCTTCAACGTGGGCTACGGGGCCAGCAAGCCCCTGCGGGACGCCGAGGCCTTCGCGATGTACTGGCACGCCGAGGGCATGAAGAGCGCCTATTCAGGAACCGTCGTGTTCAACGGCCGGAAGTACACGGTCACCCCGGAAAAGAGCTTCGGATACGCCGACAAAAACTGGGGCCGGGACTTCACAAGTCCCTGGGTGTGGCTGTCCTCCAACTGTCTTATCAGCCGAACGACCGGGCGGCAGCTGGCCGACAGCGCCTTCGACATCGGCGGCGGCAGGCCCAAGATCTACTTTGTCCCGCTGGACCGGCGGCTGCTGGGCGTTTTCTGGTACGAAGGCAAGGAGTACGATTTCAATTTCTCCAAGCTGCACCTGATGGTGAAGACGGAATTCGCCTTCCGGGAGGAAGCGGAGGAGGTCGTCTGGCGCGTGCGCCAGGAGAACATCCACGCCGTCATGGAGACGGAGATCCGCTGCCGGAAGGAGGACATGCTCTTCGTGAACTACGAGGCTCCGGACGGCGGCAAGCGGCACAACCGCCTGTGGAACGGCGGGAACGGCTGGGGCGTGGTGAAGCTGTACGAGAAGAAGGACGGCCTGCTGGTGCCGGTGGACGAGGTGGAGGCCACACACGTGGGCTGCGAATACGGCGAATACGATGAATAGCGCCTCAGCTTGCGCCGGCCGCTCTTCCGGCGAGAATGCGCAGCAGGATCCTGCATAGCTGGCGCCGCGCCCCCTTCACATCCCCAAAACTTCGGTGTTTTCCGAAAAGCATCCATTACTGACATTTCAAAGGAGTTGAGCAGACATGAAGACACTGGTGGCATATTTCAGCGCGAGCGGCGTGACCGCGAAGGTTGCCCGGGAGCTTGCCGAGGCCATGGGAGCCGACCTGTTTGAGATCCGGCCTGAAACGCCCTATTCCGCGGCGGACCTCCGCTGGACGAACCCGATGGCGCGGTGCAACCGGGAGAAATTCGGGAAAAAGGATGTGCCCGTCGCGGGCAGGGTGGAGGATTTCGGTCAGTACGACGCCGTGTTGATCGGCTTTCCCATCTGGTACTACTGCGCGCCCAACGTGGTGAACACTTTCTGCAAGGGCTACGACTGGACGGGCAAACGCGTATATGCCTTTGCCACCTCCGGCGGAAGCGGCATCGGGAAAACAGCGGAAAAGTTGGCGCCGTTTGTGCGCGGGGCCGTGTTGGCGGAAGCGAGGCTGGTGCGCGGCGCCGCCGATCTGCAGGACTGGATAAAGGCGCTGGCGGGAGATGTCGGCAGACCGGATTTGGAGTGAAAAACGATGAAAACGATCCTGGAAACGGAGCGGCTCAGGCTGCGGGAATACACCCTGGACGACTTCGACGCGCTGTACGGGATCCTTTCCGACGCGGAGACCATGAAGTACTACGTCGCGCCTTACGATGACAAGGGGACCACGCGCTGGCTCACCTGGTCCCTGGACAACTATGCGAAGTACGGGTTCGGGCTCTGGGCGATGGAGCTGAAGGAGACGGGAGAGTTCATCGGCGACTGCGGCCTGACCATCCAGAACATCGACGGGGAATCCCTTCCGGAGATCGGATACCACGTCAACAAAAGGCACTGGCGGCAGGGCTACGCCAAGGAAGCGGCCCGGGCTGTGCGGGACTGGGCGTTCCGGAATACCGAATATGACGCGCTGTACTCCTACATGAACCGCGCCAACGTCGCCTCCTGGTCCACCGCCGCCGCGAACGGCATGAAGAGGCTGAAGGAGTACCCGGACCGCGACGGCATCGTTTATTGCGTGTACGCCATCACGCGCCGGGAGTGGGAAGACATGCGTTCAACGGCGGAATAAGCCGGGAGAAACCTGCACATGAGCATCCCCAAAGGGCAGTACGTTCCATATGCACCGTTTCCGTGAATTTTTCCCGCGGGTATCGACAATTTGAAAAGCTGTGGTATAATATAGATTAGGAAAAC
>JAEEGL013495315.1_pt1 | contig 20404 bp, 14 predicted proteins | sample 9134231 | NCBI WGS metagenome assembly JAEEGL01 (sample SAMN16246548, study PRJNA631951) | gut metagenome | biome: gut microbiome; feature: rumen; material: fiber-attached | host: Bos | place: Iran: Karaj | collected 2018-10 | reverse complement strand
TGGCGGCTATGCCACCCCCGCATTCAACTTCAACAACATGGAGCAGTTACAGGCTATCATCAAGGCTTGTGCCGAGACAAAGTCGCCTGTTATTCTGCAGGTATCCAGCGGTGCCCGCAAGTATGCCAACCAGACGCTGCTGCGTTACATGGCTGAGGGTGCCGTGGAGTATGCCAAGGAGTTGGGTTGGGAGCATCCCCAGATGTGCCTCCATCTTGACCATGGTGACACCTTTGAGCTGTGCAAGTCGTGCGTGGACTTCGGTTTCTCGTCAGTGATGATCGACGGCTCATCGCTTCCCTATGAGGAGAACATTGCCCTGACCAAGAAGGTTGTCGAGTATGCCCACCAGTTTGACGTGACTGTTGAGGCCGAGCTGGGCGTTCTCGCTGGTGTTGAGGATGACGTTGTTGCCGAGGAGTCGCACTACACCAAGCCCGAGGAGGTGATTGACTTCGCCACCCGCACCGGTTGTGACTCGCTGGCCATCAGCATCGGTACCAGCCATGGCGCTGACAAGTTCAAACCCGAGCGGTGCACGCGGTACCCGAAGGCCGGTAAGCTCGTTCCTGCTCCCCTGGCATTTGACGTGCTTGCTGAAATCGAGAAGAAGCTCCCCGGCTTCCCCATCGTTCTGCACGGTTCATCGAGCGTTCCCCAGGAGTATGTTGACATCATCAACACTCATGGCGGCAACCTGCCCGATGCAGTAGGTATCCCCGAGGATCAGCTGCGCAAAGCTGCCAAGAGCGCCGTTTGCAAGATCAACATCGACAGCGATAGCCGCCTGGCCTTCACCGCTGCCGTGCGCAAGGTGTTTGCTGAGAAGCCCGGTGAGTTTGACCCCCGCAAGTACTGCGGTCCCGCTCGCGACGAGATGACCAAGCTCTACAAGCACAAAATCATTGAGGTGCTTGGCAGCGACGGCAAGGCCGAGTAAACTCAACAAGACTAACCCCCGATTTACCAAATTGGGTTGATGTAGAGGCGCATTTTTTTGCGCCTCTATTATTTTACTGTATATCAGTAGTTTGTGGTATTTTTGTGGTTTTTGTGGCAAAAAAAACGTGAAAAAATTTGGTCAGTTCCCGAAACGGTATTACCTTTGCACCGCTTTACGAAACAAATCTTGTTTTCGTGAGTGCGATCGGGGTGTAGCTCAGTCCGGTTAGAGTACGCGTCTGGGGGGCGTGGGGTCGCTAGTTCGAATCTAGTCACCCCGACATCGCAAAAAGTGCTGATAGTCCATGATTATCAGCACTTTTTTAATTTCTTGTAAGCATTAAAACTCAAGTTCCGATATGAAAAAGTTAGTTTTGACAATTGTCTGTGCTTTAGCGGTAGCTTTGACCGTGCTGGCGCAGTCATGGCTGGGTGGCGATATTTCGATGATGACTACTAACGCCCGCAATGGTGTGATTTACAAGGACTCGTGCGGCGCTACTGTTGACCCCTATGACCTTTTTAAACAGCAGGGGTGGAACATGATGCGTGTGCGCCTGTTTGTGGACCCGCAGAACGCTCCCGGCAGTCATCACGACCAGGGCGTGTGTCAGGATCTGGACTATGTTATCGACTTATGCAAGACCATCAAAACGCGCGGTTTTGAGGTGATGCTCGATTTCCACTATAGCGACACTTGGGCCGATCCTGCCAAGCAGTTCACTCCCAAGCGGTGGGAAGGTCTTGGCGCTAAGGCTTTGGCCGACAGCATCTACCGCTACACCCGTCACTGCCTTGAAGCCTTAAAGGACGCGGGTGTGGAGCCTGTCACCATTCAGGTGGGTAACGAGATTACCTTCGGCATGGATTGGCCCGTGGGCAAAGTTGACCCGATGAAAGATGATAACTGGGACGTGTTTACCTCTCTTTTAAAGGCGGGCTGCAAGGCTTGTCGCGAGGTGTGTCCCACATCGGGCATCATCATCCACACCGAGAAGGCCAGTGTGTGGCCGATGACGCGCAACTACTATGACCGCCTGGCCAAGGCCGGCGTTGACTATGACATCATCGGGCTGAGCTATTATCCCATGTGGCACGGTACGATTCCCAACTTGGGTAAGACGCTCGATTCCATTGCTGAGCGCTACCCTGACAAACCTGTGATGATTGTCGAGGCGGCCTACTACTACCTGCACGACGGCGTGAACCGCGGCGAGGAGGATTTCACCCATTGCCCGCCGGGAACGATTGAGGGCCAGCGCCAGTTTACTGCCGACCTTGTTGCCGAGTTAAACCGCCATGATAATGTGACGGGGCTCTTCTGGTGGTACCCCGAGGAGAACAGTTATGGCACACCTTGGCAGGGACGTTTCGGCCTGAACCGTGGTTTGTTCAACAGTGCCAACGGCCAAGCCTTGCCAGCCTTGTATGAGATGTCACGATTCAAGCGATAGCAGGTCTTGAATTACTTTAAATTTTAGTACCGATGAAAAAGAATAAACCGATTGGCATCCTTTGTGCCGTACTGTCGGCCGTGTGTTATGGCACAAATCCGTTTGGAGCCCTGCCATTGTATGAGGAGGGAGTGAACACGGCCACTGTGCTGGCCCACCGTTTTGGTCTTGCGGTGATATTGTTGTCACTGGTGATGCTTGTCAAGGGCATTTCATTCAAGGTCAGCCGCCAGGAGTTCAAAGTGCTGTTCTCGCTGGGCATCCTGTTTGCGGCATCCAGCATCACCTATTATCAGAGTTTTCACTTCATGGACGCCGGCATCGCATCGACTATCCTGTTTGTCTATCCCGTGATGGTGGCGGTGATTATGGCATTGTTCTTCAAGGAGCGTGTGACGGTGATGACCGTTGTAGCCATCTTGCTGTCGCTCATCGGCATTGGGCTGCTCTACAAGGGTGGGGCAGGGGTGTCGCTGAGCGTGATTGGCATCGTTCTGTGCATCCTTTCCTCGTTGGCCTATGCCATCTATATCGTTGTGGTCAATCAGTCGAGCATCAAGATGTCATCGTTCAAGGTCACGTTCTATGCCATGCTGGTGTGTGAAATCACATTGATACTCTATTCTTTCACGTCGCCCGAATTATACCTTCATGCATTACCGTCGGCACGCGCATGGTCATTTGCCGTCTGGCTGAGCATTGTGCCCACCATCCTCTCGCTGGTGTTTATGACGGTCGCCGTTCATCATGTGGGCGCTACCCCTACGGCCATCTTGGGCGCCCTGGAGCCACTCACAGCGGTGACCATCGGAGTGATTGTTTTCGGTGAAACATTGACGCCACGCCTCATCGTCGGCATCATCTTCATCCTGTTTGCAGTGATGCTCGTCGTGCTGGGCAAGGACCTGCACCTGCGCACCATCGCCCATGCCGTTTCCCGCCTGTGGCACTGGAGATGAAAGCGCCAAAGCATGGCGGTTCATTTGTTGCGGCTGATAGCCGTGCAACCACCTCAATGACGTTGTTGGTGAATATGTGACTCGGTCCCTCTTAGGACAATATGAGGTCAAAATAAGCCCCGAAAAAGATTAGAAGATGTTAAAAATCTGCCATTTTTGCTTAAAAATACCCTATAGGGCTCATTGAAATGAAGTGAAAATGAGAAAAAAATGCTATCTTTGCATTTAAATTATCAAAGAAAAAATCATGGATGTAAAGAAAGTCCTATTTATATCTCAAGAGATTGAGCCGTATGTCCCTGAACGACGTTTGTCTGTGATAGGAAGACTGTTTCCGCAGGGTATCAAGGAACAAGGTGTAGAGGAACGTACCTTTATGCCCAAGTATGGCATGATCGCTGAGCGAAGCAACCAGTTGCACGAAATGATCAGATTGTCGGGTATGAACGTGATTATCGACGATACCGACCACCCCTTGATTATCAAGGTAGCGACATTGATACAGGCCCATTTCCAAGTCTATTTCATTTATAACGAGGACTACTTTGCAAGTAGCCGCATCGACGAGTTAGAGATGAATTGCTCACCTGGCGATAACGATGAACGCAGCATGTTCTTCGTGCGTGCGGTCATTGAGTCGATTCGCAAGATGCGGTGGGTTCCCGACATTATCCAGTGTACAGGTTGGATATCGGCTTTGGCGCCGGTTTACATCCGCACGCTCTATGGCGATGACCCGTCCTTCCGTGATGCAAAGATTGTTTCGGCGTTGTTCAATGAGTCAATACCTGCTCCTCTCAGTGCCAGACTGGCCGAGAAGATGCACCAGGATGGAGTGCCCAAGAGTGCCCTCAAGCCCATCAATGGCAAGGAATTGACCTATGAAGAACTGATGGCCTATTCATTGCGCTATTCCGATGCCGTAATCGAGTGTGAGGATGGTGTTAGCGCTCAGGTGCTTGAAGCTGCCGCCGAATTGCCTCACTTGCGTTTCGTCGAGGACGATGATGTCGTGAAGGTGAAAGACTTCTATGATTCACTGATCGGCTAAGCTGCTCATTCATCAGGTTTTTCGATATTCTTAAATATTCGTTTTTTCATTTCGGGAATATGAAACACTTTTTCAATGTGATACTGGCAGTGGCTGTGCTGCTTGCTTTGTACGCATGTAACGATGAGACAATCGGTGTATCCATTACCGACAGTGTTTCATCTATTATTGAGGATTCTTCTTTTGTCATCACGGGACACTCGGTGCGCAATGACCGAGTGCAGATGCGCACTAGCACCAAAATGCTGGGCGTGATTCAGGCCGATGGCTTTGGAGAACTCGCGGCCGAGGCGGTGACTTCGTGGATGCCCGCCATCAGCATTGATACCACAGGCACCTGTGCCGAGTGGATTGATTCCTGCCGCCTCAAGTTGCGTCTGCCTTACAGCAATGGTTTCACTGGAGACTCATTGGCACCCATGCGACTGGATGTATATCGTCTGAACAAAACCCTTCCCAGCCCCATATACAGTGACTTTGACCCTTCAGGATACTACGACAGCAATGATTTATTGGCATCAGAGTCCTATTCTCCCACATCGGGATGGGTGGAGATATCTACTTCTTATGTCTCAGGTACTGGTGCTCATGATACCGTGAGGGTCATTTCGGTCCCCATGCCCACCCAATTGGGACGGGAATTGTTTAACGCCTACAAGAATAACCCTGAGACGTTTGCAAGCCCCCGGGCTTTTGCCGACATCTTCCCCGGTATCTATATTACAAACAGCTATGGCAGTGGCCATGTGTTGAATATCAAGGACACCGAGTTGGATGTCTATTACCACAAGCGTGTCCAGTTGACCGACACCACCGATACTATCTACTCGGGCCAAAGCCAATCCTACTTGGCATCAACCCCCGAGGTGGTTTCTAATAACATCATCCGCTTTAATATTGATGATGCCATCACCTCGATGGTGAACAGTGGAGAACCCCTTATCGTGGCTCCTGCAGGATATGAGGTACAAGTGCGCTTCCCCATCCAGGACATTATTGACAAGTACCAGTCCAATGTGGGAAATAACCAGTCCATTATCAACACACTGACTCTGGAACTGCCTGTGAGCATTCCCTTGACCGAGTATAATATCCAGCCGCCCACCTATCTGCTCATGGTCAAGACCTCCAAGAAGGAGACATTCATCAATGGCGATAGCCTGACTAACAACAAGGATTCATTCTATGCCATCTATAATGCCGCCAACAAGAAATATACATTTACCGGGTTGCGTGATTATGTCATCAACATCATTAACAATCAGGGCGGTATTGCCACCGAGGATGACATCAATTTCACCATCACACCTGTTGACGTGACCACCTATACCTACGCGCAGAACTATTCCTATTATTACGGTTCTTCGTCTTCGTCTACGGTGACCAAGATTTCGCCCATGGTGTCGCGGCCCGCAATCGCCAGGTTGCTGCTGGACCAGGCAAAGATTAAAATTACCTATAGCAAACAAATTGTCAATTAATGTTTGCAGAGTAAGAAAAATGTGCTACCTTTGCACCCGCATTGTAAATCATCGCAGTGCACCAAGCCGCAATAGCTCAGTCGGTAGAGCATTTCATTCGTAACGAAAAGGTCGCGGGTTCGAGTCCCGCTCGCGGCTCAATCAAAGACGGGAACCAGGAGGTTTCCCGTCTTTTTTAAGTTTAAATAGATTATGGAAATAAGCGTCAAGGACTTCATGGAGCGTCAGCCCAATCACCCTAAGGTGGCTGAGACCGACCAATTCTATTTGTGGATTGCACTCAGGCTTGCCAAACTGTGGGATGAGTCGCCGTGGCTGCGGCAGCTGGACGACAGCGTGCGCCGCGATGTGGTGCTTGCTGTGACGGGCTACTATCAGGATGTGGTTGCCGACGGTGGCGTGTGGCGTTCTTTCACACGCCTGCACCGCAACAGGCACGGAGTGCCGTTGCCCAACTACCATTGCGGTGAAGATTATATCGACTATGAACTGAATCTCAATGATGTGCGTTTTGTGATGTGGTGGACCATCGTTGGTGAGGCCGGTGACATTGCCTGTGATCCTCAGGATTCGCAATTGGAGGCATTGGCAACGGCTTTCCACATGCTGCTCGATAAAGAATATGAGCAGGCGCCCGTGCCGCGACAGTTCTGCATCGCCAGCGAGGTAGAACTCGATGACCCCGCCGATGCCAGGCGCATCTATGATTATGCCTATTGGCTATACTGGCGCAGTTTCCTGTTCAGGCCGTCATCCCAAGCCGTCATGAACAGGGCCATGCCCGAGGCTCAGGCCATCATTGCCCGTGCCGGGGACAGTGACGCGCGTCCCCTGTTGCAGGACCTCAATGAACGTCTGATGTACACCGAGCCTGTTGGACCCATTGCATTGACTACCGCCCAGTGGCTGCGCCTCATCATCGAGGACACGCTTCCATAACAGTTTTTTTCATCAAAAAAATGTCATCAAAAGAACTAGCCTCTTGATGACATTTTATTGATGGTTAATCGGTTATTTCTCGACCTTGAAATCGCTCAACTTGGGGCCGTTCTCGGTCATAGTGACGGTAGCGCTGAGGGTGGGCATGTCGTCATAGTGCAGCACCTTGCCGACCACGAAGTTCACGCCGGGAGTGACTTGAACCGTAATTGGGCCCTCAATGCCATAGGTAATTTGTTCGCCAACATAGATGGCATCGTCCATAAAACCACCCATGTCCTCCATATGGTTGGTCACCGTGGTCAGCGGCTTACCTTCGGCATAGAAGGTGATGTCCTGGCCGTCGATACTGTAGGTCAAAGCTTTGCACCATGCCTGCTGCATCTCGTAGGGCTCGATGGAGTTGACAATGCTTGCATAGCCGTTGTCGTCAAAGCGCAGCATATATACCCGCTCAATGTTGATGCCCGTACCCTCGGTATCAGAGCCCACAATCAGCAGATCTCCCGTGCTGGCGTCATAGCGTGCCCGTGGCATGCGGCCGTGACGCATCTGGGGCAGGGCGGTCTTCACGTCACCCTTGCCAACGACCATGCCGTAGCCTTCGCTCGACACCGTGTCGCCGCAGTTGAGCAGGCTCCACACGCTCACGCCAGAGGCCTTGTCCTCCATCAGTGTCTCGTAGCACTCGTCAATGCTGACGTGTTTCATTAGGTCTTGCACGGCTTGGGGCGCATCGGCCAGTGCAACTGCCTCTTCCATTGTTCCGTTTACAGGGCGCTGTCCATTGTCCTTGCAGCCCGTCATCATGCCGCACAATGCAAACACAGCGGCAACCATCAACCATTGCATGATTTGTTTCATAGTCATTATGAATTTATTTGTTATACTGCAGCAAAAGTAGTCTTTTTCTTTATTCTCTCAAAGAAAATATGACAAAAGGCGTGCCAACCCTTGGAGATTGGCGCGCCTTTTTTGTGGTGGAAACGGCTGGACTTTAGGCCAAGCCTCGGCCGTGGCAGTTCTTGTATTTCTTGCCGCTGCCGCAGGGGCAGGGATCGTTGCGCCCGATCTTGGGACCCTCGTTGCGGATGGGACCTGTGGGACCTTGGGGACGCGGGCCGACGGGAGCTGCGTTAGGACGGCTGGGATCGGGCTGACCGCCGCGACCTTCGCTGTAGCGCTGACGTTGAGGCTCACGCTCTTGCACATTCTGTTGGGGCGGTGCCTCGGGAATCTGACCACGCATCAGGATGGCAATGGACTTGCCGTTCATGATGCCGACCATCTGCTTGAACATGTTGAAAGCCTCGGTCTTGTAGATGACCAGCGGGTCTTTCTGCTCATAGGATGCATTCTGCACGCTCTGACGCAACTGGTCCATCTCGCGCAGGTGCTCTTTCCAGTTATCGTCGATAGTGAGCAGCATCACCGACTTCTGCCATTGCTTGGTGAGTGACTTGCAATGGGTGTCGGCAGCCTCCACAATGTCGATGACGATGCCGTAGGTGCGTTTGCCGTCGGTGATGGGCACGCGGATGAGTCCTTGGGGCTCTATGCCCTCGGCCTTCTGGTTCTCAACAATCTGTTGGATGATGGGGTCGGCTACCTCACTCAGGCGTTCCATCTTGCGGTTAAAGGCCTTGATGACATTATCATACAGGATTTCCTGTTTCTTGCCATCGTCCATGCGGCGGTATTCTTCCTCGTTGAACGGGGGCTCAATGGCGTAGGTCTTGAGCACCTGCATCTGGAAGTCCTCGTAATCATCGGGACCATGACGTTCAATCAAATCTTCGACGCTGTCATAGAGGGTGTTGATGATGTCAAGACCAATCCTTTCACCGATGAGTGCGTGGTGGCGGCGGGTGTAAATCACCTTGCGCTGGGCGTTCATCACGTCATCATACTCGAGCAGGTGCTTACGGATACCGAAGTTGTTCTCCTCGACGCGTTTCTGAGCATTCTCGATGCTCTTGGTGACCATATTGCTTTCGATGGCCTCACCGTCCTTCAGTCCCAGACGGTCGAGCGTCTTGACAACGCTCTCGCTGGCGAACAGACGCATCAGTTTGTCCTCAAACGATACAAAGAATACTGAAGATCCGGGGTCTCCTTGACGACCGGCACGACCGCGCAACTGGCGGTCCACACGACGGGATTCATGGCGCTCGGTGCCGATGATGGCAAGACCGCCGGCGGCTTTCACGTCGGGTGACAGCTTGATATCGGTACCACGACCTGCCATGTTGGTGGCGATGGTCACAACACCCTTGCCGTCGATTGACTGACCTGCCTGAGCCACGATGTCGGCCTCTTTTTGGTGCAGTTTGGCGTTCAAGACGTTGTGGGGGATGTGGCGCAGGTTGAGCATGCGGCTCAGCATCTCACTGATCTCGACGCTGGTGGTACCCACCAGGGTGGGACGTCCTGAATTGCGCATCGCCTCAATCTCGGCAATGACGGCGTTGAATTTCTCCTTCTGCGTCTTGTAAACGCGGTCAGGCATATCGTTGCGGATCACAGGCTTGTTGGTGGGGATGGTAACGACATCCAGCTTGTAGATGTCCCAGAACTCACCGGCCTCGGTCTCAGCGGTACCGGTCATACCAGCCAACTTGTGATACATGCGGAAGTAGTTCTGCAGTGTGATGGTAGCGAACGTCTGGGTTGCTGCTTCAACGTTCACACCCTCCTTGGCCTCGATAGCCTGGTGCAGACCGTCGCTGTATCGGCGGCCCTCCATGATACGGCCTGTCTGCTCATCCACAATCTTTACCTTGCCTTCGGCATCAACGATATACTCGTCGTCACGGTTGAAAAGGGTGTAGGCCTTCAACAGCTGGGTAACGGTGTGAACGCGCTCAGCTTTTACCGAGTAGTTGGCGAGCAGTTCGTCCTTCTTGTTCATCTTTTCCTCTTCGGTGAGTGGCTCGTTGGTCACAGCCGACAGTTGTGAAGCAATATCGGGAAGGATGAAGAATTCGGGGTCATCGGTACCCTTGGTGAGCACGTCAATACCCTTATCAGTCATCTCAACCGAGTTGTTCTTCTCGTCGATGATGAAGTAGAGGGGATCGGTAACGGTGGGCATCTCGCGGTTGTTGTCCTGCATATAGAAGGCCTCGGTCTTGAGCATGGCGGTCTTGACGCCTTCCTCGCTCAAGTACTTGATAAGGGGCTTGTACTTGGGCAGACCTTTAAAGGCACGATAGAGTCGCAGCGTGCCTTCCTTGACGGTGGCTTCGTCATCGCTGGCCATCATCTTCCTGGCATCGGCAAGCAGGCCCGTCACCATTTGGCGCTGGGCGTTATATACACGCTCCACGTTGGGCTTGTAGTCGTTGAACATCTGGTCCTCGCCCTTGGGAACAGGACCTGAGATAATCAACGGGGTACGGGCATCATCGATGAGCACACTATCGACCTCATCGACAATGGCAAAGTTGTGGGGGCGTTGCACCATGTCCTCGGGGCGCATCGCCATGTTGTCGCGCAGGTAGTCGAAACCAAACTCACTGTTGGTACCAAAGGTGATGTCGCAGTTGTAGGCGGCACGGCGTTGGGGTGAGTTGGGCTCGGTCTTGTCGATGCAGGCCACAGTCATACCGTGGAACATGTACAAGGGACCCATCCACTCGCTATCACGCTTGGCCAGATAGTCGTTGACGGTTACCACATGTACACCGTTGCCCGTCAAACCATTGAGGAACACAGGCAGGGTGGCCACCAGGGTTTTACCTTCACCAGTCGCCATCTCGGCGATTTTACCCTCGTGCAGCACGATACCACCGATGAGCTGAACATCATAGTGAACCATGTCCCAGGTGATTTCATTGCCGCCTGCAAGCCAGTGATTGGTATAGATGGCTTTGTCGCCGTCGATGCTCACGAAGTCCTTGCCCTGGGCGGCCAATTCGCGGTCCAGCTGTGTAGCGGTAACGGTAATGGTTTCGTTTTGGGCAAAGCGCCTTGCGGTAGATTTTACAATGGCAAACACGGTGGGAAGCACCTCATTGAGTTTGTCCTCAAGAATGTCGAGAATTTCCTTCTGGATGTCATCGACTTTCTTCCACAGCGGCTCGCGCTCTTCATAATCGAGCGTCTCGATTTCGGCTTTGATACGATCAATCTCGTTGCGTTTGTCCTGTACCGAGTCGTTCAGCATCTGACGGATGTCGGTTGTGCGCTGGCGCAGGCTGTCAATGTCCAGCGCGTCGATCTCGGGATAAATTTCTTTGATTTTGTTGACAATAGGCGTGATTCTCTTCAGGTCACGCGTTGACTTATTGCCAAACATTGATTTCAAAATGTCACTAAGTCCCATTTCTTGGTTTCTTGTTATGTATTTATGATTTGATTTTGTTGTTCAATATTGTTCTAAACGGCAAAGATACACTTTTTTAGCCGATTAGTGACTATAATAGGTGGATAAAACGCCACTTAGGTATAAAAATGACGGTTTTAGTGCTTAGTCGTCAGCTTCCAGGTTTTAGGGTGGAGTAACCAGCGCCCAACTCCTAACTTCTAACTCCTAATTAAAGAGAGGTTGGGCCACGGGTGGTCTGGCCGAGGAGCCACACGTTGGTCAACGAGCGTGTCACCAGGGCCGTCATCAGCGGGAAGAAGGCAATATTCCCCACTTGGGGTTGCCAGGGCCATGCCAGCATGAGCAGCGCCACAACAAGTGCGTTCAGGGCATGAAGCCAGCGTGCGACTTTTTGGGTTTTCTTGAACCAGGGGAGAACAGCAAGCAAGAGCAGCAGCGGGTGCAGCCACAGGATGTTGATGTTGGGGGATGTCGCCTCGTGGGTGGAGTAGAAAATCAAGAAGAAGAGGATGCAGCCTGCCAGGCCTCCCGAAGTGAACATGAGGGTGTCAAACCAGCGGGATACCTCACGGCACCGCCAGTCACGACCGCTCACGAGTAGCGTGAGCACCAGCACAAGCAGGGCGACGGTTAACGGTGAGAGATACCACGGCGTGGGCGGCTTCACCTTGCCATCAGTGCTTGCATCGACGGGCACGGTGGTCGCTTTGACCAGAGTCATCGACACACTGTCGGTGGTGATGGTTGCATCGGCCACGGCATCCATCAATAGCATGGGAATGAAAAGTGTGGCACGCTGGTCGAGCACTGTGTCGATATCCCAACCCAGCACCAGATCGATTCCGAAGCGCTCCCACGCATAGTTGCGGCAGTAGTGTGCCAAAATGTCACGATAGGTGACAGCCGTGTCGCCCATCGCGGGATATTTCAGCCCTTTGCCTGCTGCCATCTCGATGATGTCGCGGGGGCGGGTAGAGCAGTTGTCGCTCAAGAACTTATAACGATAAGTGCGGTTTTCGGGCTGGGCGTTGTTCCACAAGAAGTTGCGCACGGCAATGGCACGGTCTTGCGACAGGTTGAGCTCCTGTTCTACCATGCGGCGGCCTTCCATGCCCATCGTGGCATAGCCTCGTGGAACAGGCATACACATGTAGTCGGTCTCGCCCAGCATGAACCGCCACATGAATGCGGGTGCCTGAAAATCAAACACGCCGTAGTTGAAGTACAAATCGACTGGTCCTTGCTGCACCCTTATCTCGCTGTGGCCAAATATATTGTGCAGCTCGCTGCCGGGATAGAAAGTGACAAGGCTCACATGCACCGAGTCCTCTTCCTGCTCCTGAACCTGTAAGGGCCTGGGCATGGGTAGCACGGGCGCAGCTTCAAGTGTACCCGTAGCACATAGGGCACACAACATTGTCACATAATATGATCGCAGCAGCCGTTGCATCACTAATAATTAAGGATTTGCAAATTTAATGCCATTTTTAAAACCATGGGGCACATTTGATGAGAAAAATGAATCTATTCTGAGTAGGGAAATAGAGCTATTCTATTGATTCTCATGGAAAAAATAGCTTAGCGTGAAAATAATGTGCATTTTTTTCTAAAATATTTTGTAGGGAAAAAAAATGACGAACTTTGCAGCACGAAAAAGAGATATTGCACTTTTCTATACAGATTCTATTCATATAATTTAAAGTCCCACTCGTGAGAGCCGGACTTTTGCTTTTTTTGCCCAAAGATTTGGATATCTAATCATTAAGGTGTAATTTTGCATTGCGAAATTTTCGCAACGAAAAATTCGCAATAGATAGTAAATTGAAGAGATTATGTCAAACAAAAAATCCACTCCACCGAATCCTTTTCTTCTAACGGGATATATCTCACCTGCTTACTTTTGTGACAGGGAGTATGAAACGCAAAAACTCATATCTGCATTGCATAATGGACGAAATGTGACGCTGATAAGCCCTCGACGAATGGGTAAGACTGGTCTTATTCGTCACGCTTTTCATCGCATGGAAGCCGAGAAGCAAGCCAAATGCTATTATGTGGACCTATATAAAACCGACAGTTTAGCGTCTTTCGTTGAGCAATTAGCCAATGTAGTGTTGGGATCATTGGACACAAACGAAGAAAAAGTCATTAAAAAGGTTACTACTTTTTTCAAGTCTTTGCGTCCATTGTTTAGTTTTGACTCATTAACTGGCGTGCCGACATTCATGGTGGATGTCAAGCCGGAATGGGCTGAGCACTCGTTGGCTGAAATATTTTCATATATGGAGCAGTCTGGCCAGCAGTGCATCATAGCAATGGATGAGTTTCAGTCGATTGCTGATTATGGCGACAGAAATGTGGAAGCCTTGTTGCGTTCCCATATCCAGCAACTCACGTCAGTACATTTCATTTTCTCGGGTAGCCAACGTCATGTGTTGGAAAACATGTTCGCATCTGCCAACCGCCCATTTTACCAGAGCACACAAATCCTGAACCTGTATGAAATACAGGAACAGTCTTATTACGAATTTGCTAATGAGAAACTGTTGGGCCATGGACAGCAATTGAATGCCGATGCGTTTGGGTATCTGTATGAAAAGCTCGCTGGACACACGTGGTATGTGCAAGTATTGTTGAACTGTTTATATGAGTCAGGGGAACCCTTAATTACGCTGGATGTCATTGATGATACTTTGAACAGGGTTGTCGATGAGAATGAAGCAACTTTCCAGACATTCATGAGATTGGTGACTCATACCCAGGCTAAGTTGCTGAAAGCGATTGCCAAAGAGAAGTCTGTACAGCAAGCCTTAGGCCAATCCTTCATCAGTCAATATCATCTAGGTGCAACCAGTTCTATAAGGTCTGCCCTTAAGACACTTGTGGAAAAGGAATTGGTTTTAGACGTCCAAGGTGCATATCAGGTTTATGACCGCTTCTTTGCCCTTTGGCTCAAACGGCAGTGATATCATTCGTTTTTTCATGATGGGAAGAAAGAAACATGATTGGTCACAGGGGTGGCAAAGGGTCCTGGTTGTTACGGTGGGCTCGCTGTTGTCGGTGGCCTTATTCGCATTGCTGTGTTGGGGCGTGAATTGTTCCGACCTCAAGTATCAGAGGCTCTCGATGGGTTTCTATGTAGGTCTAGCGTGGGTGGTGATGACGGTTTTCCTCTTGAGGAAACAGTTCAGTGCAATACCTAAAAAGGACAACTATCGTTTTGTGGCCTATTTCTTATTCGGTCTGAGCATTGGCTGTGGACTTTTGGGCATTGATCAATATGTCCACCGTTCCACCTCGTCCTATCTTCACTGCAAGAGTATCACACGTGAGAGCATCCGTGATGCCGAGTATATCATGAGTGAGCAGGAAATCGATGTGATGGATAATTGCCGTGGCTATGATGTTAGTAGCGAGCGCAGGAGAGGAGGACGTGTAGCCTTAACAGCCCGCGTTGTTGCCCCGATCAGGGATAGCCATGGCGTTTATTTGGCCTTTGATGAGAGGGAGTATTATAAAACCTCGTGGAAAAGTCGCGATGCGATTGAAGAGGCCGATGACGATGCCAGGTCAAGACTGCGAGAAAAGGTTTCTGATCAGCACTATGACAAGCAGTGCCGCACCTATCGCCGCATCTTTGCATACAATAACTGGAGGTATGACAAGTATGTCAATGCTGTCGAGAACTCGTCTCAATATCTAAATGACCCCCTCTATCAAGTCGAGTCCCTCCCGCCCATCATCGAGGAAATTCACGATGTGGGACTCGGTGCAGATGCGCGCCCCAATATCGTGGTCACATTCTTGTATCTGGTCATTCATTTCCTCATCTGCTTAGCCCTGCTCATGGCAGGCCACAAAGACTAAACATTTTGCGGAAACGACATTTTACCAGGAGCCGTAGTTACCTCGGTCGGCATCGATGCGCAGCAGGATAAACAGCAGGATGGTGAAGCCCCATAGCGAGGAGCCGCCGTAACTGAAGAAGGGCAGGGGAATGCCGATGACGGGGCACAGGCCGATGACCATGCCGATGTTGACGGCGAGGTGGAAGATGAGGAAGGACGCGACACTGTAAGCATACACGCGCGCGAAGGTCGAGTGGTTGCGCTCGGCCAGGGTGATGATGCGCAGGATGAGCGCCAGGTAGAGCACCAGCACAGCCACGCTGCCGACGAAGCCCTGCTCCTCGCCGATGGTGCAGTAGATAAAGTCGGTGTGTTGCTCGGGGACATACTTGAGTTTGGTCTGGGTGCCGTTCAGGAATCCCTTGCCGGTAATGCCCCCGCTGCCGATGGCGATTTTGCTCTGGTTGACGTTGTAACCGGCGCCACGCAGGTCCTCCTCGATACCAAGAGTGACCTTGATGCGGTTCTGCTGGTGCGGTTCGAGGACGTTGTTGAAGGCAAAACTCACGGTGAACATGAAGACGAGCGAGGCAGCGGCAAAGCAGACGGTGATCAGCACCTTCTTCAAGTCGTCGTGCAGCATTCCCCATAGCAGGTAAAGCAACGACAGGATGATGACGGGCAGGAAGAAGGCATAGCCGTTGACTTGCACGCCCGCCATCGTCAGCCCGGCGGCAATGGCGCCGGCAGCGAGATAGCCCAGCAGCACGTTGCGCCCGAGAATCCATGAGCGGCAATAGAGCAGCAACATCCCCACAATGAGCACCATCACCAGGATGAAGGCGATGACCATGCCCAGCGGGATGCCCATGAAGGTGAGGGCGGCAAACTTGAGCACGACGACAAAGTAAACTACCGCCATCAGGGCGGCAAACAGCACAAAACCAGACATGCCCTCGCGGTAGAGGACAAAGATGAGCGCCGTGTAGACCAGTGCCGAGCCGGTTTCCCGCTCAAGGATGATGCACACGATGGGCAGCACGATGATGGCAATGGCGATGGCATAGTTGCGCCAGCCGTTAAGTTGGAAACCGTAGGTGCTGAACAACTTGGCCAGGGCAAGTGCGGTGGCTGTCTTGGCAAATTCGGCGGGCTGCAGGCTCACGGGGCCGAATACAAGCCATGAGCGGGAGCCTTTGATGTCAGGGGCTATAAAGATGGTGGCAATCAGCAGCAGAATCATGAAGCCGTATAGCGGATAGGCATAGGCCTCATAGATGCGGCGGTCAATCAGCAACAACGAGAAACCGATGAGGAACGAGAGCCCAGCCCACATGAACTGCTTGCCCGAGAACTCGCTCAGGTCAAACATGCTCGCCTTGTCGTAGTCATAGGTGGCGGCATAGATGCTCACCGCACCGGCGACGACCATGATGAGGTACAGGACAATCGTGAACCAGTCCACCGACCTCAATAGGTTGGTATTCTCATCTTCATTCCTGATTTCCATTGTTGCTGCTGGTTGCTGGTTTCACTGTCGGCTTCTTATTGTTGTCGGCCTTGCTGCCGGAGGTTGGTTTTTTAGTCTTGGGGGCGGTGATGGTGTGGCGGCTGGCCATCGCGTTGCCTTGGGCCTGCAGGCCGGGAGAGTTGCCGCGCAGGTAACGCTGGATCATCAACGCGCCGATGGGCACACCGAAGGCTGCACCGAAGCCTGCATTCTCGACATAGACGCAGATAGCAATTTGGGGGTCGTTCATGGGTGCAAAGCCCATGAATACCGAGTGGTCACGGCCATGGGGGTTCTGCGCCGTACCGGTCTTGCCGCACACGTCAAGTCCGGGGATGTTGGCGCGGGTACAGGTGCCGCCGAGCACGGCCATGCGCATGCCTTCGACGATGTCGTCATAGTAGTGCTTGTCGATGTCGGTGTCGTGGCGCTCCAGGTTCTTCTTGAGGATGCCTACCCCCTCGATGTTCTTGACGACGTGGGGCGTGATGTAATAGCCACGGTTGGCAATCGTGGCGCTCAGGTTAGCGATCTGCAGCGGTGTGGCGAGGATTTCGCCCTGTCCGATGGCGTCGCTGATGATGGACTGCCCACTCCACTTGTTTTCGCCGTAGATTTTGTCATAGAAGGCCGTGTTAGGGATGAAGCCTCGGCTCTCTCCGGGCATGTCGATGCCCAATTTGTAGCCGTAGCCCATCGAAACCATGTGGTTCTTCCAAATCTCGAAAGCCTTGCCCGTTGAGCCATACTTGCTGCGTTTGTCCATCATGTTCTTGAAACCCCAGCAGAAGTAGGCGTTGCAGGAGGTCTGCAGTGCCGGCTTGAGGGGAATGGGCGAGCCGTGGCCGTGGCATCCCACACGCAGGCCCGCATTGACATAACCGCGGTGGCACGGGTAGACCGTACTGGTGGTGATGATGCCCTCCTGCAGGAAGATGAGTCCCTGGCTGGGCTTGAACGTGGAACCCGGGGGATAGGCCGCCATGATGGAACGGTCATACAGTGGCTTGAGGCGGTTATTGACCAGGTCTCGGTAGTTCTTGCCGCGCTCCTTGCCGATGAGCAGTGCCGGGTCAAAACTGGGACTGGATACCAGCGCCAGGATTTCTCCGGTCTTGGGCTCAATGCACACGATGGCTCCCACCTTGCCCTGCATGAGCAGTTCGCCGTAGGCTTGCAGTTCGATGTCAATGCTCAGTTTCAGGTTGTTGCCGGCTACAGGGTCCACATCGTTGGCCCCATCGTTGTAGCGGCCCTTGATTCTTCCCGTGGCGTCACGGATAAGGATCTCCTTGCCCTTGACACCTCGCAGCCATGCCTCATAACTCTTCTCGATGCCCAGGTCACCGGTGTAGTCGCCGGGCCTGTAGTAACCGTCGTTCTCGATGTCCTTGGCATTGACTTCGCGGATGTCGCCCAGCACGTTGGCCCCCACGTTGTAGTTGTATTGCCTGAGGATGCGCTGCACGACAAAGAAGCCGGGGAAACGGTACAGTTTTTCCTGGAGACGACCGTAATCTTCGGGCGTGAGATGGTGCATGAATACCTGTTGGGTAAAGGCCGAGTAGTTGCGGTTCTTCAACATCTCCTCCCAGCGCATGTTAAACTCCTCACGGCTGATTTTCAACGTGTTGCAGAAATCGATGGTGTCGAATGGCAGCACGTCCTTAGGAATCATCATCAGGTCATACTCGGGCGCGTTATACACGACGAGTTTGTCGTTGCGGTCATAGATCAGTCCGCGCGAGGGATAGATGATTTTCTCCATGAAGGCATTGTTGTCGGCATTGGCCTTGTAGGTGCTGTCGAGCACCTGCAACTGCACCAGCCTCGCGATGTAGACAATCACGATGACGATGATGAAGCCGCTGATGACAAACTTGCGTTTCTCGAGATTATAATCTTTTCTCACGACGTGTGCTGACTAAACTATCCAATCCGAAAATGATGATAATCGACAGTGCGCTGCTCCCAGCGATGCGTGCCAGCGTGAGCATGAAGTCGTGCAGGGTAAACGCCTGGATGAGGAAAATGAGCGCGCAGTAAAACGTCACCAGCGATGCCATGTACTTGAAGTAGTCGCCCACGCCCATCGAGTCCACCGAGGGGATGGGGATGTTCATGTCGTTCTCGCGCGAGACAAACAGGTTGAAGACGGGGCGCCTGACGGCGGCCATCAACGTGCATGCCAGCGAGTTCATGCCCGGCGTGTTGTTGAAGATGTCGATGATGAGACCCGAGAAGAAGGCAATGGTCAACACCCATCCACCATGCAGGTTCACGGGCAACCTGAGAATCAGGTAGATGAAAACCACGGGCATGGCGATGTTGAACAACACGATCTTGTTGCACACCAGTTGCAGCACTACCAGTGCCAGGAAGAGGATGATGAATTGTATGACGGTCTTGGTCATGGCTGGTCTTCTCCTGTATTTTCTGGTTCAACGGGTTGTACGGGTTGCGTCGGCTGGGCGGGCTGAACGGGTTCCTTCACGGGCGCCTCCTTGGCCGGTTTTTTCTCCTTTGAGGTCTTGGATTTCTCACCTGGGATGACATCAACGATTTCAGGCTTGAGTTCCGGTCGGGTCTGGATATTGGCTGCGGTGTCGATGCCTTGTTCAGCACGGCGCAGGGCGTCAATCTGCTCCTGCATGCTGTTGGTGATGACACGCACGCTGCTCAACTGGCTGAAGTTGGTGGTCAGTTTGACACGCAGCGACAGGAAACTGTCGGTTGTGCCTCCGGCGAGCCCTTCAACGATGCCCACGATGATGCCCTCGGGGAAGACTGCCGAGTAGCCACTGGTGACAACGGTGTCTCCCTTGTTGTACTTGACATGTTTTGGCAACTCCTCAAGCACGGCATACTGGGGATTCCTACCGTCCCAGACCAGGCTGCCGAAGAAATTGTTCTTCTTGAGTTTGCACGACAGCCTCATGTGCGGATTCAGCAGCGAGATGACCCTGGCGGCATGTGGACCCACCACATTGACGATGCCCACGACACCGTTCTGGTCGATGACGCCCATCTCGGGCTTCACGCCCTCGAGGAAGCCGCGGTCGATGGTGATGTAGTTGTTGGGCTGCGAGATGCTGTTGCTGATGACGTGGGCCATCACAAACGTGTACTGCTGCAACGCCGGCTGCTTGAGCGAGTCGGGATGCTGCAGACCCATGTCGTTCATCTGGTTGCGCAGTTCAATCAGTTCCATCTCCAGGGCGGCGTTGCGCTCCTGAAGGCTCTCGTTGATGTCCTTCAGGTGGAAGTAGGATGTGATGCCGTTGAACGCCTTATAAATCGTGGAACTCACCGAGTTGGCCGAGGTCAGATAAACACTCTGCTGGTAGGGGTTATCCCTAAACAGCAGCACGAGGCTCAATATCACATAGATTGCGAAAATGAACCACGCACTGTGTTTGACAAAAAAGTGGAGCAGATTGTTCATCGTGCCCGGCAGTTTTCAAGCGCTATGATCAGCGCATGAGGAACTTGAAGTGCTTAATGTTCTTCAGGGCGATGCCGGTACCCTTGGCCACAGCGTGCAAGGGATCCTCGGCGACATGGAACTCGATACCGATCTTGTCGGTCAAGCGACGATCCAGGCCGCGCAGCAATGCGCCACCACCGGTCAGGAAGATGCCGTTGTGGACGATGTCTTGATACAACTCGGGAGGAGTCTGCTCCAGGGCGCTGAGGACAGCGGCCTCAATCTTGGAGATGGACTTCTCGATGCAGTGGCACACCTCTTGATAGGTCACGGGAACCTCGAGAGGCAGCGAGTTCACCTGGTTGGGACCGTGGATGATGAAATCCTCGGGAGCGTCGGGACCCAGGTCGGTCAGGGCCGAGCCGACGTTGATTTTGATGGCCTCGGCGGTGCGCTCACCGAC
>JAEEGL012483906.1_pt1 | contig 20404 bp, 18 predicted proteins | sample 9134231 | NCBI WGS metagenome assembly JAEEGL01 (sample SAMN16246548, study PRJNA631951) | gut metagenome | biome: gut microbiome; feature: rumen; material: fiber-attached | host: Bos | place: Iran: Karaj | collected 2018-10 | reverse complement strand
CCCAGGCTACCAGGCAGGCGAAGGCTGGCTCCTCTCGGCGGAGCTGCTCAAGTTCATCTCGTCGGGCACCACCAGCGCCCTGTGCCTGCAGCCCTTCGGCTGCCTGCCCAACCACGTGGTCGGCCGAGGCGTCTTCAAGGCACTCAAGGACATGTGCGCCAGCGTGAACCTCATGGCTGTGGACTACGAGTCCGGCTCCAGCGAAGCCAACCTCGTGAACCGCGTCAAGCTCTTCATGACCATGGCCCAGGGCGGAGACGCAGCCTCCCGGTAGCGCCTGAGCCGGGACGAGGCCCTTGAGCGCAGACGCCCCTGCGCTCCGCTTTTGGCCTCCCCGCGCCTGAGGAATGCAGCTTTTCGCATTTCGCCGCAGCTTTACGCTCTTCCGTTGACGCAGGACGGGGGCAGTGCCATCAGATAGGCCTGCATGTCCCGTCCCAGACGACTGGGGTGCCGTTCCCGAAGGATCGCGCCCCCCGTCCGGTGCCGGAACCGCCGGCCACGGTCCCTTGCCCCTGCAAGCCAGGCCCTTCCGTTTGCCAGGAAGACTTGGTACTGAAAAGGCGTGCAAGCATGACTGCCGGCCGGCTCTGCTCTGTTTGACGGCATGCAGGCGGATTCGCTCCGCCCCCCCCCGCAGGAACGTCAGCAGGAACAAAGGCAGGTGCACTTCATGGACACGGACCATGCGAAGCGCAGAGAGGCATACAGGAAGGAACTCAAGTCCCTCCGCCTCTTCGATGACAAGTTTATGACACTGTTTTTCAAGGACAACATCGAGGGAGCTCAGCTGCTTGTCCGGACCATTCTGGATCGGCCGGACCTCTCGATTAAAAGCGTGCGCACGCAGGAGACGCTGATCAACCCGGGACGCAGCGTCCGCCTCGACATCCTCGCCAGCGACAGCAGTGGCGTTCCCTACAACATCGAAGTGCAGCGGGAAAACGCCGGGGCCGACTTCAACCGCGCCTGCCTGCATGCCGCCACGCTCTTGACGCACCACTCCATGTCTAAGTCCAAAGCTAAAGCTCAATCCCAAACTAAATCCGAAGCAAAGAAGTACGAATATCCGCAAATTTACGTCATTTTTATTACGGAAAAAGATTTCTTTAGAAATGGTCGTCCACTATCTCATTTTGAATGGATGATTCAAGAAGATAAAAAACAATTTCTGAAAGTTGTCAACATATCATTTATGTCAATGGTGAATGTAGATATGGCGACAACCCATTAGAACAACTGATATATGATTTTTTCTGTAGCAACCCCAACGATATGAAAAACAAAATTTTGGCAGATAGAGTCAGATATTTAAAGGAGCACAAAGAAGGAGTGAAGTCTATGTGCAAAGAGTTTGATGAGCTACTGGAAGAGACCGAAAAGAGATGCAGGGAGGAATGCAACGCCAAGATGGTGCGCGACGCCGTGGCGAATGCCATGGCTAGGGGCTTGCCAATGGAGCTTGTCGCCGACCTGCTGACGCTTCCGGTCGATGCGGTCAACCAGATCGCTGAACAGCTGAAGGCGGAGGCAGCAGCCAGTCTGTAGGCCGCACACGCCCCCCGAAGGCAGGCCGGCTATGCTGGCCTTGGCCTTGTCTGCGCAGGGAAGCGCCGCACGCTGAAGCAGCTCTGCCTGCAGCCGCACCGGTCCGCATCCGCCTCCGCGACAAGGCCGCGGCTGCCAGCTGTCGCACCCCGCTCCGGCAGAGGAAGGAACGCCCGCAGCGCACCGGCGACCCCCTTGGCAAAGCCTCCCGGAACGCAAGTCTCGGCAGGCCGGGCCACGTCAGTCCAGCACTGCGGCGACCAAGCCCGGTCTCGGCTCTTCCGTCATGTCGCCGTCGCCGGCATATTTCCTGGAATCGCCGACCTCGACAAAGCAGAGCCGCTCCCTGTCAACGGCCCAGTGCGGCACCCTGTACCAGCGGTCCATCAGCGCGACGTGCTTCGGGACCTTCGCCTCAAAACCCTCCGGCGGAAAGCCGTGCTTCAGCCTGCGCAGCAGGCCCTCGAAGCTGCAGAGCCGGACGTCCTCTATGGCGCTGCAGTCGAAGCGGCGGTGCTCGACATAGCCCCACATGCCCTGCTCGGCGTGCTCCCGGTACCGGCGCAGATCTTCCTTGCCGGCGGATGCCTATCCCTGAGGAAGCGCAGAGACTCTCGAGCTTCCACCGCCGCGCTCCTCCTCGCCGCCAGTCCGGAAGACCTCGCTATCCGGCCCGCCGCGTCCCCCTTCGTGCAGCACCGTCACGTCAGATCGTCCAGGCGATCGCCGCGGACCAGGAAGATATCCTCGCCGGCCAGTTCGTCCGGCAGATGCGCCCGGATCCAGACTTCGTCCTTGTTGATGCACTCCTCCCCCCTGTCGCAGACCAGACTGCGGGAGGGGCCTGCGTCAGGCAAGGTGCGAGCGCAGCACCGTGCCGTCCTCGGCCACGGCCGTTAAGCGCTTTCCCTCGACCACGAAGCTCTGCCCGAAGCTGGCCTCCTCGCAGAAGAGCTCCCAGCGCACCATGTCGGCGCTCGTCCACAGCGCCGTGCCGCGGTAGTAGAGCAGGCCGCCGAAGGCCTTCACGTACTCGAAGGAGTTGGGCACGCGCGTGGGATGGACGTCCCTGAGGGCGCCCGTGGCAGGATCGACCTCGTAGATGCTTCGCCCCCGGGCGTAGAGCCGGTCCTGGAAGGCATAGAGCTTGGTGCGGTTGTAGGCGAAGTTGATCTTGTAGTCGCGCACGCTCACGCCGTAGTCCTCGATGTCCATGGGCGCGGCCGGCTGGAAGGCGCCGCCGGCGTCCCTGAAGGCGCAGACGAGGCTTCCCTTGCGCGGGGGCTCGCTGGCGCAGAGCGCCGCAAGCCTGCCTTGGGCGCAGGCGAGGCCCGTCACCGTGTACCTGTCGAAGCAGTCTTCGAAGGTGCCCGTGAAGGCAAGGCGTTCCGGTTCCGGCCCTTCGAAGAGGGCCGCGCCGACGAAGTAGGAGTCGTAGATGAGGTCGTCGCCGAAGCCGATTTCCGCATTGTCTCTGGTGTAGGATCCCCAGACGCAGAGGCCGTCAGGCGTTTCCAGGACGCCGCGCCAGTCGAGCCTGCGCCTGTCGTGGAAGGCAGGCAGGGGCAGGCGCTCCCAGGCCTTGCCGTCGCGCGTGAACCACTGGTCGCGCTCGCCGCGCCAGAAGGCGAAGAGCATGCCTTGCGCCTCGAAGGCCCGGGGAGGCCCGTCGTCGAAGTCCTCGTGCACGGGCGCGCCCTCGAAGCGCATGACCTGCTCCGCGCTGGCAAGGTCTCTGGAGAAGAAGGCCCCGTCCCTGGAAAGGAGGACATAGCCTTCCGGCATGCGGAATAGATCTAGAGCAGGCGAGGGAAGATGCACCGAGCCTGCAGGCGCAAGCGGAGCCGCCAGGCGGGGCAGAGGGAGCGAAGCGTCCATGGATCCTCCTTGAAAAGGGCGAGCCATGCCGGCCTGGCAAGATGCCGGCGCGGCACGCGGCAAACGGGCCTGCAGGCACTGTCTGCTCCCAGCGGTCGCCGGCGCGTGCATCGCCGATCCAGCCGGCTGGCTTCTGGATGCCGGCCTGCATGCGCCGGCCTGGCTCCTCTCCTCCGGTCAGCCCGGCGCCAGCCGCTAAGACGCCAGAAGACAACTCCCTGGCCGTCCGCAGCTGCAGAGTGCACCGCACATGGCGTGCGGGCGGAACCGCCTCCTCTCCGGCTTCACGCCGGGCAAGCCGGGCGCCCTGCTCCGGGCAAGGCGCGCCCCCGCCTGCCGAAACGCCTTCCAGAGACTTCGCGGCCTCTTCACGGCGCCAAGCCTGCTTCCAGGCCTGCGTCACGCCGAGAACCAGCTTCTCGTCCAGTCCCCAGCCTGCATCCCCGCACGGCGTGCCTGCGACAGCCTTCAGCGCAGCCTGCTACGGCGTTCTCCGCAGCCTCGTCGAGCCCTGCTTCGGCAGGTAGCGCGCTCCGGGGGAATAGGTGCGGCAGACGGTGCCGGCTTCCTGGCCCCGGCAGGAGGTCGTCATGGCAAGGCGCGTCACGCCAGGCAGGGTCGGCAGGTTCGGATGCTCGAGAAAGAGCTCGCCGTTGGGGCCAAAGCGGGCCCGGGCATAGGTGGAGAAGCGCTTGTTGAACTTGAACATCCGGGTAAAGAAGCGCCCCTGCCCCCGCTTGTTGAAGCAGTAGGAGTCCTGGGACATGCCGAGGTTGCCTCCGCCGGGCGCGTCGATGCGGTCCAGAGTCTTGTCGAAGTACCAGCAGCCCTCAAGGAAGGAGAGGTCGCGCTTCCGGGCCGCGTCGGCCGGAATCTCGAGTCTATTGCTCCGCGGCTTCGGCTTGGCCTCCGCCTGCTGGCGAGGCTCCGGCTTCGGTGGCTTCTCAGCCCTCGGCCTGGGGCGCTCCTCCTGGGGACGCTCTCCGGGCACAATGACCGGCTCCCCGAAAAAGGGCACCTCCACGGGCGGCTCCACGTCCGTGATGGCATCGAATCCCCCGTCGCCCGCTCCAGGCGCCTCCGGCGCGCCGGAGGCCGGCTGCGGGCTCCAGCACAGGGCCAGCATCCCCGCTGCCAGCAGGCCAGCCGTGAAAGCACTTTTCATCTCCATTCCCGCGCCTCCAATGCAGAGATCAGGTGCGGAGCGGGGCTACTTGCCCTCGCTGTCGAGCCACTTCGTCTGCTTCTTGGTTTCCTCCAGAAGAAACTCGTTGGCCAGCAGGCGGCTCATGCTGCCGCCGCCGTTCATGGCCCACACGGCACTGGACATGGCGTCCCGGTACTTGATCCAGGCACGCTCGGCTTCGAGGAGCGTCTTTCTGCAGGCATCGTCCTCGCAATCGGCCCTCGCCTTCTTGTACACGGCGTTGAGGCGCTTGTCGAGGTAGGCATAGGCCTTGTTCATGCACTCTATCATGTTCACGGTGACCCCGTCGCTCCTGTCCATGCAGGCATTGTAGCCCGGGGCAAGCTCCTCCTCGGCGCAGGCGGGAGCGGCAAGGGCAAGCGGAACGGCGCAGGCAAGCGCGGGCAGAATTTTCCTGATCATAGGGATGCCTCCTGGAGGCTGCGCGCGGATGCATCCCGGTGCAGGACGCCGGTTCCGGCCAGCCGGTCAATTCTACCCTCAGGCCAAGCCAAGGGCAACAGCGGTTCGAGGGCTACTGTCCTGCAGCGGGACATGGCGTCCTTTTGGCGGATCAGCTGCAGGCGTTCCGCGCGAAGCTGCATCTCCCTCTGAAGCCGGCGGACGAAGCGCTTGCGGGCTTGGGCGATTCCCCCCTGCGGGATAGCAAAGCGCTTCCTCGCGACGAGCGTCCTGGCCGAGTGCCTGCCGGTGACTGCGCTGCGCCATGGTGGACAAGGCCCGCCTTTCCTGCGCAGGCATCGACATCATCCGCACCTCAGCTCCAGAGCGGCGCGCACCTTCCGCCCCAGTCTGAGTTTTGGCAGTTTTTCTACTAGAAAACACTGCCTTCCCTTTAACTAGCTGATTATAAGCTATATTTTTGATACTTATCCATGAGGGGGCCCCCAAAGCTAGTAGATTTCTAATAGAAAAGAGGTTGGCTGCATCTGGTAAATCAGGGGGCACCGCATATCCTTACGTCCGCATTTTTACATCTAACATATTGAAAATATAGAGTTTTTTGCATAGCCTGATAGAGCGCAGCTGATACTAATAGAAAACATGCCAAAACTCAGAGCCCCAGGGCCCGGGACGGACACGCCCCGACTGCGCCAAGGGCCTGCGTCTAGAACTCCATGGCCAGGCCCGTGCGGAACTGCACGGCCCGCCCGCCCAGCAGCGCCTTGAGCATGCCGAAGGCGGCATCGCCCGTGCAGTGCCCCGTGCACAGGGTCTCGACGCCCGTGTCCGCCAGGCGTCTGGCAAAGGCCTGCACCTGCTCAGCCGTCTTGTTGTAGAGATGAAAGCCGCCGACCAGAGCAAGCAGGGGCTTGCCGGGCAGCGCCTCGCGGACCTCGCGCACGATGACGTCCGCGCCGGCGTGGGAGCAGCTGCTGCATGCGACAAGGCCCCGCGGAGTCTCGAAGACGAGGCTCAGCTCGTGGGAGAAGTCGTCGGGACGCACGGCATCGCCGTCCCTGAGGTACATCTGCTCGGCCAGGCCCGCCCTGTCGAGGCCCGGCGTGGCGTGGGGCAGGACGTAGACGCCCTCCTCCACCTGCGCCATGGCGGAAAAGCGCCGCAGGCGCTTCCCGGCACTGGCCAGCAGGCCCTTGACGATGCCGATGTACTTCCACTGGCCGTCCTTGATCTTCCAGCAGCGCTCGCCGGCGCCAGCGGCCACCAGCAGATCAGCCCTGCCGTTGAGGGCAAGGAAGGACGCGAGGCCATCGGCGTGGTCGTAGTGGGCGTGGGAAAGCACGGCGTGATCCACGAGCGAAAGGTCGATGCCAAGCGCGCTGGCATTGCGCAGATAGAGGTCGGACTGGCCGGCATCGAGCAGCCAGCGCAGCCCCCGATGCTCGATGTAGAGGCTCAAGCCCCATTCGCCGGGGAGCGCCTCAGTGCCGAGGTTGTCCACAAGCACGGTCATTTTCATCGCTCTTCTCCTTGCCTTCGCAGCGCTACCTGGCGCTGTTGGCCGGCACCTTCTTCGAGCCCTGCAGGCCAGGCAGGGGCGCTGCCAGGAACTGCCGGACAGCCGTCCAGACAACGGGAAAATTGTCCGCAAAGCAGGCGTGCCAGGCCTTGGGCACGATGCACAGCCTGGAGCAGGCAAGCAGCTGGTGCGCCTCGAGCACGGTGCGGACAGGCGCGTGGTCGTCCTCGTCGCCGGCCATGAGCAGCACCGGACACGGCACCTTGCCGAGAAGCTCCCCGCCCACGGACGCGCCGTGCCAGAAGGCCATGAAGCGGGTCAGGAAGTCCTGCAGCCGGTCTGGCTCCGGCGCGAGGCGGCGCATCTGGCCGACGCAGGCCCTGTCGGCCTGCTCAAGGGGTGCGGCCGGCATGTCGGCTGGAAAGAATCCCGGCTGCAGGGTGCCTGCGCCGATGGTAGCGATGCGCTCCACGTCGCCGGGATGCCTGGCTGCCAGGCTCAGGGCGGCGTAGGCGCCGGCGCTGAAGCCGATCACCGGAGCTGGCCCTCTGGCTTCAGCCTGCACCACGGCATGCATGTCGCTGGCCATCTGCACGAAGGAGAACGGCTCCTTCCCCAGTTCCGAGCGGCCGTGCCCCCGGCTCGACACCGCGACGACGCGCCACGAGTCCCGCAGCTCGTCGATGAGGGCGCCGAGCTCATAGGGCGAGCCTGCACCCCCGCCGTGGAAGACATCGCCGTAGACCTCGTAGCAGATTGCGGCATCGCCCGCCTGCACGCGTCGGGCCGCGAGCTCGTGGTCTCCGTACGGCGTCCGGCTGCCCTGCACGCCCTCAGGCTGCTGGAACCAGCGCAGAGGCGTTCCGGCCGCGGCAATGACCGGCATGGCAATGACCGGCATGGCAATGACGGACAGCAGGACAGCAAAAAGCACAGCGCGCAGAATAGGCATGGCAGCCACCTTCACTGGCAGGGACGCACCGCGGCATCCAGTCCGCATGGCGGAGGCGCGCGACCCCGGTCATCCCGGCAGAACGGCTCCAGCCGCCCTGGATGCCGGTGCGGCCGGGGAACTCTCTGGATCGGCGATCAGTCAGAATTCCTGCCCGGCATTCTGCCGCAGGGAGCTCCGCTTGTCGCGCATGTCTCCACATCGGCCAGCAGGCGCGGTGCCCAGCCATGCCAGCCTCCTTGCCGTCCGCTTGCCAGCCCCCATTTGAAGCTTCCGGAAGCAGGCTGTATTCTGCAGACGGCACCGGCAGCGCCGGAGCGCAGGGTGCGGCCGCCTGCCCTCTTCAGGGGCTGCACGCATCCCTGCACCGTCTGCAGGAGCCGCGTCCCCGGACGCGGCTCGGCATTGACCGGCATTGTTCGGCATTGACCGGCATTGAGCAGGCAGACCTAGCGGACGGGGCCGCAGACGCCGGCGGCGCGCAGGCGGCTCGCGAGCGGCTCAAGCCAGCCCTCCTGCTCGGATCGGGGGACATGCCGCTTCACCAGCGTCATGCACTTGGCAAGCGCCGAACGCAGGGCGCTGGCATGCCCCCGCCGGCAGGCAAAGGCGTCAGCCGCGAGCTCGCGCGCCAACGTTTCCTCGTCGTCGAGCTCTTCATCGCTGTCTTCGAGATGGCCACAATGCAGGTGCTCCATCTCGTGCATGTAGCCCGCCAGCCGCTCGGCCGCGGTGAAGAGCCGCATGAAGCGCGAATTGACATAGATGGCGTAGCGCTCGTTCGCAAAGAACAGGGGCGCGACCATGATGATCGCCTTGGGAAGGGGATAGGGGAGTCTCTTGTCGATGTAGGCGTCGTTGCGCAGGACAGGCACCCGGAGAAGCACGGCCCGGTCCGCCTTCGCGTAGAGGCGCATGGTGCCGATGTGCTCGTAGCAGCCGAAGAAGAGCCCCCAGCGGTTGATTTCCGTCCACAGCGCCTGCACGTCCATAGCAGCCTCCCGTTGCTCCCGTCATGAGGCAAAGATGCGCAGCGCCAAGGAGCGGTCGCCCGCCTTCCGCTGCCTGCAGGAACAGCACAGCACAGGCTTGCTCCGGAATCTGGAATGCTCCTCGGCAAAGGGCATGCGCAGGCCCCTTGCCCCAAGGGGGCGGAATGCCGGGAGCGGCCCCGTGGACTCCCCCCGCGCCAGACTCTGCGGGAGGAGCTGCCCGGCGCTCTAAGGCGCGGCGCCGGCATGCACGGCGAGCAGGCTGCCGAAGCGGAGCGTGAACCAGAGGAAGGCGTCGGCGTGGGCGGGGGCGTGGACGGCTTCGATCCAGATTCAGAAGCATGTGCGGGCTTTCTCCCGCATCGCGCGGGGGCTGGAACAGGCCAAGGCCCGATCCGGCGTCGCCCCGCGCCGCGGGCGGCATCGGGAAGTGCGGACAAGTTCGCTCGTCTGCCTTCCCCGCGCGCAAGCCTCCTGGAGGCTGAACATGGACGCCTCTGCCGACGTCGCCAGAGCTCCCGCTGCCGTCGGAACGTGCCCCTGCTGCGGGAAGCGGTTGCTGCACCGCTGTCCGTTCCCCTTTCGCCTTGCAGACGGCACACTGTTCCAAAATCTGGAATGAGTCTGGCGCATCTTCCAGACGCAGCCGACGCCTAAGTCTCCCAGCGTCCTGTTGACTCGCAACTGAACGTCGTCAAAGATGCTCCATGCTGGATATTCACCAAGGAGGATGCATGAAGACCCTTCAAGTAAACGCCAGCGTGAAGCTCCCCGCCTCGCTGCACGCGCGCCTGGCCAGGCTCGCCGCGGCACGCGGCAGGAGCGCGCACTCGCTGATGGTGCAGGCCATCGAGGCCTGCGTGACCTGCGGAGAAAAGCGGGAGGCATGGCGCCGGGAAGGCGTCGCGGCCTGGGAGGAGTACCAGCGCACAGGACTCCACATGACAGGCGGGGAGGTCATGGACTGGCTCGCCCGCACCGCAGCCGGCGAAGACCCGGAGATGCCGGAATGCCGCCTGTAGCCCTTGTCTGGACCGCGCAGGCCAAGGCATGCCTCGCGAAGCGCCGCGCCTTGTGATGGCTAAACGCTCCGTCGCCGCCCGACGCGCATGGGCATCACGGGACATCGTCCACGGCAAGGCAGCGTGCTGGCCGAGGTCCCGAACGCCGGCGACAAGGGCTCTGGCACCGGAGCGCCGGGAGCTTTTCGTCCCCTTCGGCGCCGCGGGCCATGTCATGCCCTGCCGCTGCGCTCAGGAAGCTGGAGCGGCTATCCTGGCGCTCCGGCACCAGCTGGATGCGGACGGGTAAACCCGATGGAGATCGCCATGCCGTCACCCAAGTTCAAGGATCATACGGATGCAAATTACAAGGCAGAATCAGATCATAAATCAGACTATGAATCAAATTATAATATAATTATTTCCGATTCAAATAATCCAGGAATAGTTGTCACAAAAAAATTTTTGTCATGGCTTAACACAACAAGACTTCATTTTCAGGCTCTTCGTGCAAATGAAAAATGTGCTATTCCCATTTTTTCTTTCATGTTTAAAAAAAGAAATTATAAAAATGATTTCTTGAAAATGCTTGATAAAGAGATTTTAGATGGCAATATACCTAGACTTTCAAAGAAACAAAAACAATTTTTTGTAAATTTTTGTCTATATCAGGAAGGAGTAAAAATGGATTATAAACAATTTAAAGACGCATTCGATGAAGACAGCATCATCAAAGAGGCTGAAAAAAGGCTTGGAGAAAAGCCGTGCATTGTGGTCTGTGGCAAGACGGGAGCGGGCAAGTCAAGTCTCATCAACGCGCTTCTGGGGCGCGAGGTCAACCGCGTCGGCCATTCCGAACCCACCACCCAGGAGGAGCAGGAGGAAGCCTGGCTGCTTGGCGAGAACTCCCTGAGGATTCTGGATGTCCCGGGCTTTGCCGAAGCCGGGAAGCACGAACAGCGCGTTGAGTTCATTCTGAACCATCTGGCGACGTCCCATATGGGGCTGCTTGTGGTCGGTGCTCCCGACAGGGCATGGGAGGAGGAACGCAAGTTCATCCAGTACGTCCACGATGCCGATCCCGACTTTCCCCTGCTTCTGGTCGGCAACCGCATCGACATGTTCAACCCCGTTCGCGAATGGGATCCCAAGAGGCTCAACCTCGAGGCGCCGTCCACGCAGAAGGAGAAGTCCATTGTGGAGTGGGCAAGCGCCCTCCAGCGCGCGACGGGCATGGAAGACAGCCGGATCCTGCTGACATCGGCCGGCGAGTCCTTCACCGACGCGGAAGGGCGCTACGGTCTGGAAAAGCTTGCCCGTGCTGTCGTCGAGAGCCTGCCTGCAGCCGTGCAGAACGCGGCCGCCCGCGCCCTGCGCGTGGACATGGAGAAGCGAAAGCTTGCAGAGAAGCTCATCTGGCAGCGCTCCGTCGCAGCGGCCGCCATTGCGGCCACGCCCATCCCCATCGTCGACTTCCTGCCGCTTGCCGCCATCCAGGTGGAGCTCATCGTCCGCATTGGCGCCCTCTACGGCAAGGTGATGGATACGAAAACGGCGATAAGCCTGCTCATGCCGGTGGCGGCAACCGTGGCGGGGCGCTTTGCCGTTTCTGCGCTTCTTGACTTCTTCGTGGTTGTCGCAGGCCCGGCTGCATCCGCCATCTCCGCCGGCATTGCCGGCCCCGCAACCTGGGCCATCGGCATGACCTACCTGGAGTTCTTCGCCAGCAACAACTTCAAGCCTTCTGCCGCAGAAATCCGCGAACAGCTGAAAAAGAAGTTCAGCCTGGCGCGCGAGCAGAAAGACAAGATGGAAGAAGAAGCCCGCAGCCAGCAGTCCAAAGAAGGAGGCAAGCAATGACGCTCTCTCAGGAACAGCTTGAATGGCTCCAAAGCAAACTCGACTTCGGCACGCTGGCCGAAATGCTCAGGGCCGCAAGGGACAAATTCCCGGACACGGACATCGTGCCGACCATACTGCTGGCCGGCCGCACCGGCGCCGGCAAGTCAAGCCTCGTCAACGCGCTTGCCGGCCGGGAAGTTTCCCCGGTTGGCGTCGTGCCGACGACGCAGAAGCCGACGCCCAGCGAGCTTGAAGACGCAGGGATCCCCCTGCGCGTGGTGGACATGCCGGGCGTCGGCGAGGCCGGACGCCATGCGGAGCGCATGGACCAGATGCTGAGCCAGATTCCGGACGCCCACATGATGCTCCTGTGCGTGCCCTGCCCCGAGCGGAGCCTCGAGTGCGAAGCAAAGCTTTTGGCCGAAGCAAGGCAGGCTTTCGACGGCCGCAGCGCCCTTCCCGTCGTCTGCGCGGGAACGAAGATCGACTGCGCATCGCCCGCCAGGGACTGGACGCCGGCGCACCTTGATCTGGTCTCGCCTTCAACGGACAAGGAACGCAACATCGCAGAATGGATCAGGTACGCCGAGCATGTCCTCCCGGATGCCGGGAAAATCCATCCATGCTCTGCGGGCATGTCCCTTGACGACGTGGACGGCCGCTACGGTCTGGAAGCGCTGCGCCGGAGCATTTTCAAGGCTCTTCCGGACGCGGCGCGGACGTATTTTGCCAGAGCGGTGCAGGACAAGGCGCTTCTGGACCAGCGGGCAGAGGCAATCGTGCGCACGCACGCCGGCATGGCGTCAGCGGCCGCGGCCCAGCCCATTGCGGCCATTCCGGACGCGGCCCTCATCATGCCCATCCAGGTCGCCATGCTGATGCGCCTGACAACCCTGCACGGCAGGGAACTCACCCTCGACCTGGCGGCCCAGCTGCTGGGACCGCTGGCTGCCCGCATGGCGGGGCGTTTCGCGTTCGAGCAGATTGCGAAGCTGATCCCCGTCGCCGGCTCCATCGCCGGCGCCGCCGTCGCGGGAACCATGACCTACGCCCTCGGCATGGCGTACCACACGATGCTCCACGGCGGCGACTGGAGCTTCGACCCGGAAGTCCTCAAGAGCGAAGCGCTGCGCTGGATGGACAAGGCGAAGAAGGCGCTGTCGCAGTAGCGCACGGCAACGCGGAGGCGCCTGCCGTCCGGCTTCGGGACGGCGGGCGCCAGCCGTCCCGGATCAGGCCTCGCCCTGACGGCGCAGGGCCGCGATCACGCGCGCCGGCGCAATGCCCATGCGCCGGGCATCCCTCCCGACGGCCGCGCCGAGAAGCCTGGCTGCTTGCGCCGGACCCGCCATGCCCCTATCAGCAACCCGGCGCGTTGCGCGCGGGCGGCGTGCCTGCCAGGGCTAGGGATACGCTGATTAATTCAGCATCGGCTCAACAACCCTTCGATAATTCAATGGGTTAGTTCGGCCTTGTCGCTGGAAGATGCCTTTAATCAGCGCTTCCCTAGAGCATCTTCTGGAGCATGGCGCCAAGCCGCGCCATGTCGATGGGCTTGGCCAGATGACCGTTCATGCCGGCCTTCAGCGCGCGCTTCCTGTCCTCGTCGAAGGCATTGGCCGTCATGGCCACAATGAGCACGGAGGCCTTTGCCGGGTCGTCGAGGGCGCGGATGGCCCTGGCTGCTTCGTAGCCGTTCATGACGGGCATCTGAATGTCCATGAGCACGATGTCGAAGCGGCCGGGCTCGGCCTCGCGCACCTTGTCGACGGCATCCTTGCCGTTGACAGCCATCTCGACCTCGATGCCGTTCATGCTGAGCATGGACGCCGCAATCTCGCGGTTGAGTTCGATGTCGTCGACCAGGAGGACGCGCTTGCCCTCGAGGGACCAGTGTTCGGGCCTGGGCACGGCATCCTCGTCCTGCTCCTCAGACTTCGACGCGTCCGCGTCCAGCGCCTGGGCAATGGCGCGGCGCAGCTCGGAGGTGAAGACGGGTTCGGAGCAGAAGGACCTGATGCCGGCTGCCCTGGCCTCTTCGCGTATGTCCTGCCAGTCGTAGGCCGTCACCATGACCATGGCCGGCGGCCTGCCTGGCAGGGCCGAAATGGCCTTGGCAATCTCCACGCCCGACATGTCGGGGATCTTGAGGCCAAGCAGGCAGAGCCCGTAGCCCTTGCCTTCCTGCTGCGCAGCCTCGTAGCGCTGGACTGCCTCCCGGCCGGACAGGACGCCGTCGGAGCGCGCGCCCATGGCGGCCAGCATCTCGCCGAGGGTGACGAAGGCGTTGGGATCATCGTCGGCAATGAGGACGCGCATGCCCTTCAGCGCCTCCGGCGCAGGCTCGGACTCAGGTCCCGCGACAACGGGGAATCTAAAGTTCAATAAGAATTCCGAACCCTTGCCCTTTTCCGTCTTGACGCGGATAGAGCCGCCCAGCAGCGCCGTCAGGCGCTTGGTGATGGCCATGCCAAGGCCAGTGCCCTGGGTTCTGTCCACGGTTTCGGTGTTTTCGCGGGCGAAGGATTCGAAAATGTGCTCGGCGAACTCCTTGGACATGCCGTAGCCGTTGTCCTTGATGCTGATCTGGAAGTCCGCCTCGCCTTCGCCCGTCTGCGCAATTTCGATGAGGTTGACGTCTATCTGTCCGCCCTTGGGCGTGTACTTGATGGCATTGGAAAGCAGATTGAGCAGCACCTGATTGAGGCGCAGCTTGTCGCAGATGATAGTTTCGTAGCGCACGCCTCTGGCGTTGACGTGGAGCTGCTGGCCCTTGGCCTCGATCTGGCCGATGATGATGGTGCGCAGATCGTGCAGGAGCTCGGGGATGCTAACCGGAGCCGGACGGTTCTCTATCTTGCCGCTCTCGATGCGGCTCAGTTCGAGCACATCGTTGAGCAAGGTCAAAAGGTGCCGGCTCGACAGTTTGATCTTCTGCAGATAGTCCTGGACGGCCTCCATGTCGTCCTTGGTGGTGGCGAGCTCGGTGAAGCCGATAATGGCGTTCATGGGGGTCCGGATGTCGTGGGACACGTTGGAGAGGAACTCGCTCTTGGCGCGACTGATCTCCTCCAGCCTGAGACGCTCCATCTCCGCCTTGCGCCGGCGGGAGGCCGCAAGCAGATACACCCCGGAAATCATGAAGATGCTGAAGACAATGAGCATCGCCTGGACAACGGTGTGCGTGACGAGCTTGCCGTTGATCTCGCCCGCATGGCGCGAGACGAGTTCGCGCTCTTCCTCGGCCAGATCCAGCGGCATCACCGGACCGGTTACCCTGGCGGTCAGGGCGCGCTGGTAGAAGTCCTGCACGCCGGCCATGGCCTTGACGGCGATCAGGTTGGCTTCCTGGCGCATCCACAGCAGCGAGGACGCCAGAATCACGATGAGCATGGCGAACCAGACGAGGGAGGAGTGGCCGTAGCGGTCTTCCGTGTCCTTCCGGAAGATAAGCAGATAGTAGACAAAGCCAATCACGCCCCACACGCCGAAAATGCAATAGGACTCGGTGGCAAGGGGCCTACTGGTCCAGAGGCTGGGCACGAAGGCGCAGATGCAGAAGAGGCCGGCGATCACGAGGCCGGCAAGGCCGAGGGCGCCCTGCAGCCTTCGCCCTTCCTTGCGGGCCAGCAGCATGGCGCTGCCGGAAACGTAGGCGTAGACTATGGTGATGCAGACGCTGCCGATGCCGGCAATCCAGCCGACGCCCCTGCGCCCGGCGAAGGAAACGGCGACCGCCGTGACCATGAGCAGCAGGATCGCGAAGACAGGCGCACCCTGCGCCGTCCTGCGCGACAGCTGAGGCGGAAAGATGCCCTTGTCCGCGAGGGAGCAGGTAAGCCGGCCGGCGGCCATGAAGAAGCCGATAATGCTCGTGGTCAGGGCCCCGAAGGCCGCAACGGCGAACACCGCCATGCCGGCAGTTCCCCAGTGCTGCTCAACGACGTGGAAGACGGCCATCCTGTCCATGTTGGCACCGAGGAAAGTGTCGCTCGCCATCGCCGCATAGTCGCCCCAGCAGACGAGCCCGCTGAGCGGCATGGCGCCGATGAGGACGAGCAGCACCATAACCATGGCGGCCATGAGGAGCGAGAGCAGCGTGATGCCGAGCATGCGCTTGACGCTGCAGGTCGCCTCGCCGGTCACATGGGACACGGCCTCGAAGCCGACATAGGCCCACGGCGCGAGGGCGAAGAGCTCAAAGGTCTGGAAGGAAGGGCTCACCTCCGGCAGGAAAGACGGCTCCAGCTCGGCAAGACCGCCCTCAAGGCCCGCATACAGATGGACGAAGCCCCAGACAACGCCCGCGGCCAGCGCCAGGGCGAGCACGACGTTCAGGGCTCTGGCAAACCTGCCCCACAGCAGGCACAGGAGTCCCAGGACCACGGCTGCCGCGGATGTGCACAGCACCTCGCCAAGATAAACTTCGTAGCCTGCAAACGTGTAGTGGAAGCCGAAGCGCACCACGTCGCCGAAGAAGACGCCCACAAACACGGAAAGCGCCGCGCAGTTCGCCCAGATGATGGCTGCATACACAAGCCAGAGAAACCATCCGCAGAGGAAGGCATGGTCGTACCCCATCACGTCGCGGACATAGGTATAGGCTCCGGCGCAGCTGTTGGGATGCCGTGCGGCGAGAAAGCCGTAGTTGCAGCTGATGACCATCATGGCAAGCATGCCGAGGACGAGGCCCACGCACGAGCCCATCGGCCCGCCCATGGGAAGGAAGGTCGTGGCGGGCATGACGAAGGCGCCCCACCCAACGCAGCAGCCGAAGGACATGGCCCAAAGGGCCAAGGAAGAGAAACATTTCTTCGGACCGGAATCTGCCACGGCAACCTCCTGCGGCTGGCATGCGCCTTAGCCTTCCGAATATACCTTCATCTCTGCAAACTGCAAAGAAGCCAAAAATGGCTGCCTGCGGCAGTTCTTCGCGCCCTGCCGCCATGCTTCAGGAGAGAGAGCCGCGCCTGACGGCATGAACTTGTCCCAGACAGCAGAAGTCACGCCGCAGCCGCGACGACAGCCGCTGCACAAGCAATGCGCCATGGACAGGCACATGCCCGCCATCGCCGGCAGTCCCCGCAGGAAGGGCGGCAGGGCAACGGCGCAGACCTTCACCGCGCCCTGCCAGGACAGGGGCATGACGTCGGGCGTCTCCTTTTCTCTTCAGCAGCGTCCTCGTCCCTGCGAAGCGCCTGGGAGCCCCGTCCTCGCGAGCGGCCCCTGTCCTGGCGCAGAAACGGGACACTGCGTCTCCCGCTTCCTTCTCCCGCCTGCCGGGAGGCAGCCAACCCCAGGCAAGAGGAACTCCCGTGAGCTCCGCCAGACGACTGGACAATTTTTCCGGGCATCTATAGGGTACTCAACTCTCTCCAACTTTCACGTTTCGGATATGCGGACGCTTCTCCGCAAGGGGTAGGCCATGGGCGAACTCTTTGACGAAATCGTCATTCTTTTTCTTCTTTCGATAGTGGTCACCCTTGTCTGCAACCGCCTGAAACTGCCCTCAACGGTCGGTTTTCTCCTCACAGGCGCCATGTTCGGGCCGAATGCCATCGCCATTGTTTCAGATCAGCATGCGGTCAGCGAGATAGCCGAGATCGGCGTTGCCATGCTGATGTTCACCATCGGCATGGAACTTTCTGGAGAGGCGCTGAACCGGCTGAAACGGCGGGCATTTCTCGGGGGCACGCTTCAACTCGGCCTGATGGTAGTTGCGGGCATGCTCTGGATGATGGCCATAAATCAAACGCCATGGCGGGAAGGCATCCTCTGGGGATGCCTGGCCGCCCTCTCTTCATCGGCCATAGTGCTCCAGATCATGCAGCAGCGAGGGGAAAGCGAATCGCCCCACGGCCAGCTTTCCCTTGCCATACTGGTCTTTCAAGACATCATGGCGGCGCCGATGCTCATAGCCGTTCCGCTGCTTGCGGGAACTGTCAGCCTCTCCTGGCAGTCCGCGCTTTTCTCCACCGGCAAGATCGTGCTGATTCTCGGCGCCGTGCTCATCGCCACCGGCCTGTGGCTCGACCGCCTGATGGAGGCCGTCTTGAAGACAGGGGCTCGGGAAGTGCTAATCCTGACAACGCTCGGACTGTGCATGGGCATGGCAACTCTGACGAGCTGGCTCGGCCTTTCGCTCTCTCTGGGGGCCTTCCTGGCAGGCCTTCTGCTTGCGCGTTCCCCCTACAGCATGAGCATCATGTCAGGAGTCCTGGCCTATAAGGACGTCTTCATCAGCCTTTTCTTTATTTCCGTTGGAATGCTGCTCAACATCCAGTTCCTGTTCAACCATCTGGGAACAATCCTGGCGACCACCGCATTTTTCATCGTGTTCAAAACCATCGTGACCCTGCCCTCGGTTCTCCTTCAAGGCTATCCCCTCAAAGCTGCCATTCTCACGTCCCTTTCTCTCGCGCAGGTCGGCGAATTCGCCTTTGTCATCGCGGACAAATGCCTCAAGCTAAACATCTTCGACACGGACGACTATCAGATTTTCCTTGCCGTCAGCGTCATAACCATGATGCTGACGCCCGCCCTCATCGTCATTGCCCCCAAAATCGTGGCAATGCTCCCCGCCAAGAAGGAACTGGCGGATAAAGACACGCCGGACAAAACGCATGAGCAGATGGAGGGGCACCTCGTCATCATCGGCTTCGGCGTGCACGGCAAGCATCTTGCCTACGCCGCAAAGAAAGCCGGCATCAAGTACAAGATTCTTGAAATGAATCCAGAGACAGTCTCCCGATACCGCAAGCGTGAACCCATCATGCATGGGGATGCCACGGCAGATATCGTCCTGGAGCATCTCGGCATAGAGAAGGCCCGCGTCTTGGCCATCGTCATATCCGACCCGGTCGCCGTGCGCTCGATCACGCAGGAAGCCCGCAAACTCAACCCGAATCTGCACATCGTCGCCAAAACGCGCTTCGTGCCGGAAATCGTCCCGCTCAGGCAGACAGGCGCATCAGCGGTCTTCTCCGAAGAATTCGAATGCTCCATCGAAATCTTCAGCAACGTGCTCTCGCAATTTCTCGTCCCCAGGCAGGAGATCGACCTCGTCGCCTCCCATATCCGCAAACGTGGATCCCGCATGCTTCGCCGGGCGACAAATCAGGCAGGCCTTATAAAGGTGTCGTAATCCGCCTGCCCAGCATGAACATGCTGGTCCTGCAAAACAAGCCAAGGCCGGCCCCTTCACGAGCTGCTTGCCTGCCTTGGCGTCTTGTCGGCAGGTAGCGGCGCCCCTTCTTTCTCTGCTCTTTAGCCGAAACAGCTGGAGAGAACGTATCCGCTCACCCCTGTGAATAGCCAAGTCTGATCCCGCCCATTAAGCCCCAGCCTGGTACTGGTCGTACGCCGCGCGTATTGCCTTTGTTTGAATCCACCGGATGCGCGGCCGCCTGTTCTCCTTTACAGCTGACAGAGCTTCGACGAGTTCGTCGAAGAGCGAACGATCGTGCAGCAGACACGTCTGTCTCAGGGAGAGTCCGCGCTCAATGAGGCGTTCGCCCTTGTCGGTTGTCGTGCCTATGCTCGCGCGCCTGCGCATGACCGGGTGTCGAAGGGCCCTCTCGGCGATGTTGTTTGTCGGCTCGATGTAGCCACGCCGGAGGCAGGCCGTCAAAGCGTCCATCTCCGAGGCTATGCGCCTGCAGAACACGCCCGCATCGTTGTTCATGCCCATATGCTTTGAGACGCACCTTCTGACCCCCCGTATCCAGGACTTTAGATCGCCCTCGTTCGGCCCGCTTTTGCTCATGGCGACCATCTTTTGGAAATGCTTTTTCAAAAGGCGGCCGCACGATGCTATGTCGCGGTCGGGATCCTCCGACAGTTTCTGGGCATGCCGCAGCAGGTGCGCCAGGCACGACTGCCTGCCGTACCGCCAGGACCGGTAGACTGCAAGATCGTCGGAAATCAGCCAGCCCTCCCAGTCGTCTATGAGCTCCTCAAAGGCTTCCCTGGAACGGTGGGGATGTATCATGAAGAAGGAAGCCACGGGGGAAACCATGACCCACAGCCACTCGAGAGCCTTCTTCCAGGGGCCGAACATGCGCCAGTGAGTTTCGTCGACGTGGGCGAACGGCATGCGCCTGCATGCCTGCGCCCCTGCGTGCCAGTGCGGCCGGATGGCTTCGCTGATCCTGTCGAGAATGTTCTGGATCCCTCCCTGGGACAGAGGGAGCTTGTAGACAGTGCTGAAGCACCTCTGGATGAAGCGCCGGGTGCATCCCATGCCGATGGACATTTCGCCCACCAGCGCCTCCAGCCTTGTTCCGAACGGGCCGGCATATCTTGGCGGCATCTTTCCCGCCACCCTCTCGCCGCAGTGCGTGCACCTGCCGGACAGCACATGGAAGTCGATGATGTCCAGCGGCTTGTCGGGAAGCTCTGCGCACTGGTGGACGTGCTCTTCCCTGAGGGAGGCGAAGTCATGGCATCCGCATCCGGGGCACGTGTCCGGGGCGACGCTTCTGTGCTCCGTGGGCTCGAGACGCCGCCTGGCCTTTCCCTCGTGGTGCGCCTTTCGGGGCATTGCGCCGCTTCCGCCGCGCCTGCGGCTCCTGCCGCCGGCCCTTTTCCTGTACGGCGAGTCCGACGAAGGGGGACGGCTGGAGTTGCTGGAATTGGCGTTCTGCGCGGCCTGAGACTTGGCAAGGGCCTGGCGCAGGTTCCTGTTCTCCTGCTTCAGCCTGCTGTTTTCAGCATCGGACTTGGCAAGGGCCTTCTGCAGGGTGTCGACGGCTCCGTAGGCCGAGTTCAGCACGAACTTCAGATACTCCAAAGCCTTCTGGACGAGAGAGGAAAGGATGGGCACCACCTGGGCCTTCCGCACAAGGGCGGTCAGCACGGCGGACGCAAACACGATCCTCAAGGGCGTCAGTATGGGCTTCTTGCCTTCCATGGGAGAAACTATGCCACGGCTTCGAAAAAGTTTCTAGAGAATTTCGGCACAAACCCTAGGTCGAGGTGAGCGGATACGAGAGAACAGGAATCGATATTTTAAAGTTTTCTCATGAACGTCGTGAATTGAATGCTTGAGAGATCCACGGCGGT
>JAEEGL014501002.1_pt1 | contig 20405 bp, 27 predicted proteins | sample 9134231 | NCBI WGS metagenome assembly JAEEGL01 (sample SAMN16246548, study PRJNA631951) | gut metagenome | biome: gut microbiome; feature: rumen; material: fiber-attached | host: Bos | place: Iran: Karaj | collected 2018-10 | reverse complement strand
CAAGTGTATATGGTAAGCAATTTATTTTATATAAAGGTGCTAGTAGTTATAGTGAACAAGCAAAAGGAATAACTACTGTATTTTATAATATAGATTTCACTAAATTAAGTGTAGAAAGCCAAGAAAATGTAAGTAGAGCATTAAACGGATGGATAAGCCCTGCATCATTTGGTTTTGATGTTAGTAGAAAAGACAATGCACTAGCTCAAAGAGAAAAAGAGAAAATCACAATACAAACACTTAAAGATTATAAAGAGTATTTAATACCTATTTATGAAGATTTAGGTAAATGCTTAATTGCATGTGATAACTTAATGCGTGATAGAAAATACAAATATGAAGAAATCAAAATAGAAGTTAAGTTTAAAGATTATGCAACACCTACATTAAGTGAAAAGATAGAAGCATATAAAGATGCTGTTTTAAGTGGTGTATTAAGCGTTGATAGATTTATAACTGAATGTTATGGCGATGAATCACAAGAAAGCCAAGAAAAAGAAAAAGAAGCATTATTACAAGCATTACAGAAAGATAAGTTTAATTTCAATTTTAGTGAGGGCGAGTAATGTTTGTATCTACAAGTTGGCTTATGTTAGCTTATGCCATACAGCGTATATGGGAAGATATAGACAGCAACTTAAACGAGTTAACGATGCAATGGCTACTTCATAAAAGCAATTTAGGGTATAAGGAATGGAAGAAAGCACAGGATACGAACTATTACACCTATGAAATGGCTATTGCATGGCTGTTCTTACATAAGAAAGAAAAGATATTTGAGAAATTAAACTTAATCAATGATATATCAAATAAAGTAGTAAACGATAGTATAAAAACTTTCTTTAAGAAAACCGATAAAAACTTATTAGAAGATAAAATGCTACAAGATGGCGTTGTTAGAGAAAATAAGACATTTAAGGAACTTTTAGAGGAAGAAATAAACGAGAGTGCGGAAGCTATGCAAAGAGCCGAAATTAAGCGTTATAGTGATTTAAGAGAGGACATAGAAAAGAAGCATAACAAAACACTTGATGAATTATTAAACTTACCAGAAGAAGAACGCATAAAACGTGATAAAGAAACTTTGATACAAGACATTATAGACACATACGATGCTAAACCTGATAAAAGAGCATTAAATGAGCGTAGGCGTGTAGAGTTGGAAAGAGATTTAAGAACTTTCTTACAACGTGAGGCAACAGCAATTACAATAAACGAAAGCAAAAATGCAAATATAGTGCTATTTCTTTCAAATTCGCTCAATGATTCAGCACAAGACCACTGTTTGTGGCAAAATAGAGTGTTTTATTGTAAGGATTGGGAAAAACATTGTAAAGAAGAAGAAAAGCCAAAAATAAGGCAATATATTAAAGATAACAACCTAGTAAGCGTTGAAGATATAATAGATGGCACTATTAAATGGCATTACACTTTAAAGAATGGCGAAAAGCGTGAAAGAGGTGTATTTCTTACTACTAGATGGAATTGTAGACATTTCTTTACACCAATAACAATAAATGAAGCACTTAATTTAGATAAGACAATTAAGAATAAGAAACTTAATAATGGTAAGTATGATAAAGAGAATTACAAAGCATTACAAACACAAAGAGCATTAGAGCGTGAGATTAGACAACTTAAAAGCCGTAAGCTAATTTTACAAGAGCAATTAAAGTATGCAACTAATAATCACACTTTAAAAAGAGATTTAAAAGAAGTGAACGCTAAAATAAAAGAGTGTAATAACTTACTTGATAATCTCTGTAAAAAATATAATCTACCTAGACAATATAATAGGGAAGATGTGGAACGATTAACTTATGATTTAGGAATAGGAGGAAAATAAGATATGCCACAAAAATTAAACAAAGCAGGAAAAATGCAAGATTATATACCAAAGGGAAATGGTGATGCTAGTGGAGAGTATGGCACTAGCAATGGAACAAATAAAAACTTTACTACAAGTGATAAGAAATCAAAAGCCAATGTTATTACTGAAAATAAAAGCGTAGTAGTTGAGAATAAAGGAAAGAAAGAAACATTAAATAAAATGTATCCTAACAATCCAAAAAGTAATGTAGAAAATGGTTTTAGCCCTGATGAATGGGAAGAAATATATAAGTTTTCAAAGGAAATCAATAAGAAAAATGATGATTTAATTGATGAAACTTGTGAAATAGCAGAAAAATACAACCTTAATAACAAAGATGCTATTAAAAAACTTAAAGAAAAATACAGCAATAACAACAAAGCCAATGTTATTGATAATGATTTAACAGGAAAGAAAGAAAACATAGATGGCATTGAGGGAAATGTAGCAAAAGCTGAAAAAGTAAAGTTTAGTAGCTCCGAACTAGAAAAAAACATACCTAACAATATGAGATGGAAAGAATGGGATATTGTAGATGATGGTAAAGCATTATATTGGATTACACAACAACCATTTGATAAAGATGATTTAGACAAATTCAAAAAAGAATTAGACAATACACCATTTGAAAAAGCGTATGTAATGACAAGAGATATGAGTACTTATGATTATAAAGAAGATAAAAAGAACGGAAACTTACAAGAAATTGTTAAAGGTAAAGATATAAAATATACTCCACTTATGGAAGAAATGGATACATATTGGAAAGATTTTACTAAAAAATATGGTAAGAAATAGAAAGGTGATTGCTTTATGACAAACAAACAAATCATACAAGAATTACAATACTTTTTGATGGCTGTAAATATACCATCGCCAAGAAGAACTGAACTTTTAACATTACTTGATATGCTAAAAGAAAACTTAAATATTAAAGATAAATAGAAAGGTAGAAATACCTTTTTTATTTTATAAAAAAATTCGCACTTATGCGTAAAATAAGAGAATATCGCAACCTTATGCGTAAATGGAGGAAAATATGGAAGAACTTAAACAAGAACAAATGCAAGAGCAAGAAGAAAGCGTAGAAGAAAAACCTACTACAAACGAAGAAAAGGCGACTAGAACTTATACGCAAGAAGAAGTAGAACAAATCAAGAAAAATGCTATTGCAGAGGGAATGAGAAAGGCATCCAAACAACAAGCAAATCAAAATAATGATGAACTTGAAAAGCTAAATGCTTCTTTAAGTGAAAAAGATAGTTTAATCGCTGAAAGAGAAAAGCAACTTGAAGAAAGCCAAAAAGAACTTACAGCAATTAAGCAAGTAAATAAAATGAGTGAACTAGGCATTGATAAAAAATATCAACAAGATGTTATAGCACTTATTAAAGGGCGTGGGGAAGAAGTAAACGAAGAATCTATCGTTGCTATGTGTGAAGCACACCCTGAATGGAAAGTTGAAGTTGAAACAGGTATTAACTCAATAGGACAAACTAGACAAACAACTGATCCATACGAAGAAGCAAGAGCAAAGAAAGAAAAAGAAATAAACGATTTATTTAGATTATAGGAGGATTAAAATATGGCAAACACAATTAGTTTAGCAAGTAATTATCTAGGAAAGTTTGAAGAAAAATTAACATTAGGTGAATTAACAAAAGACTTAAATAAAATTAAATATTCGTGGGCAGGTGGAAATGCTGTTAAAGTAGCAATCCCTGAAATTGTAAATATCACATCATATAATAGACAAGTTGGTTATAATGGTAGTGATTTTAACATCACATGGCAAACAATGACTTTATCACAAGATAGAGTTATCGCTATTTCTATTGATGAAATGGATGATGAAGAAACAAAAGAAGTTGCTGTTGCATCAGCAATGAGTGATTCAGCTATTGAAGCAACAGAAGAAATGGATATGTATAGACTAGGCGTTATCGCAACAGAAGCTGTTGCAAATGGTGTAAATGCTACCGCAACATTATCTAACGGACAAGCTGTAATTGATGCTATTGCTGTTGGTGAAGCATCACAATTAAATGCAAAATCTCGTTTAAGCGATTGTATTTTATACATTAACGCTACATCTTATATGTTAGCAAAAGGAGCTATGCCTATTAGATTTATGTCAACAGTAGGTAGAGATTATATGTTTGAAACATTTGATAAGATGAAAGTTGTAATTGTGCCAGATTCTATGATGTCAGTAGGAACTGAATACAATGGAACAACAGGAAAGATCCAAGCAAAGACTTACAACTCAACTAAACACCAAATGGTTAACTTTATTATCGTTGATAAGAGAGCTGTTGTTGCTCCTGTTAAGTTATATGATAACAAATTCATTGATTGGAAAGCAAATCAAACAAGTAGAGCAAATAAGGTTATTTTAAACTGGTATCATGATTGTTTCGTATTAAATAGACTTGCAAAAGCTATTTATATTCATAAGAAAGCAGAAGCATAAAAATAAATTAAATATAGAGTTATTGAGGGTGTTATTATACGCCCTCTTTAATTTTATACATAGGAGGATAGAGTATGAGATTTAGTGTAATTATTCCGCATTATGATAGGTTAGGCGACTTATCACAAAAAATGAAAAATGGTTTATTACAAACATTAGAAAACCAAGACTTTAATAAGAAAGATTATGAAGTTATTATTGTTGATGATTTAAGCCCTTTTAGTGTAGAGGGGATAGAAGAATACACAATGGATTTAAAATACTTAAAATTAGAGAAAAATATGGGTGTAGCGATGGCTAGACAAATTGGAATAGAACACGCAACAGGCGATTATGTTTTATTCATAGATAACGATGATAATTTATTTAGCAAAAAGACTTTATCAACACTAGATTTATTATTAGATGATAATACTTTCGTTTTATCAACAGGCTTTTTAGAAGATACAAACAAAGACAATAACGAGGGTAAAAGAATATTCTTACCACACTTTAACGATAAAACTTGGATGCACGGCAAAGTATATAATAGAAAGTTTTTGATAGACAATGAAATCAGTTTTAAACCACATTTAAGATATTGTGAAGATGCTTATTTCAATAATTTAGCATTTAGTTTAGCGTGGGATAAAGTCAAGTTTTCAAAAGATATTACTTATATATGGAATTGGAATGAAAACTCAATAACAAGAAGAAATGATAAAGAATACAACACAAAATATTTTTGTGATTATATAAAGGCAACAAAAACAAGCTTAAATAACTTGAAAACTAGAAAAAAAGACCAAGAGAAATTGAACTTTGTAGTAATGAGTATTGCCTTACAATCAATGGGTTATATTTATTACTATTTTCAACAAAAGGAATTTAGAAGCGATAAAGTAAGACAAAGCCCTAGTTTTAAAGAAGCTATGGAACAATTTAAGGCGTTTTATATGCAATATGAGGGTATATATGATTTTATAAATTATGATACTTTCCTAGATTGTATGAATAAAGCAAGAATAATGCAAACAAATAGACAACCAATTTTAGAAAGACAAACATACAAGCAATTTATAAAGGGTTTAGGGTTAAAGAGCCATAAAGTATTTGACTAGACTTAAAACCCTCTAAAAACGGCTAAAAAGGAGGTTTAAATAATGATAGAGATTACACAAAACGATTTTACTGAAAGAACAGGCGAGGATTTAGTAGAGATTTTAAGAGAAGATGGCATCACAAACGATAGATTAGCGGATGCTAAACTTTTAAGATGGGAAAAATATGTATATAAAGTAGCTAGTAGATTTAATAATTGCATCAATGGAAATCTTAATGAAGCACAAATTGAAGATGTTAAAACCGCTGTATGTAATTATGGATTGCAATGCTGTTTACATGGCGATTTAGAAGTTATTGGTGGCGAAAAGCTAGATAATGCAACAAGAGACATAATCGCAGTATTAAGACAGCACGGCATTATAGTAAACGGCTTTAAAGGTAGAAGCGGTTGTTTTGTAGGTAGGTGGTAATATGTTAAATCATTGGTTAAAAGGTAAAAATGATTATCCTGTAAAATGTTATTTATTAGAGCCTATTTTAAACGAAAGAAAAGATGCGATTGATTGGCAACCTACTGATAAGTTTATTTTTGTAAAGGAAATAGAAGAATTTGGAACTGAAATAATAAATAATGGTGGTAGGTTGATTAAAGCAAGAAAAGGTGCTATTGAAACACAAAGTTTAAAAGAAGATGAAATAACACCTCAATGGAAAGTTATATATGAGGGTAAAGAATATTTTATTGATAGAATGACAACAAAAGATGATGAAGCACAACAAGTAATGTTAAGAAAAAACATAATAACTACTAGATTATATTTAAAGGGGTAGTGATTTATGGATTACAATTCTTATGATTATGTAATGTGGAAATATAAAACGAAAAAATGGAATCCACCAAAAGAGCCAATAGTAGATGTAGAAGAAAAAAGTGATCCACAAACTGATATTACAAACGATACATTACTTGTAGCAAAACAATTTATGGTATTCGCACACTTGCGTTGTCCTAAACCACCTGTAAGATATGCAAGAGGTTTATTACAATCTACTATCCGTTGTCAACCTACATATTATTTAGGTATGAACGCTGTAAATGTATTAGTAGGAAATCAACAAGCCTTTTATATGCCTTATACAAACGAAGAATGGAAAAGTGCAAAGGCTTATCCTGTGGGTAAAGCTGATAAGAAAAGATATTATGATTTTGAAAGACAAATCAAATCTAATTATGAAGCAAGTAAGCGTATGGGCGATAAAAGAACATTTGAAGAATATAAAAAAGATAGTATGGAATATTATAAGAACACAATAGGGTTAGGAACATTGCCAAGTTTAGTAAGAAAAAATCCAAACGAGCATTGGTGGGATAAAGCAATAGAAGATGTTGTTAATTTATGCCAAGAAAGAGGTGTAATGATGAATGGTTAGAAATGAACTAATTGATTTTATACAAGAAGCAATAGATGATATTATAGAAACTTATGAAGAAGATAATGTAAAGATTTTTACAGGTTATACTTGCAATATTACAGGTGATATAAATTACGAGTTTTTAGAGCCAAAAGACAAAGAAATAGAAGCTAGTGTATTTATTGGTAGTGCAACAAAGAACAACGATTTAGAAAATAAATACAATCAAAAGTTTACTATAAACATTGTAAGTGAAATAAATGGTGGAACTGTTGCAATGAAATTATTTAATATTTTCTTTACAAAGTATACCAGAACATACTTGCCAAATGCAAATATTGATGTAAGTTTTGGTGATTTTAAAGGCAAGTTATTTTTAACAAGCCCTGTATATATGGGTAAATATGAAAATATGCAATCAAACTATATACAATATATGGTAGTTAATGGCGATATTGAATACGCAAAAGATGTTGTATTAGGTTGCAAATATCAACTTTCAATAGACAGCACTAATTATATTTCTGTATATCCTAGACAGCCATATTGTTTAAAAGAAGCGGTTGGTGGTATGGATAAAAATTATAGTGATCCAAGCCAAATGATTTTTACTAAATCAAGCAATCAACTAACAATAAACATTGTATTGATATTTGAATTAGAGGGCGGACAGACAGAAACCGCACATGATACTTTGTTTAAAAAGTTGTTAGATGAATGTTATGGTGCATCAAGTCAAACATATACTTTCAAAACTGAATGTGGAGGTATAACAAAAACATTTACTAATTTAATTTGTGTTAGAGGTCAACACATTTACGATGAAGCAAGTGGCGAAAATGTTTTATCTCTACAATTTAAGGTAGGTGCATAGTATGGCAGTATACCAAGACCAATACACAGCAATGGTAATATTCGCACAAACTACAACACAATTTGGTGTTGAAAATCCTAATACTATCAACCCTGATGGAAGCGGAAAACCTTATAATCCATCAAATCCTAATACACCAAATGTTGATTTAAGCGGTGCAGAAGAACAACAAAACAAATTAAGCCAAGTTAAAAAGGTTGTTGTAGGTTTAGGTGTTTTTAGTGCATTAAAAACAAGTGTAAATTATCTAAAAAATAACTATGGTGATATTATGCAAGATTCAAATGCACAAGTTGAAATAAATGAAGCTATGAATATTGTAAATATGGGTTTAGCAATAGGCACAGGCTTTGCAACAGGTGGTGTAATTGGTGGACTTGCAATGGTAGGTGCAACAGCATTAAATGTAGGCTTACAGTATGCAAGTTGGAATAGAACAATGCACCGAAACCAAGTGCAAAGTGAAATAATGATGGCAAGAACACAATATGCAAGTATAAATGGAGGTAGATAATATATGCAAGAATTATATGTTAATGGAAATCTTTTAACAAATTATATATTAGATACACCATATAGCGATACGATAGATGAAGAACTAGATAGCTTTAATTTTCAATTAAAAAGCGTAAACAGAATAAGTTTTAAGAAATACGATAAAATACAATATGTTATTAAGCAAAAAGATTATGCAAATAACGATACACCTATATTAACAAAAACATTTGCTTTATTTGACTTTGTAGAAACTTATGAGAGCGAATACTATTTATATCAATTAACTTTATTAAGCCCTACAAAACTACTTGAAAACTTAATTATAAATGGTATGGCTGATACATTTGGAGTGCAAGAAGAAACAACAAACTTAAAGCAACAAGCCGAGCGTGTAGTAGAAAAAATAAACGCACAATTAGGTTTTGAAAATATAGGTGTAACACTTGTTAAATCAAGTGCAACATTTAATTTATTAGCAAGTAAAAACTCTAATAATTTCTTATGGAGCGGACAACAAACAGTAAGAGAAATCTTACAAGATATATGTGATAAAGCGGATTGCTTAATATTAGGAACTGATTTTAATTATAACAATGGATCAATAACAAATATTACACTAGGTGTTATAAAAAGAGAATTAAAAGGCTCTTTATTGTCTAGTGGTAGTAGTATAGAGGGAGGCGGATTAAATGCGATTAAGAGCGTGGTTAAAGGTTGGACTATACATAGGAATAGTGAGTATGCTTGTGGCTCTATCGTTTCTCTAACTAAAAACGCAATATGTAAAGATTCGTTGCAACAAACATATTTACCTGCAAGAAATGATGATATGACAATAGATGATAGTGCTGATTGGCATATTTTAACGCAAGAGCCGATTTACTCTTTGAATAGTGTAAAAGTATTAGTTGATATCTCTAATTGCATTATGCAAGTTAGAAACCCTGATGATTCAGTAAAGTATGAAATAAACGGAATAGCTTTAACTGCTTATGTAGATATTACAAATTATATCGTAGAAAAAGATGTATTTGATACGCTACCTACAAAAATACAAAAGAAAAGATTATATTTTAAGCGTGGCGAAAAAGGAATATATGGTTTATATAAAATGTATAAAAACAATCCTTTATGGTCTAATGAAGCTATTGAAAATATATTAAATGATTGGGATAGTAATACATTTGGTTTAGGTGTGCCATTAACACCAATAACAAGTGCTAGTTGGTTTGCAAGTGATAAGTTTGGACATTTTAATAGGGATATGACAACATTTACAACTGCAACAAGTGATCCAATAATTTTAGGCGATACTTATTATGCTAATTATGGAAGCATAGATGATATTGTGCCAAGTAATTTTTATTACAATGGTTTATCATCCATTATGGGTATAATAAACAAGAAAAATCTTTTATTTTCTGTTAATTATCAACCATATTGTGATAGTGTTGTTAAAATAGAAAAAGATATCACACCAAAAGGAAATGTGAAAAACTTATCCGTATTGAAAAATCAAAGTGATAGCACAATAGATGCTAGTAAGTATTATGATAGCCAAAAAGCACTTATAAATAGACTAGGCAATGAAGAATTAACACTTGATTGTATGTTTGATTTAGATAAGAAAATCGCTTATAACTATCAAAATAGATATGAACTATTATTTAATTTAGGCGATTATATCACACTAGATGGCATTGATTGGACTTTAACAAAAAGGACTATATCTAACTATGGCAATAATAAATTAAAATGTCGCATGACTTTTAGTCAATATTTTAATGCTAGTAATAGTGCAATCAATATGAATAGAGATAAAAGACTTTATGGAATACCATTAAGTCAATATGTAGATAGATATATTATTATTTATCATCCTAATGCTAATACTATAACAAAACTAGCAATAGAAAGTTGGGATGATTTCAGCGTTAATCAAACTGAATCAACCGCAAATGTAGAACGAGGGCATACAATACTTGATTTAATTAAAATAGGAAATACAGCACAAATTGATAAAGTCGCAAGATGCAAAGATAATTATGCGGTAGATATTGAAAGGACTAAATATTCAAGCACTATCGTAAATATCAATTTAAGGTATTGTGATGATAACGGCTATAAAGAAAATATCAATTTATTTGGTTTAAGTGATAGTCAATATAACGACCTTAACATAGCTGATTATTCACGCTTACCATTTATTTCAATAAACGATGTAGATTATCCTATTACACATAATGCAAGTAATTTATCTTTAACAGGTGTTAAGAAAGATAAAATGGAGCGTTTAATATTTATTATTAAACCATCTATATAAGGTTATTAAGAGGGTGTAAAAACCCTCTTTTAACATAATTTATCATAGCAAAAAGGAGGGCGAAAAATGATAAATAAAGAAATTATTTTAAATGCTGATGGTAGCATTAAAAAGGATTTTAGTGATAGAGCGATACCACAAAATTCTAACAATCAAGTAAGCGTAAATGTGCTAATACCTAGCTCATGTTTTACAGGCTTACAAAATTATGCTGTTTTACTAGCTGTAAGTAGAATTATAGGAAATAGTGAAACAACATTAAATACACTTGTTATGAGTGTAAGCAAAAGTATAACAATAGAGGGCGTGTTATACATCAAATATAGTGCAATTCTTTCTTATTCTTATACTGATAAGATTGCAACTTTAAAGTTTAGCCCTTATATTCAAACAACCGCAACAACACTAGTTGAGGATGTTGCAACAGAGGTTATTACTATTCAACAATCATTTACTAATTCAAACTTAAATGTTATTAAATCTGTATTACCTCAATATGATGCTTCACTTGAAGAGGGAACTATTGCAACAACACTAGCGGAACAAATTGCGGATAAAAAGATTTATACTTTCATTGATACTGATAGCGCTAGTATAGGACAACACTATTATGAACTAACAACAGGATATGATCCAACAGCCGACCAATTCAATGGCTGTTTAGTTGTTTCTGTTTATAATGGTGCAACAACTTATATTATGCCTTACTTATATAATGATAATGTAGAACTTTTAGAAATCACAAAAGATGGCAAGTTTTATAAGATTTCAAATGTAAGTATGGATGAACTAGGCGACACTACATACATATATGAAAGAACACAATTATCTTATTCAAAGAGTGAAATTGACACAAAAGAAACTAATCTACAAAATCAAATCAATGGTAAAGTAGATAAAACTTTTGAATTAAGCGGACACGCTTTAAATGGAGCAAGTTTACAATTACATCCAAGCGATGTAGAACTAGGCAATGTAGCAAATTATGGTGTTGAATCTACACCTACCGCAAGTGGTAATGAATTATACATTACAAGTAAAGGTGTATATGATGCTTTACAATTAGTTTATACCGCAATAAGTGGTTGTGCTACCGATGATGATTTAACAACAATTAACAATCGTTTAAATAGCATTGAATCTATTATTGGTAGTGATAGTGGAGATGCTGATAGCGTAATCAATACATTAAAAGAAGTTATCGTAGTTTTAAATGGTTTGGGCGAGGGTGCTAGTTTACTTGACTTAATCAACGCAAAAGCAAATCAAAGTGATTTAACAGCACTTAACAACCAAATCAATGGCGAGAACGGAATTAAAGATAAAGTAGATTTATTAAGCGAACGCGATAATGCTTATATGGAAATCAAAAACTCACTAGGAACAATAGATATTTTAACTAGCGATTGGGATGATAACGATGATGAAAACTACCCTTATAAATGGGAACTAGAAAATGTTTATTTAAAGGGTGCGGTAAATTGCATCGTAGTGTATTCAAAAGATAGCGACACATCTATGTTAAGTGCAACAACAGGTATTGATGAGGTCAATGGCAAATTAGTTATTTATGCTAGTGAACTACCTACTGAAACAATAAGCATTGAAAAAATAGCCGTATTTAATGACCTTAACTCTTACATAAATTATTCAAATGAAATAGTGCAACAAGTTTTAGCAAATACAAGTGCAATTAGTGATATAAACAATGTGAAATTACCTACTTATGCAAAGAAAGAAATTATTAGAGATGGTTATAGAACATTTGTAAAAAATGATAATTATGCAGAAAACGGAAGTCAAGTTGTTGAAGCTTCATTACAAGCGACAGAATTTCAGGGTGCAAACAATTTCATTAATTGTAGTGTTTCAGCGACACCTGTTGGTGCAATTTTAAGAACAATAAAAGTTGAAAATGGTGTTGCAACAATACATACTTTACTATTAGATACTAATGGCAATTTAACACTAGATGGTAATGCCGTAGGTGGTGGCTCTACATTATATAAACATAATATAGTGCTTAAAAATGTAAATAGAACAAGATATAAAGACACTGTAACTCTACCACCTATAATTACAAGTGATAATTCACAAATGGATTTTAGTGCTTTATTAACTTGGCTATATAACAACGGCTATAAAACATCTATAAGTGGGTATAATGATTACGACCAACCATACTTAACAGTATGTGGAGTAGATTATGATTCTAACAATTCAACACGAGTTTATTATAGAGGAATAACATATAAGAGTGCTACTGAAATACAAACATTAACTGATAGTGGAACAGGAATAAGTAGTGCTGAATCGTGGGATATAACTGATAATGTAGTTGCTTTATAAGGAGGGTTAAATTATGATGACTGATAGATTTTTTAACGAACTTAAACAAGCAAGTAAAAATAAACCTAGTTTTCAAGTGCTTATAAATGGCGAGTGGAAAGTATGCGATAATATCGCTATTTTACCGCTTGGAAATGAAACACTAGGAAAATACTTGACTGATAAAGAAAATGCTTATAACGAGAAATTAGAGGCATTACAACAAACAATAGATAAACAAGATAAGATTATAAAAGAATTAGTAAGTGCTATTAAGACACTTAACGGAGGTGTGTAGTATGAACTATGGAATAGGAAATGTAAAAGCAAAAACAAGCGGTGGCGGTGGTGGTGGAATACCTGTAATCACTTTACAAGCATCGCAAATGGTAGACCAAACACACATTCAATTTACCGAAGACCAATACAACACAATAGTAAGTAATGGTGCATTTTATTTAGATATATTAGGAAGTCAACAACTTTTAATGACTTGCGTAAATGCTAGTAATTTAGCTGATATACAATGCTATAACATAAGCCAAACAGGTAGTGGCTTACAACTAGCAACAATAGACCTTAATAAATCAACATACATAGGTGTATTAGGTATAAGCCCTTATCCACAAGCAACACCACAATACACACATAATATATGTTTAGCAAATGCAAGTGATGGCTTTAAATTATTCTTACACATAACAAATGATGTAAGTGCTAAATATACAAGTGCAAGTGATGTGTTTGCTTACATTTATAGTAAAGGTTTTGTATGGGAAGATAATGAAACATACCAAAAGAAATTATTTGGTTGTAGCGGTTGGGTTTTTAATGCAAGTAACGAGTTTATACAAGTAGATTGCTTTATTATGTTAAGTGCAACACAAATTAAAGCGTATGGCTTTAAAGGTAGCACAACAAAAGCCGATTATAATGTGAATACAAGTAGCTTTACAAAATGTGAAGATATAATGTAAAAACATACCATAAAAAATACAATAAGGAGGGTTAAAAAATGGTAGAAGTAATTAAACAATTTTTTGGAAATAGCGTAAGTGCTATTGAAATGTTTGTAGGTAGCGTAGGTTTAATGGGAATATTAAGTATTTTTATTTCTATTTTCTACAACACTTATAAATCAAAGAAAACTAAAAAGGAAATTGAAAGCGTAAAAGAAGAAAACTATAAAATTATATGTGAGTTTTTAGAAAAGCATAATAAAGAAATGAACGCTTTAAAAGAGGGTTTAACAAAAGACCTAGATAGCATAACAAATATGATTATGCTTGAAGCTAGTAAAAGCGGTGTTGATATGGATAAGTTTAATCAAATCGTAGAACTTTATAAGAAAGTAATTAAAGATGAAATATTAGATACTGATAAACTAGAAGAAGAAAAGCAAATCGAAATCGAAAATACACAAACACAACAAGATAGCGTAAACGAAAACTTAAATAACATTGATAAAGTTTTAAATGATTTAGTTTAGGAGGTGGCTTTATGCAAGACCTTAAAAATAAAATCATAGACTTTGCGAAGAAAGAAAGCACTTTTTGTTGTTTAGCGGTAGGTTGGTTATTCTTTGCTATTATCTTACCTATAATCTTTATAAACAATAAATACCCTTTATTTGTTAAAAACAACGAGGGTTTAAGGTTTACAGGTTGGGCGATAGTTGGTTTACTTATTCTATTCATAGGTTTATATGCTTTATGCTCTTATATTATTTCAGCATATAGTGTAAAGTATAGAACTTGGGTAAAGATATTAAAAGGATTTCAAAGAATTATCTTACCTTTACTAATTATGTTTTTTATGTGTAAGATTATATCTAATAACATTGATTCAATAGAAAATGTAATTTTAAATATAACAATTAGTGAAGCAATCGCAATTATAATAAATCCATTTCCTTACTTTGTATATAGGCGTAAAAATGCTGATGCAAGAGAAGTTTATGGACTTAACGGAAAAGATTAAATTAACGGATTTTAGAGGGTTTTATTATTAAGCCCTCTATTTCCTTACTATAAGAATAAAACGGCTTTATAACGATAAGGAGGGTTTATATATGCCAAAAAATATAAATATGGGTTTAGTTAGTTTTGTATTAGAAGAATTAGTTATTACATTACTAGCTTTCTTTTTAACATTATTTAATGCAGGTTTTGATATTTCAAAAATGAATTGGACAGTATTCGCATTTACTGATATTTTTAATATCTATTGTAGAGTTATTGCAACTCGTTATGCAAGTGATAAAGAGAAAATGACAAACACAGATATTGCTAGTTTAGATGCTTTACTTACAGCAAGAAAAAAAGCAATTATAAAAGCAAGAAAACAAGAAGATGTAATTGATGCAATACACTACTATAACTATAAAAAGTCTTTTGAGATTTACCTAGAAATCTTACATAAGAAAAATGATAAACTTATGCCAGAGAAACCAAAGGACAAAATCAAGCGTGAAAAATACGATGAAAGAATTAGAATGGTAGGCTCTTTAATTGATAAGCTAAATAACAAGCAATATGAGGCTTATGATGAACTTGTAAGAGAATATCACATGGTTAGTATTCAACACAAATATAGTGATATACGCTATAATGATTTATTTGTAGGAAAGAGTAAGAAAAACAAATATGGTGAAGATGATATTAAGTTTAATCTATTTGCTGTTTCTATGAAAAGAGCATTACCAAGTTGGATAGCTTTAACTTTAATTAGTGTTTATTGGAGTTGTTTATATGGTGGTGTTAAAAATAGTGCTGATTTATGGTTTATGCTTGGATCATACGCCTTTGCAATCATAATGGGAACTACTTGGGGTTTGAATAACGGACAAAAAGTTATAAGAGAAGATTTAAACAGTGCATTAAATACAAGAGTGAATATATCAAGTATATGTTTAGAAAATGCGAATTGCTATGATGAAATCGCAGATATAATAAAAAGTAATGAGGGTGTGAAATAACACCCTCTTTTTTTATTGCAAAAAATGTGTTATTATAATATTGCATACATATCAAAGGAAGCATCATTTTAAAGTGGTGTTTTCTTTATGCCGAATATTTGCCAAAATAATTTATTTGAATACCGAAACGAGATAAAAGAATATATTATAATAATAAGATAATATAACATAAGTAATAATCATTATAAAATAGTATAAAATCTTTGTTTTTCTACCCCTCATCTCCACCATAATAAAAATAACGGCTAAATTAAGCCGTTTTTATTTTTTGATGCCGAAATAATGCCGAAAATGTATTGAAAAAGTGCTATTTTAATGCTAAAATATAATCACAGGGTGGTTATTTTATTACTGATAATCCGTTCAGCTCATAACGTTAAACCGAGCTACAAACTTCAATCTATAAAAAATGTATTTAACTAGAAAAAGGGTGTAAGAGATTACACCTTTTTTTCTTTATCTATAAAGTCAATTATTTTTTCCTGTTCGTTAGGTAGTAAATGCCAGTAATAATCCATTGTTATTGATGGACTACTATGACCTAGCCTTTCACTTACTAAACGAATACTACAACCACTATTTATTAAAAAACTAGCGTGTGAATGTCTAAAATCATGCAACCTTATTTTTTTTACACCACTTTTTTTAATGTATTCATCTAGCTTACGCCTTATTTGTGTTTCGCTTGTAGGAAATAATAAAGAGTTATCAATTTTTGTTAACTTTTCTATTATCCATTTAGGCATTAAAACTTTCCTATTTGAATAACTTGTTTTAAGTGTTGTAAAATCTTTTGTATATTTAGAATCTAAACGCTTGTTTATGTTTAGTGCATTATCTAGTATATCCTGTTTAGTCAATGCTCGTAGCTCTGATATTCTTAAACCGCTCCAAAAAAGAGTTGTGAAAAGTGTTTTATAGTATTCATCATCAATAACAGATATGAACTTATTAAAATCATCTATGCTCCATATTTGCATTTCCTCTTTTATTTCATAGAGTTTTACAATATCTAATTCATCAATACAGCGTGGATCAATATAAGTATAATTTTTGCAATAGCTCAAATATGACCTAAAAATCTTTATTACTTGGTTTGTGTAATGTTCTTTAAAACCTAAACCTACAATTTCGTTTTTCCATTTATTTATTGTATAAGTGTTTAACTGATTGGTATTTGTAAAATGATTAAGCACATATTTTTTAAGTGCTGTTTCATCTTTTTTTAAAGTAGCGATTTTAACTTTGTTTTTACGCTTATTTATAAACATTTCATATAAGACTTGTAAATTAGTGGTGTTTTCTACAAAACCTTTAATTTCAAGCCTTTTTTTATTTTCAGCATCTAAACACTCTTTTTTAGTAGCAAAACCCTTTTTACGATAATCTTTACCATTTGAATAAAACCTATAAGACCATGTGCCGTTAATTTCCTTTTTTACCATTTTCCATTTCCTCTATTCTCTTTTGATGCTTATAGATAAGAAAGTTAATATAGTTTTCTAATTCAGCTCTATCGTTTTCATCAAGTGCTTTTAAGATATTTAACAGCTTTATATCTATTTCTCTAAACTCTCTGTTAGATTCATCTATAAAGATAAAATCATCATAATCTAATATATCATTTGGCTTACAACCATATCCTTTACATATTTTTTTCATCATTGCACTACTTATTTGCCTTTGTCCGTTTTCTAATTGAGATAAATAACACGCTGATATACCTATAAGTTTACAAGCATCTTTAATCATTAAACCTTTTTTCTCTCTTATTGCTTTTAATCTATCATTTTTCATAGTTATCCACCTCCCTTATTTTAATTTTAACATATTTTAAAGAAAAATTGCTTAAAAATAAAGAAATATTTATCGCAAATAAAGAAAAATTAAAATAATTATAAAAAAACTTGCAAAACGATATTGCAATATGCAAAAAGATATTATATAATGAAATTGCAATGTGAAATTATCGTTGCAAATAAATAAAAATGGAGGTTTTAAAAAAATGAGAGTAATAATTAACACAAAAAATGAAACGCATTTTATTATTTTACAAGATGGTAGAGAAATTGGAAGAATTGCAAAAAGCAAGAACACACTAGAAAGCATCATAAATATTATTGGTGCTGAAAATGTTTTAATGGTTATTTAAGGAGGTATGAATATGTATAGTGTTTATTGTTTGAGAAATGTAGAAACAGACATTAAAAATGTTATTTTTACAATTATAAATTGTGATAGATATGAGGTTAAAGAAGTAGATTATTTAATCGCTAAATATAGAATATCATTTTACAACAACGATGGTGTAGCAAGTCAATATATAGGCGATTGCTATTGTGATGATTATGAAGTAAAGGAGGAAAATTAAAATGTTTGAATTTACACTTGAAAAATTAAAAGGCTTAATGGCTGAAAAGAACTTAAAACAAGTAGATATTGCTGATGCGTTATGCGTAAGTTTAGCAACTATTAGTGCAAAGCTAAATGGCAAAGTAGATTTTACTGTTAGAGAAATTAAAGAGTTAGCAAAATTATTCAATACTGAATTTATCATTACAGGGAGGGAATAAAAATGCTTGAAAAAAAATATATGGTTGTAGGCGATTTCTGTGAATACTACAACGATGATTGGCAATTAGTAACACATGATATCGTAGAATGTAACGATTTTAAAGAAGCATTACAAGAAGCTGATAACATTGAAAAAAATGGTTGGTGTAATGAAGATGTAGTAAATATAAGATTGGAGGAAAGATTATATGCGAAATAAGAAAAACCTAAACACAAGACAATGGAAATTATATGAATTCTTAAAAGAAAATATGGATGGAGCGTTAACACTTGATGAAATAATGGATAAATCAAAATTATATGAAGATTTAGATAAGAGAACACTTACAGCAGATTTACAAAAATTAAAAACTGATCCAACTATCAAACGAATAATTATTACAAGCCGAACAGGTATAAAAATAGCATCAACCAAAGAAGAAGCTGATTTATACCTAGAAAAAGAAAAAGCCGAGATTTTAAGGCGTTTAAAAAGATATTTTTTACAAGCAAATAACATAGAGTTAGATAAACAAACACAAATTGTTTGGAACAGCGAAAAAGACACAATAGAGGTGTTTAAATGATTAAGTATTTAATAAGTGGTATAGCGATAGGCTTAATATTAGGTGTGTTGTTATCAATAATGGCTTTCGCTATCTGTTGTAAAAAGGTGGTTAAAGATGGAAGATAAGAAATATTGGAACTTAAAAGATATTAAAGAGTATTTAGGCTGTGGAACTAATATAGCAAGTCAAATAAGACAAGTAGCAATAAAACAATTTAATGGATTATGTTTCTTTGATAAGCGAAAACTTAAAAAAGAGTGTGTGATCCAAGCAATAGAATATTTAGAAAAGAGGTAATAATAAATGGAACTACAAAGTATATTAAATAAATTAAGTCAAATACAAGCAACAATCAATGTTGCAAAAAATCAAAAAAATAGTTTTGGAAATTATAATTACAGAAGCTGTGAAGATATATTACAAGCCATGCAACCTTATTGTGAAAAGTTAGGTGTTGTAATCTTACTTACTGATGAAATTAAAGAACTTTTAAATGGGTGGGTATATGTAGAAGCAACCGCAAAAATAATTGATTGTGAAACACAAGAAGAAATAAGTGTTAAAGCACAAGCAGGAATACAAGAGCGTAAAGGAATGGACTTATCACAAACATTTGGTGCATCTAGTAGCTATGCAAGAAAATACGCTTTAAATGGTTTATTAAAACTTGATGACAATAAAGATGCTGATACTGATGCTTTCACTAAAAAAATTAAAGAAATTGAAAAACAAGAAACAGCCGAAAATAAGCCTTTAAAAGTTGAGGTAAAGGAAATTAAGGCGGAAGAAAAGAAAACGCCAAAAAAGGCACAAAAACAAGCTGACAATGACTTTATAGAAACTAGCGAACTACCTTTTGAAAAGTTTATGGGTAAGTTTACTGATATTCACACAGAAGAAAAGGATGTTGAGTTATTAGAAAACTTAAAAGAAATGGTTAATGATAGACTATTACAAATTGTAGGCGATAATGGGGAACGATTAAGAAACGCATATAACTATTATGCAACTAATTATGGCAAGAATAGTTTTGATGAACTAGAAGAAAAAGATTTAAGAAGCATTATTATTGATTTAGATAAAAAATTAGAAAAGAGGGTATAACATGACAAACGAATTTAAACTAGAAACACATAGAGAAAGATTATTAAATGATGCGGTTATTGATTTTAATTTTAAAGAAGATGGACATATTTATCAAAGCAATACAAGAAAGAGTTATATTTCAATTACTAGACTATTAAAAGAAATGGGAATTAGCCCTAACTATGATGCTGTTGATGAAGAAGTATTAAAAAAGGCTAGTGAGTATGGAACATTCGTGCATAGTGAAATAGAAAAATATTGCAAGTTTAATGATAACGGAATTAGTAAAGAGTTTGATAACTTTAAAGCGTGGAGCAAGAAAAATCAAATAAGTTTTATTGCTAGTGAATATAGAGTGCATAATTCTACTTACGCTGGATCAATAGATTTAATTTAT
>JAEEGL010313998.1_pt1 | contig 20405 bp, 12 predicted proteins | sample 9134231 | NCBI WGS metagenome assembly JAEEGL01 (sample SAMN16246548, study PRJNA631951) | gut metagenome | biome: gut microbiome; feature: rumen; material: fiber-attached | host: Bos | place: Iran: Karaj | collected 2018-10 | reverse complement strand
TTTCTGCACTAGCCATCAATGCAGCTCTATTACGTTTTACAAATCATCTAGTCATTTTTTGAGCATTTGTCGCCTTCAGCCTCGACTTTTGAACAAGTCCCATAGGCGCAATCGAGCCCTTCTTCACACACATCCTGATTGCCTTCGCAATCTTCACCAATAGAATGGATAGTTCCGCAAAGACCAATTGCAAGGCATGTTTTGTGGTTTTCTTCAGTACAATCATCATCCGAGCTGCATTTATTATCGGCTTTTTCGTACTCTTCTTCGGTCATGCATTTACCGAGATAGCACCCCAGGTTTTCGGGACAAACAGCAGACTTGTCACCCGAGACACAATCGTCGCCGGCATGAAGTCGCTCCGCTTCAATGCATTTGCCCTGAACGCAGATTAAATCTCCGTCACAATCATCATCTCCGGAACAGCTGCCTTCTGGCATTGGTTCCTGATCTGTCGTACTGCTGCAAATTCCGTCCTTGCATTTAAGCTTACCTTTGCAAATATGTTCTTCGTCACAGGAATCGCCTTTTTTTACAAGTTTGGCGCATTTTCCGCTGTCCAGGCATTTTCCGGAGTCACAATCATCATTCTGCGAGCATTCAGAATTGTTTGATCCTTCCTGTGTGTTGCTGCCGCCCGAATTATCACTGCAGCCGCAAATTATCAGACAACCGATTAAGGACAATAGACGTTGTAACTTCATATTTTCTCCAAATGCATAAAAACTGAATCAGGGTACAGACGTTTCGTGGAACGTGTCCGGCGCCAATTTCCTAACCTCTAACAACTTCGCAGAGTGTTTCCGGTCGGACGATATCCGTTGAAGAAGCTTTCGGCATCCATTCTTTTTTTGCCTTCGAGCTGTAGGGACCGAATGGCCAGAATACCGGATTTGCAGGCAATTTTGAGGGATTTGGTCTGGGGATCGAGATCCATAATGTATCCGGGGGCGAATGAACCCGATTCATCCATGGCATAAGCTTCGTGAATGACGAGGCGTTTTCCCTCATAGAATGTATATGCATTGGGCCAACCCGAAAGTCCTCGAATTCTGCAGGCCAGTGCATGTGCATCCTGATTGAAATCGATGAGTCCCATGGATTTATCGAGCATCGGTGCCATCGTGGGTTCGCCGCTTTGTGCGGTGGGTTCGATCTTGCCGGCAGCGATATCAAAGATATGATCCATCAGGATTTGGGCAGATACGACCGAGAGCTTGTCAAACAGGGTAGTCGGCGTTTCTTCGGGGGCGATATCGACGATTCTGCGGGCATAGACGGGACCTGTATCCATGCCGGCATCCATTTTCATCAGACAGACACCGGTTTGTTTTTCACCGTTCAGAATTGCCCATTGAACCGGTGCTGCGCCCCGGTATTTGGGAAGCAGGGATGCGTGAAGATTGAGAGGCGCGATGCGCGGAATATCCAGGAATGACTGGCGCAGAATCTTGCCGTAGGCAATCGTGATGAAGAAATCCGGCGCGATGCCCGTCAGAATATCGTACATTTCCTGGGTTTTGAGCTTTTCGGGCTGATAGCAGGGAATGTTGTGTTCGAGAGCGCAGATTTTGACAGCGGGCGGCGTCATTTGCTTGCCCCGGCCTGCTGGTTTGTCGGGCTGCGTCACAACTGCACATACCTCGATTTCGGGATGCTGAATCAGGGCTTCGAGGGTAGGAACGGCAAAGGCCGGAGAACCCATAAATACGATTTTGAGCATGGTATCAATCCTGTCGAAATAAAAGCTCTGTTATACGTGTGTGGACAGTTTGTCCGCGAATAATTGCAATTCTGGGCCTGGAAACCTAGTGTTTTGATTCATGGATGTATTCCCAAAGTACAAAGCTCAGAGCTTTGAAAGGGAACATCGCATATCCACTGTGGTTAAACATAGCCAAATAAAATAGGCTCACCCCGGGGTATAACGAGGTTAGCTTATAGCTTATAGCCTATAGCTTATAGAGAAAAAAGCATGGACTTGAGTGCTGGCTTTTTTTGCAGGTCAGTCATTACCTCTTTAAGTCAGGAGCTGCAAGCGATGGCTTCGGGGCAAGATCTATGACTACGCATATGGGAAATTGCTCCCCCAAAAAGAAGCCGCCGCGTATTGCTTCAGCAATAGCGGCGGCAAGGCGAGTCGTAGAGGCGCAGCCTCAAGACGAGCAATCAAAAGAAGAAAAAAGGAGGCGAATTTTTCGTAAGTTCTTTTTGGATGGTTTGGTTATGAAAAAATCATGATTACGTTTAAAATCATGATCAAACTTTATGGTTTGGGAACGATACTCATGATGCTCTTGATATCATTGTCTGAGAATCTGAATCCGAGGCCGACAAAGTAATCGAAGATTTTGGTGTTGATGGGGTCATCAAAGCCGGCAGAGATGTAGAACGTTTTGGCCCAGGTCCAGCTTTCGGGCATGAAAAGCGAAAGATAGAGCAGGGTAGTTCCGCGCAGACGCGGGTATTCGTTGTCGTTGAAGGCGAAGAGATCGAAGTTGAATCGCCAGTTGTCATCGAAAAGAATGACGTCGCCGCCGAGGCCGCCGGTATTTTCGATGATGCCGAATCGTCCGGAGAACCATTTCCATCGCACGCCGTACTGGAGATTGAATTTGACGCTGTCGTTGTTCGTCGTGATGGTTTCGTGGACCGGTCCGGTTGCGGATGAATCCGTCAGGACGGTTTTGGTGCTCGTCGTGCCATGAGGATCCATGACGAGTCCGAGAGCGTAGTATTTATCGGGGGATGGGATGAGCTTAACGCCGAAATCGACTTTGAAAGCGTTCGTATTGACGAGATAGTCGCCGCGCAGGGAGATGTCGACATCGAGCGTGGAGATGGGTTTGAGCAGACTGTTTGCACCGTCGACGGTTTCGGTACCGGATTTAATGAGTGTTCGTGTTTCGGAGAGCAAAGCCTGGGCTTCATTGGCGATAGCATCGTCTTTGAGCAATTTTCCGACGGTACCTTCGCCATTTTCGACATTTTGCGCGATGGTTTCGATGTGTGACAGGGTTTGATCGAGCTTGTCGATGGAAGCTCTGAGCTGTTCGATGCCTCCCTGAGTGGAGTCGAGGGTGTCGCCGACGCCGTTTTTTACGACGCGCATGGTGTCCTTGAGTTCGGCAAGAACGCCGTTGAGTTCGTTGACGAGACGGGGAATTTCCTTGTTTCCTGTTTCGGAAATGTTGGCGGCATTTTCGGTGATGACTTCGACGTAGGAGATGATGGCGGCGATTTTTTCTGCATTGTCTTCGGTAATGCCTTTGACATTTTTCATGGTCTCATTGAGATCCGTCAGAAGATCCGAAAGCTTTTGCTCGCCTTCCTTTCCGCCGAGTACATTGGAGAGATTTTCGGTAACGACCGAGACATCTTTCATGATTTTGCCGGCATCATTGAGCAGTGCTTCGGCGCCGCCGGCCTGAATGACATTGGGAATGCTGTCGCCGGATTTGAGCTGTTTTCCTTCGATTCCCGGCGTCAGTTCGAGGTGATAGTCGCCCAGAATTCCGGAAAGTTTTTTGGAGACGGTAGCGCCATTGCGGTAGAAATCATCGTCTTCCTTAATGCCTTCATAAAGCTCAATATCCTCGCGTACTTTGAGCGTAACGAGAGCTCTTTGACCATCGAGTTTGATGGATGTGACTTCGCCGACCTGGATACCTGCGACCTGTACTTTTGAGCGCACGGCCAATCCTGTTGCGTCGTCAAAATAGGCATGCAGTTCGACAATGCCATTATCCTGCCCCCAGTTGGCCGAAAATCGAATAATCATGACGATTAGAACGATAATGCCAACAATAATGACAAATCCAACTTTGAAGGGCGTTGAAAACTTTGACATACGGAGACTGTTACCAAATGATCATGGTCAGAAAATAATCGAGAATCAAAACTGTCACAGAGGCATAAACGACGGCATCCGTTGTGGCTTCACCGACCCCCTTTGCGCCGCCGGACGCATAAAATCCCTTGTAGCATCCTATAAAACTGACAATAAGTCCAAAAATGGCAGCTTTGATGAGTCCGCCAAAAATATCGAAAGGAATGAGCATCGTATCGATCATGGCATCAAATGAGCCAAAATCGACGCCCGAAAAGCCGACGCCGACGACGTACGATGCCACAATACCGACGAAATCGAATACTGCGCAGAGTATCGGCATCATAATGACTGTAGCCCATACCCTCGGAACGATCAAATACTGAACCGGATCGACGGCCATTGTTTTCATGGCATCGATTTGTTCAGTCACCCTCATGGTGCCCAAAACCGTTGCCATTCCTGACGATGCTCTCCCGGCGACCATAATTGCCGCCAGTACGGGACTCATTTCACGGCATAAGGCAAGCGCAACCGTCGAGCCTGTAAGGGCCTGGGCTCCGAACATACCAAATGCATAGGCACATTGGTATGCGAGAATTGCACCCGCAAAAAAGCCCGTCAGAATGATGATAAAAAGTGACCCCCATCCCACAAATTCCATCGAAATCAGTAACTGTCTGAAACGATATGGGGGACGAAACGTGGCGAGTATCATTTGATAGAAGAGCAGGATAAAGTTCCCGAAAGATTCCGTGAACCGAACAAATGTCTCACCCAAATGCTCAACAATCTGGACAATGCCTGATTTATTTTGTGGATTTTCCTGCAAGCTGACTGAACTCTGTCACAAATGATATCCCAAATAAACACATCCCCGTGCGTTTTGAAGCACGAGCGCGTTCTTCGTAATATAGCAGGGTTTTTTGTTTGGGAAATGTTCAAATCTTCGAAAGCAGTGAGTTATTGTGTTTTTTTGATGTGCCATAGTGGTGCAACATGTGATAAGTATAATATGTTTGCCCTTATTTAGGGGTATCAGGAATGCATCCTGATGATAGCCATACGAGTGTAAAGGAAAGCAACATGAAGCATGAGGCAAAGTTTTCGGTCATACTGCCTGCGGATAATTTTACCAGTGCACAGATCGAGACATTCGAACAGACGGCAATTCGTTATAAACTGCCCGTAACTTTGCCTGTGCACGCGGATTCGAAGGGAAATCTGGTAATTTCTTCGGATTTGTCATTGCGAGAGGCCCAAATGCTTCGTCGCCAGGTTGCAGGTCTTGGATTTCCGGCAGATGTCATCAGCAGTGTGAATGAGTTATCTGATTCGAACAACACAAATCCTGATACGCTCGTCGTCAATTTGGCAGGAGTTTCGGGCAATAATTCGGGCAATACAGTTGGTGATATGACTTCAGATGCCTGGGCCAGCCTCGAGTTACCGTCTTCGATGGATCTTGGCCTTTCGGATGGAGCTGAGATCAGCAAAGAAGCGCATTGGAGCGGGGAAAACTGGTTGAATCCTGAAGATTCAAATCCCAATCCAGCAGAGAGAACTCTAAGTCTGAATGCTCATGAACTTCTGAAGGTTGCTCAGGAAAGTGCCAAAGAAGCTGCGCTCAGTGGTTTTGCTTCTTCCAAAATGAAGAACCCGCCATCCCAGAATCCGAAGTTCAATTCTGTATCCCAGAATCCGAAGTTCAATTCTGTATCCCAGAATCCGAAATTCAATTCTGTATCCCAGAATCCGAATTTCAATTCAGCCTCCCAGGGTTCAAAGTTCCCCACGCCGGCTCAGCCTCAGAAGTTCAATTCAGCATCCCAGGGTTCAAAGTTCCCCACGCAGGCTCAGAATTCGAATTTCAATTCAGCATCCCAGAACTCGAAGTTCAATTCAGCATCCCAGAATTCGAAGTTCAATTCAGCCTCCCAGAACTCGAAGTTCAATTCGGCATCCCAGAACCCGAAATTCAATTCGGCATCCCAGAACCCGAAATTCAATTCAGCCTCCCAGAATCCGAAGTTTGGTGCAGTTTCTCCGGCTAAACCAGAGAATAAGCTGCCGCCTGTCAGTGATACGCTGCATGAGCCTGATTCGAATTCGATTTTGCAGAATGCAGCATTTAGTGCTGCAGCTCAAATGGCGAAAAATGCAGGAACAGCAGGGGGGCAAACCATGGGGTCAAAGGAAATGCCGGAAGGTGATTCCAATCCCCATGAAGTTCAGACCTGCGTCGTCAATGCCAATGAGCTTCTGGAATCCATTCATTCCAACGAGGATGAAGATGAGGACCAGGGAGACAAGACGCTCGATCAGAATGTCATAGAAACACGGGAAATGAGATCTGTCCCGGATCCTCTTTTGATCAAGAAAGTCATACCGGAATCTGCATCCCCGAGAGTGTCTCCAGCCGCTCCATCAAGCGTGTCACAAACCAGTCAGGCTCAGGCATTTGTTCCTCAAACGGAAAATAAACCCCTTCCTGTTCCGGAACAGAAGAATGACATGGTACAGGCACAAATTACAGAGCCGGTGGAAGAGAGCAGTGAGAAATCTTCGGTATTGCGGAAGATAGCGCTCGCAGCCCTTGTCGCTATTCTTCTGCTTCTGGTTCTGGCATGTATAGACATTTGGGTTACACCGATCGGGTTCCTGGAATCATTGACTGCAGCATTTTAAAGATGTTTGTGTACCAATTATTCTTACTGCAATGACGAACTAACGTTTTTTAAACAGGAGATATCGGGGTATGCAATGTCCCAGATTGCACGGTTCCTTGGAATCCATTCTGTTAAATTCAGATTTTTCGAAACCGCTTCAGGCTTATCTTTGCCCTCAATGTCATGGCATTTGGATGCGATCATTGGAATGTCGGGCTTATTTGGGGCTGGAGTGTGAAAAGCTGGTTTCGCAATCGAATCCGGCAAACATCGGCTTGTCTTGTTCTCATTGTCAAACCGTGTGCCGGTCTGCCTGTGTGCCGACAGAAACCGGGGATTTGGTTGAATTTCATATCTGTCCGCGCTGTTTAGCCTGTTTTTTTGATGCTGCTCAGTTTGCAATCATTTTTTATCAGCAGCTGAAGTCGGAACGTGCCATTTCCGGAATCATGTCGCAGTCAGTGCTGGATGATTTGGGCGTCGTATGTTGTGATTGCGGGGCAGCAGTGCGCCAGCTGGATGATCTGCATGATGTTGGAACGGGGTATTGCTGCCAGAGTTGTTACAATGCACCGCCTATTTTTTCGGAAAATAAACTTCAAAACGTCCAGCTGGTGACATTTCATGGCATGGAAATCAAAATTGATCACTGGCAAATGAGCACGCGAAGCCGGATTTCAGTCACTCCGGCGGAACCCTGTCTGCTCGATGTCCGGTTGTATTCGCTTTCTCCCTGGCAAAGAATTGCCCGGATGGGTCATCGTAAACTTAAGCTTTTGGGCGAATTGGGACGGCATCTGGATGCTACCGAAGACGCAGCTCGTGTCACACCATGGCATGTGTTCCTCAAACAACGAGGTGTGCTGGAGAACATAAAGGTGTTGAACCGACTGGGGAAAATAGAAATAACATTTAAGCCGCACAGCATTATTTTTGAACTCAATGCAAAGCGTTCGGGTACAGAGACGAAACAAAAGTTCGAAGCCACAACGCGGCGCATTCTGCTGGCTTATGAAAAATTTGTTCAGCTTTCACATGAATATGTGGAAGAGGAAGAAGAACCAGAAATAATACCTGAACCGGATCCTTCTTCAGAAGCTGCGGACGATAAATCATCAGATAAACCTTAAGGCTCTGTTATACGAGTGTGGATTTTTTGATTGCTTATCCATGCTGGTTAAACATAGCCAACACATAATGTGAATTGTTGGTGGGATGAGGGTTACCTGAGTGAATGCCCATAGGTTTTATTGTTCTCTGTTTACGAGTTTACATAATATGCATTATGGGACGTAAATATGAGCGGTTAGGGGTTAGCTGTCCGTGGTCAGGTTTTACGCAATGACCGGCATCGTTTCCGGAAAAAACTGCTTATGGATCGTGATCATCTGCATGGTAATCCAAGCACATGGATTCTAACGACTCACAATTCACCACTAAAACAAAGAGCCATCCCCCAGAATGTGGACGGTTTCGACGCAAATCCCTGCGCCTTTCCCTTCCAGTTCAAGACACATCTGACGGGCATTCAATTTAACTCGCAGGGCTTTGGGGCTCAATTCCTCAAAAAGATGAGTGGCAATCTGCTTGCACAAATATTCCTGAAACTGCGGGCGGCGGGAAAAATGATCGATGACTCTGCAAAAACCGCCGAGCCCGGCAATCTTACGGTATGGATAATATTCAATCGAAACCGTACCAAAAAATGGCACAAAGTGGTGACCGCAAAAACTATAGAAAGGCAAATCCAGCAATGAGACTTTGCCCTCTTCGGATGCAGGCATGAGCGACAGGTGAGGAGGAACTGCATCTACTCCACTCATCCATGCTGCCATCAGTTCGGCAGCATGGTGGGCGCTTTCCTCAATATTAATGTGAGCATTCGATGAATTCAGGCCCAATGCCCTTAAAAAATCGGCATAGGCCTGAGCTGCTTTTAACAGGTCACTCATTGGTTATCATCCACCGGATTACTCATCCTCTTCATCTTCTTCTTCGTCATCACCGGACTTACCGGATTTACCGGATTTACCGCTGTCCTCTTCTTCTTCGTCATCATCGCCGGATTTACCGGATTTACCGGATTTACCGCTGTCCTCTTCTTCTTCGTCTGCGTCATCATCACCGGATTTACCGGATTTACCGGATTTACCGCTATCCTCGTCGTCATCATCGTCATCGTCGTCATCGTCGTCATCATTTTTGCCCGACTTTTTGGAATTGGACTCGTCGACACTATCCTTGTAATTTTTTTCGGCATCAGCCCGATTCTCTGGGCTTTTATAGCAGCGATGCGTTACGGTGCTGAAGTATGGATAATCTTCCTGGCATTCGAAAATCTTTGTAAAGCCTTCCTCCGCGCACGACATGGCGAAAAAGGCCACGAAAGCGAATACGACGAACATATAAAGTTTCATATAAAGGTTCATAGAAGCTCCTGAATTGAAAGTTAATCTTCAGCAGTAATTCCGTTGAATTTTTCAGCATTGAAGTAAAGCGGCGCGGACTTCCCGAAGCTTGCAGTTCCCTGAACGTGGGATGTCTTGAGCCAATATTTAGGTTTATAGATAACGCCGGTGTTCAGCCAGTCCTGATTGGTAAGCTTTTCGATACAGGCATCCGTTTTTTTGCCGGAGCATGCGCCGGAGGCAAAATTCTTTCCTTCAAAATGAGTGTATCGGTAATCAAAACCACCGGTGGTTGAGTTGCCTTGAGACGAATAATACTTGAAGCCGATGATACTATCGTCCCAGGTATCGTGTTCCTTGCAGTTTTTGTCGAGGAATGAAAGGAATACGACGGCATGTCCTGTACCGCTGGAACGATTCAGATTGATGAAGGATCCCGGAACGAGTTCCTGGAACGGAACCGTAATGCCCATGCCGAAGGATGACAAGGCATCGCCGGTACCATTGGATCCAATCTTGCTGTCGCACCAGATATGTCCCTTAATGGTCGAACCGGACTGAGATGCCCAGCTCTTCTTGGGAAGATGATTCCAGACCGAAGTATCGCCGGTTTCCTGAGCATACAGATCCATCGCGACCAGAATCGTTTCGGCAACCGCCGCCACGCACATGGTCAAAGGAGCCTTGGGGCCTTTCGTGACGACTTCGGATCCATATTTCAGATCGTGCGTATAGGCGCTCGACCCATACCCTCTTCGTGCCCAATTCTTTTCGAGCCAGGCGACTGCTTTCAAAATGTAGTCATTGAACATGTATTCACCGGTCAGAGCGGCGGGTCTGACACCAAGATCGATGATATAGCGTCCTTTCTTGCCCTGACATGCATCTGCAGTCAGATAATAGGTACCTGGATCCAGCGTGGCAAAAGCACGGAAATCCCCTCTCGTAACCAGTTTGGGATCGAGCGATGACAGAATGTGAATATCCGTATCGGCACCGGCATCTTCCGGCTTGCGGATCGTTGCCACGACGCGGCTGCGTTCTTTCAGTACGAATTTATAGATAACTTCCGGTCCGCTTTCGTCGGCATTTTCGTGTCCCGGATAGGTATTGAACACGCTGCTGGTCGCAGTGGCTGTCGAATTGGACTCGGTGAATGCGAAATGCGCCGGCAATGGTTCTCCGCAATTGATCAGAACCGGATCCTCCTTGGTTCCCGCATAAAACGGTGTAATATCCACGTTGAGGACGTATTTCCCGGGTTTTGTCGTCGAATCACCATAGGTATCCGCGACGATCCAATAGGTTCCGGGGTCAAGCTGCTCTGTAATCGAATTGTCGGAACGATTGATGAAATCCGATGCCGGAACCGTTTTATTCGAAATGTTGACATTCCTGAGCAGCTGGATATCGATATCGACGTTGCTCGGTTCTGAGTCGAGATAGATGCTGACTTTGGATTTCTTGGTCAGCGTGAATTTGTAATAGTACTCGGGACCCGTTTCGGGGGTCTGATTCGGGTTCGGGTATTTGTCGATCAGGCTGTTCGGCGATTTCGAGGTGTCCTGCGTATCCTTGTATCCCGACACGCAGCCCTCGACCGGAATGATGAACGGAGAGGTCGGTGAACCGTCGCCTGTTTCGATCTGCGGCAGGAATGGATCGGGCTTGACATCGGGCGTATCGCATAAATCCCCTACCCCATTTTTGTCGGAATCCGCCTGATCTGGATTGGGAACGTAGGGACAGTTGTCTTCCGAATCCGGAATCTTGTCATTGTCGGAATCTGCTGGTTTTTCTGGAGCACAGGCATCGCCGATGCCGTCGCCGTCAGAGTCGATCTGCTCGTGGTTGGGAACATCCGGGCAGTTATCTTCAGAATCCGGGATCAGGTCGCCATCAACATCGGGATTTTCAGCGGGCGTACAGACATCTCCAATGCCATCTCCGTTGCTGTCCTCCTGATCGGCATTGGCAATGCGGGGGCAGTTATCCTCCGAATCCGGAATCGTATCGCCATCCATATCCTCTATGCTTGGCTCGGATTCGCTGCAGGCATCCCCTAACCCATCGGTATTGGAGTCTGCCTGATCCGGGTTCGGAACGAGACGACAATTATCCTTTAAGTCAATGATGGTATCGCCGTCGGTATCTTCAAAAACCTCTTCTTCATCATCACAGGCATCGCCCAGACCATTGTTGTTGGTGTCTGCCTGATCCGGATTGGCTACTTCAATGCAGTTGTCACTGACATTCGGAATCGTATCGCCGTCAAAGTCCGTATTTTCCCCGGTATGTTCATCCTTTTTGCCCGGATATTTGTCGTCATTGTCATCTTCGTCATCTTCTTCTTCGTCTTCATCGTCATCATTGTTTTTTTTGCAGTCTTTCCCGCACTTGTCCGGATCGCAGTTTTTACCCGAACAGCTTTCACTGTCGGATGCGCTTACATCTTTGTCATCATCGCAAGCGGAAAACAGACAAAACGCACTCACCAATCCCATAATCAGCAAAGTTTTGTAACGCATATAATCGCTCCCTGGCAAAAGACTTGACCCACTACCACCAAATCATTCCCAATATACATGATTTGAGCGCAAAACGCCAAAAGCATTTAGCCAATTTGCAATTTTTAAAAAGGATTTTTCCGTGAATGCGTAAACACTTGCAAAGTTCCTGTATCCGTGTATTTGTCCATGTTGCGGCCGCCTTTGGGATAAACGGCTATTGGCCTTGCCAATACGCCTTTTGGGGCTCCGCTATCTCGCCGTATCGGCTCAATACGCGTCGCCCGACTTTTGGTGCGTGTCGGATTTATTGGGTACAGATGTGCAAATCGCACGTCTCTGACAATTCCCAACGCCAACTCCCAATTCAAATGCCTTACATATTGATTAGCCAAAAACAGATTCAGGCCATTCAGGCCCAGCTCGAATTCGTCACCGGTCAGGACTTTCGGTTTCGGATTCTGCAGAACGACGCCGCTGCGCTGTTATGCGCCTGGCAAAATGAAACGCATGTCGATTACCTTCTGCATGTCATCGCCCATTCGGACCAGAGCTATCAAATCGCATTTGCTGTTCAGCGCTATCGCGAAATCATTACGCGCTTCGATCGCCGCCTCGACAAAATGCAGGCCCTGCGTCTATTTTCAGATCCGCGCCAGTGTGTCTGTTACATGACCGGACAGATTCTGATGGCTTGATATTAGCCCCTCAATGGGATCTGCTTCATGTACGCAAAATAGTATTATTTTCTTACGCTTTGCGTCGTTATTTATTGAATTTTCTGCTTTTATCTTTGAGATGGCCGGGCTTTTTGGGTATAAGCGAGCTGTTTTCTTTGACATTATTCAGGGAGTTTTTCGATGAAACTGAAACCGATTCTTTTGTTCGTGGCAAGTATTCTCGCGGTGTCCGGATGTTCGGATGCTGTCAATCCGGCAGAGCCGGATTTTTCGCAGCACTCAGCTCCCATTATGTACGGAACCGCTGCCCCCAATGAACCAGCAGTCGTGTCCCTGTTTACACCGCATTACCTTCCATGCTCCGAAGAATACAATGAGATTTGTCAGAATTTATATCCAGGCTATTCAGTAGTCTGTGTTCAGGAATATGGTAAAGCGGAATGCAAATTGGCATGCAAGGCTAAAGGAGAGAAATCTTATAGTTGTAATGATTACACTGATAGGGGATATGGTTTCATTGAACTTTACACGGAATGTGAGGATTACAACGGGAAGCTGATTCCCGTCCTAAGTCCTAATCTTCATTTCTGCAATAATCGCTGCGATTCCGAAAATATAAGATGTGATGATAAAGGCCATACAAATTACCTTCCATGCGACAGTGAATTGGCGAAAAAATGCAGTGCAGGGACTGTCTGCATGACGGATTTGTCTTATTACTATTGCGCTGAGCCATGTACGACAGAAGGTAAAACAGAAACGGCTTGTGGCCTCAGTGATGCCGGGTATGTCTCAATAAAGCATGAATGCATCAAAATCGGTAATCAATTGCTCAATTTGGTGGATAATGAAAATTTCTATTATTGTAAGAATGGCTGCAACAGCTCCCAGACAGACTGCGACAACAAAGGCAAACTTAAGAAAATTTCAGGCTCTTCCCACTGCACAGGTACGCTCATTCATCCCCAGTGGGTTCTGACCGCTGCGCACTGCATTATAGACAAGGAAACTGGCAGCCCTTATTCCAGCAACATATTCACCAAAATCGGTATCGGCGATAACGAGGATGAACTGATACCGCTTGAGACTGCCGGGGCGGAGTATTTTATCGCCAATCCAAAGTATAAATATAGAGTTGGAAATACATCTGATGATGTCACCATTACTCGCGACATTGCGTTGATTAAACTGAAAGAACCGGTGTCAGCCAATCTGGCGGCCCCTGTTTTGCCGCTTCCAAAGTGGCTGGCTTTGACCAACAAAGATATGCCGGTTTCGGTGGAAACCATCGGTTTTGGTTACGATGAAAATGGCGGATACGGAACAAAATTAAAGGTTACCCATCCTAAATTGAATTACTGTCCATTCGATCCAAACAATGTTGAGACGAAATGTCCTATGGGAAGCGTCACTGTCAAAGGATGTCATCCGAACAAGGATTATTGTGAACGTTACGGCTATTCCAATGAAACGTACGATTTGGACATTATCAATGGATCGCTTTTTTCCAAAATCCCGGAAGGTGGTCAATGCCATGGCGATTCTGGTGGTCCGACATTCTATACCGTTGGAAACAAACGTTACGTTGCAGGTGTGACGAGCTATGGTGATGGCGTATGTCGTACATACGATGTGGATACCGCAGTCCAGGATTATTACGACTGGATCATCAGCATCGCACCCGAAGTGGCGGATCAATATGTCGAGATTTGCGGCAATGGCGTCGATGACGATGGCAATGGACTCGTCGATGGCGATGATCCTGTATGTTTTTGCGGCAATGGCAGACTCGATCCCAAAGAAACATGCGACGGTACCCTCTTTGCCAGTGGTTCTGACAAATGCACAGAAATCGATGCCGCCTTTACGAGCGGAAAAGCCACATGCAGTAAAAAATGTGAGCTCGAACTTGCACAATGTTCAAAGGATCCGATTTGCGGCGATGGCCGAATCGACGGCAATGAACTCTGCGACGGCAATCTGTTCGTCGATGAAAAAACGGAATGCAATGTGCTGTTTGCCGACCTTTATTCCGGCGGCAGCGTTAAATGCAGCGAAAAATGTGCTTACGATACCTCTGCATGCATACCTTTCTGCGGCAATGGAATCATCGATACAGACAGAGGCGAGGTCTGTGATCACAGCGTTAACGGAGATGCTTTTGCAGAAGAAACTGATAGTTGTGAAGAAATCGTCGGTAAAGGGTCTGTCGGTACCATCGCCTGTTCAGATGATTGCAAGACTGTGAACACTGCGGCTTGTTCCAAATCGGAGACATGCGGCGATGGCATTCTCAATGGTGATGAGCGGTGTGACGGTACACAGATTCAGGATAATAAGCTCTCATGCCTGGATTGGGATTCCAAATATACCTCCGGCAATGTCAAATGTAATTCGGAATGCGCGCTCGATTTCAGCGAGTGTAAAACGGATGCATTGAGCACGAATGAGATTTGTGACAATCAAGTCGATGACGATAATAACGGACTCGCTGACTGTAATGACCCTGTTTGCTTTGCGAATGAAGCCTGCAAGCCTGTGTCAGAATGCGGCAATGGAATTATCGATGGCAATGAATTATGTGATAGGGAATCATTTTTATCGGGTAAAACGAACTGCAGTGACTGGATGAGCTCTTACAAATCCGGCACAGTGACGTGCAATAATGATTGTACGATTAATTATGATGCATGTTCGACAGAACCCGGCACTCAGGAAACGCCGACGACACCCGGTACTGAAACGCCGACGACACCCGGTACTGAAACACCGACGACACCCGGTACTCCGGGAACGCCGACGACGCCTGGTACTGAAACGCCGACGACGCCCGGTACTCCGGGAGCACCGTCCACTCCGGGTACTCAGGATCCATCTGTCGATCCGGGATCTCTTGATTCGGAAAAGAAGGGCTCTGGTGATTCCGACTGTTCGACGGCACCAAAGGTCCCCTCGGAAATGCCTGTCACTGCTATTTTCATGGGGTTGCTGGGATGCGGCGTACTCGCCCGCAGACGGCGCGAAAACTGATTGGATTATGGGGCGTCTGAACGACGCCCCATTCATCTATTGTTATGGATATGGTTAATGAGCATATCAAAAGAAGCCCGTTAGGTTTCTGGCGTGTAGCCCACGGTTGGAGCGCAGCGACCACCGTGGGACAAATGAAATGCAACAAAATCAATCCCCGTAGGGGATGCCCAAGGAAAAGGAAAGTCGTATTTTGTTGTCATTATCTATGGCCAGTACAATAAAGCGAGTGAGGGATGGGCGTGCAAATGCTTTCGTGCTGCACGTTTTTTATTAAAAATGCAAAGTATAATTGGAATGTATAGTTATTATACAGATATGTGTTTGTAAAATTGAATTATAAATAATGATATTAATAAAGTATTGAATTCCGTTTTGTGGATCTGCAGATGAATGTTTGATTTTTAGGGAATTTCTGATTATTGTCTGGTGAGACCAAACTGTGTTGTAAAAACTACTCCCCTTGCCCCATTGGGGAAAGGGGATGGGGAAAGGTGCCAATTGATCAGATATTCCTTAGAACTAAATGTATCGTAATATTGTGAATAATCATATAAAACAATGAATTGTAAATTCTATAAAAAACGTCTTGAAACGATTATGATAAAATGATTTTATTGTTTCGAGAAATGCAAAGCTGGCAATTCCGCCGTGGTTGGCATGTTATTATTGTACTGTAGGATTTTCGAGGTGTTATTATGCGTAATAGAGTTTATTTGGTGATAATTATTGGTGTTCTTCTTTCAGCATGTCAGGATAACGAAGATGCATTCGTTCCTTCCGATTTGAGTTCTCAGAATCAGGCAATTCTGAATGGTTCACTGGCAGCCGATGAACCATATACGGTTGCTTTTTTCAATATGTACAGCAAGAAGAAAGTTGTCATTCCCTGCGATCCCGTTTTGGATGCAGATGTGATAAAACAATGTCAGAAATATGGACCAAATTATACATGTATGTTTTATGATGGCGAACTGGGGTGTACGCAAACCTGTTCCCATGAAGGCGAAGAGGTACAGATATGTTCCCAGATGCCCATTAATAATTTGTATGGTGAGTTTGACAAAAGAGATGTTGTTGTTCATGCGCAATGTTTGAACAGGGGGGGAACTCTCCTCTATTATCAGGCAGACAGTTCGAAGCCGGCAAAAATCTGTCGAAATGCCTGCAATTCAGAGGGAACGGATTGTGATGAAGCCGGTTCTGAAAGATACATGTTTTGCGGGGAAAAGGAAGTTTCAGGCTGCAAGCTGTATTTTGGAAATGATATGTGTGCCTTTGATGATGAAGGCGAATTTTGTACCGATTTTTGTAAAACAGAAGGTGAGGTACGAAAAATCTGCGAATACGACTATGTGTATCAAGCTTCAACACGCGTTGAGATTTGTACAAAAGTCGAAGACAAACTTGTTTATGTTGAAGATAAAGACCAGAGCTATGCATGCAAAAATGAATGCAATGTATCGAAAACGGACTGCGATGCCAAAGGCCCTGTCGAGTATTTGGATGCAGATTCTGTGAAGGATGGTGATATCGTTTCGGGCGATTCGTTTTGTACCGGAACGCTGATTCATCCCCGGTGGATTTTGACTGCAGCGCACTGTGTGGTGGATCTGACTTATTTTTTGACTCTGAATGACCTTGTGCGTCATGGCTGGGTTGGTATCGGTATCAATGATAAGACCATGATGACGTATCGAATCAACGAACTTAAAAATATTTATTATCATCCGGATTTTTCAAAGACCTATGAGTCGGATATTGCGCTTGTTCAACTCAAATCCTCTGTTCCGTCGAATGTGGCAGAGCCGGTTTTGCCGCTGCCCAAATGGCTTGCTGTAACCTCAAAGAATTTGCCGGTTAATATGGATGTGAGCGGTTTTGGATTTGATGAAAAAGGGAAAACCGGAACCAAAAATACGACATCACTGCAACCGACGCATTACTGTGGTGCATTCAATCCGTCTGATCCCAAAAAGGGCTGCTATATCGGCGAGTACACGGTAAACGGATGTCATCCCAATCCAGCTTATTGTGAGGCCTATGGTTCTGTAAATAATGAGGTCTATCCTGTAAGCATTCCTTATGGAACATTTTTTGTACCTATGTATAACACCGGATCATGTCAGGGGGATTCCGGAGGACCGAATTATTATACGGTTGGGGGCAAACGTTATGTCGCGGGGATTACGAGCACCGGAGATCAAACCTGTCGTAGTTTTGGTGTATCGACGGCAGTTCAGGATTACTATGACTGGATTATTTCCATCGCTCCCGAAGTCGCTGAACAATACAAGGAAATATGCGGCAATGGTGTCGATGATGATGGCAATGCTTTGAAGGATTGTGATGATCCGGTATGTGCAGCGCATGAAAACTGCAAATCCATTCCAAAATGTGGCAACGGAATTTTGGATAATGGAGAAGATTGCGACGGGAATGCATTTTTATCTGATAAAAATCAATGCGTTATGTGGTCAAATGCATATAACTCCGGCAATGTGGCATGCAATCCGGACTGTACGATCAATTATGATAAGTGCACGTTAATTCAAGAAGAAATCTGCGACAATAAAGTCGATGACGATGGCAATGGGCTGGTGGATTGCAAGGATCCGGCATGTTTGTCTGATGATGTGTGCAATGATGTTCCCAAGTGCGGCAACAATGTCCTCGATGAGGGAGAAGATTGCGATGGCAAGGCATTTTTATCTGATAAAAATCAATGTGTTATGTGGTCAAATGCATATTCCTCCGGCAATGTAGCATGCAATCCGGACTGCACGATCAATTATGACCAGTGTTTGGCTGTTTCAGCAGAAGTCTGCGACAATCAAGTCGATGATGATGGCAATGGGTTGGTGGATTGCAATGATCCGGTATGTTTTGGCAATGCGGCCTGCAATGTCAAAGCTGCCTGCGGAAATGGCATCGTCGATACCGGAGAGGATTGCGACAGAATTACATTCAGAGACAATAAAATACAGTGCAGTGCTTGGTTGAGTGTCTACAAATCCGGGATGGTGACGTGCAATGATAACTGTACGATCAATTACAGTGGCTGTTCGACAGAACCTGGAATATCAGAGACTCCGATGACGCCTGGCACTCCGGGAACGCCGACGACGCCTGATACTCCGGGAATGCCGACGACGCCTGGTACTCAGGAAACACCGTCCACTCCGGGTACTCAGGACCCGTCTGTTGTTCCGGGTGCTTCTGATTCGGAAAAGAAAGGATCTGGCGATTCCGACTGCTCTACTTCACCAAAGGTCCCCTCGGAAATGCCTGTTACTGCTATTTTCCTGGGGTTGCTGGGATGCGGCGTACTCGCCCGCAGACGGCGCGAAAACTGATTGGATTATGGGGCGTCTGAACGAAGCCCCATTATTCAGCTCCATGGTTGGATGATGCAAAACGAAACGCATGTCGATTACCTTCTGCATATCATCGCCAAAATGAGTCCTGATTCGTGTGCGCAAAATGGTATGATGCGTTTCATTTTGCGTCGTTGTTTATTGAATTTTCTGCTTTTATCTTTGATACAGCCGGGCTTTTCAGGTATAAAAAAATCGTTTTCTTTGATATTATTCAGGGAGATTTTTGATGAAACTGAAACCGATTCTTTTGTTCGTGGCAAGTATTCTTGTGGTGTCCGGCTGTACGGATGCTGTCAATCCAGTCGAGCCGGATTTTTCACAGCGTTCTGAACCCATTATGTACGGAACCGCCGCGCCCAATGAACCATCGGTCGTGTCCCTGTTTGAGCCGAAGTTCAGGCCTTGTTCCGAAGAAAACAATGCGTATTGTAAGCAAAATTATCCCGACTATCCCACCTGTGTGATGAGTGGTAACGAGCCAACGTGCAGCTCATGGGAATGTAAAGCTGAAGGAGATAAGTTTTTTAGGTGCTACGATTATACAGAGTACGGGGTAGGGTTTATTGAAATTTACTGGGAATGTGAGAATTATAGCGGGCAGTTGATTCCCGTTCAGAATTCTAATCGTCATTTCTGCAAAAATGGCTGCGATTCCGGAAAAATAAGATGTGATGATAATGGATATTCCAATTACATCCCATGCGGCAGTGAATTGGCCAAAAAATGCAATGCAGGGACTGTATGCATAAGGAATTACAATCACTATACCTGCGCAGAACCCTGTACGAAAGAAGGAGAAACTCAAAAATCCTGTGATCTTTACAATGACGGATATGCGACAGTTCAGACAGAATGTACCAGAATCGGAAATCAGCTGCTCAATGTCACTGATTATGAAAATACCTATTATTGCAACAATGCCTGTAATAAGCTTTATACGGACTGCGATGATAAAGGTAAGCGCAAAGAAAGAGTTTCCGGCGATTCCTACTGCACAGGTACACTGATTCATCCTCAGTGGGTTCTGACCGCAGCCCACTGCATTATAGACGAGGAAACAGGCGCTCTTTTATCCAGGAGCAAATTCACCAGAATTGGTATTGGTGATGATGAAAATGCGCTGATTCCACTTGAAACTGCCGGGGTGGAATATTTTGTCGCTAATCCAAAGTATAAAAAAGTTGGTAATACACGTGGGAGTGTCTCCGGTACTCGCGACATTGCGTTGATTAAACTGAAAGAACCTGTACCAGCCAATCTGGCGACCCCGATTTTGCCGCTTCCAAAGTGGCTGGCTGTGACGAATAAAGACATGCCGGCTATGATGGAAACCATCGGTTTTGGAGTCGATGAAAATGGGGAATTCGGAAGAAAATTAAAAGTTTCTCATCCTAAATTGAATTACTGCCCATTCGATCCAAACAATATTGAGGCAAGATGTCCTGTCGGAACCGTTACCGTCAAAGGATGTCATCCGAATAAGGAGCTTTGTGAGTATTACGGCTATTCCAATGAAACATACGATTTGAATATCATCAATGGATCGCTTTTTTCCAAAATCGAGGAAGGCGGTCAATGCCATGGCGATTCTGGTGGTCCGACATTCTATACCGTTGGAAACCAGCGTTACGTCGCGGCGGTGTCGAGCTATTGTGATGGTTTTTGTCGTGCATTTAATGTGGACACTGCAGTTCAGGATTATTACGACTGGATCATCAGCATCGCTCCCGAAGTGGCGGATCAATATGTCGAGATTTGCGGCAATGGCAGACTCGATCCCAAAGAAACGTGCGACGGTACCCTCTTTGCCGGTGGTTCTGACAAATGCACAGAAATCGATGCCTCCTTTACGAGCGGAAAAGCCACATGCAGCAAAACCTGTGAGCTCGAACTTGCACAATG
>JAEEGL014505842.1_pt1 | contig 20406 bp, 17 predicted proteins | sample 9134231 | NCBI WGS metagenome assembly JAEEGL01 (sample SAMN16246548, study PRJNA631951) | gut metagenome | biome: gut microbiome; feature: rumen; material: fiber-attached | host: Bos | place: Iran: Karaj | collected 2018-10 | reverse complement strand
GAGATTCTTATCTACATCAAAATCTGGATCTATTTCTGTTACATAAAATTTCACAATTTTCTTAATATATGAAAATTCTATCTCATTATTGAGGATATCTAATATCGTGTTCGAAGTTTCTAAGAAGGCCCCTGTTTTTTAATTTAACAGCAATTTATCTACTACTTTCTGCATTTTTAATATTTTCCTCTGATATGGATAGACTTTTGTATCACATCATAAAAACGATGCAACCAAATATAAATGCAACCTTGAACTAAAAACTTTTTTCGCTCATTTTAAAACTTTAATAAAATTATCAAAATCCATCTCCCAATCCAATAGCGCAAAATCCACATTTTCTCATAAAGCCCTTTCCAAACGCTGAGAATATTGTAAATCTTGATAATAAATATTATTTCCTTTTGCGATAGGAACATAATAAATACGGTAACCTTTCTGAAAATAACCTCTAATATCTTGAACAAGCTCATCAAAAAAACTCTCCGCATTTTTGTTTAAATTCACAACTACATATGGTTTTTCTATTTGTTTTTCTCCATCCAGAGATACTTTACACCAATTATACGCAAAATAGCTAGTATCCATAAAAAATTCACATTTCTCCACATATGATTTTATTTCATCTACGGCATCAAAATCTCTAAGATAACACCCTGTTGTATATTTTAATAATGATAACAATTGTTTTTTCTTTTTTTTATTTTTAGGAATTTGAACTCATCACATTATATATAAATTAGATTTTACTCTTTTTTTGAACAAACTTTCAACTTTCTTTTTCCGCAAAAATGGCCAAATACTTACTCTTCGATACCAATATGCTCATGGATTCTCCTCTGTTAAAATTTCTCATCATCAAAGTATCACTGTATCAACTTCAAAAAATTTTAAAAATCACTTCATTCCATATTTAAAAACATAATTGAAAAACGAACGAAATCCTTTAGGCAATTCCGGAATAAATGCAATTTTACCAACATCCACAAACTGAACAAAAAAACTACGTAACCAATCTGGATCATAACACACTATTGTTACTTTTTTTCATTGTTCCAATAATAATTTTATATTTCAAAGTAATATTAATTCATCTCAAAGATTTCTATATCATCGATTTCAAATAAGTAGAATATTTCTACCTTTCACATCCAACCTAGAATTTATTGTGTGCTTTAAGCTCATTGAAATTTTTACGAACAAATACAATAAAGACATCCAAATACAAAATAATTTTTTATTCATATTTTTCAATATAAAAAAGACAGATTTCTCTGCCTTTTTTACTATATTTTATTAATAATAAATATATCCAATAATTCATCCACGAGATGTTGATTCAATTCTTTGAGTCACCACAAATTTTCAAGCATAGTTCATATCTTCAACCAACATTTTTGAGCTATCTCAATTATAAGGATACTGTCTTACTATTCATACATGACCTGCAGATGAACGTAATTTACTATAAACTATTATTGAACCAGCACGAGGCGTTTTTGACACCGTATATCATGCTGCTTTAGCGGCACTATACCAACTTGAAGCATTTCATCCAAAAGGCCTATCCTGTGTTCACTCTGAAGTGTACTTAAATATAGAAGGAACTTGCGTAGCTACATACCAAGTACAATATCCACGATAGAATCAATTGTTTATATTAGCATTATACGTCCATTTTTTCACAATTTTACTTGAACTAGACGATGACGATGATGTTGTATTTCATCATCAATTAGATGACGCTCTTCAAGAAGATTTAGTATTAGTTCTTGTTGTCGTCGTTCTCGTCGTAGTGGATGTCTTCGTTGTTTTAGGCTTAACCACAGGTATACTTAAGTCAGGTTGAGCTTTATCAATAAATCCTGGAATGTTGTTAGCCTTTTCCTCCGAAAGATTAATAAATATTTCTTGCCCTTCATAAAGAATCTCACTATCATCCGTGATATAGTTCAATGTCATCAAATCTTGAAGATCTAGTCAGTATTTGTTTGCAAATACTTTAATATTCTGGTTTTCTCTAACCTTATAAAGAATTCAATCTTCCTCATTAGTTACCACAATCTTTTGTCATGGTTTAACCTCTGAAATTCAGTTTATTTTTTTTAGATTTGAAACTGTCGTTCAGAATTCTGTCGCAATAGATTCGAAAGTATCTCATTCCTGGACAATGTACTGAACTACAGCCAAATCCGTAGTCTCATCCATAGAAATACTCATCGCATCTAAATTAATAGCCACATCCTTGGATCAATCTGAAACAAATGTAGGATTTACATATTGCAGATCTGCTGGAGAACAACATCTATCTGCTACTGAAACAAGGACACCGAATACGAGCAAACAAGCAATCGTTAAGAAGATTCTAATTTTGCTCACTTTGTGAGTTCTAGTCATATAATTAAATAACATAAATGGCGGAGGGGGTGGGATTCGAACCCACGAACCGAATACTCGGTTAACAGTTTTCAAGACTGCCGCGTTCAACCGCTCTGCCACCCCTCCACAAGATGAATTCTACCAATAAAGATGGCTTAAATAATTCACTGCGGCTGAACTCTATTGCACATACAATTATATCGATTTCAGATTGATTTTCAAGTCTGATATGATTATACTGTACCTAATTATAACACAATAATATTTACTTATATTTATAATAATGTATAACAGCATAGAACAAATAAAAGCATTTTACCCGCTCCAAACCTGAGATAACAATCAATTTTTAAGAAAAAAATCTGAGATGGTTGACATTTTTGATGAGGAAATCAAAGAATTTGCTGAAATTTTATTAGATTTAATGTATGCTTATGATTGAGTAGGATTGGCGGCCCCTCAAATAGGAAAAAATATCCGCGTTATAGCCACTACCCAACGAAAAGAAACTAAAAAATGACAAAAAAGCAGTAAAAAAATTATTGGAGAAATGGTAATGACAAACCCAGAAATTCTTGAACATTCCGAAGAAAAAAGAAAATGAGAAGAAGCTTGTCTATCTGTACCTGGATTATGTGGGGATGTAGAAAGATGGATTCGAATTGTGGTAAAATATCAAGATAAGAAATGAAAAACTCATATACAAAAATATTCTTGATTTAGTGCTGTAGTTATTCAACACGAAATAGATCATTTAGAATGAATTCTTTTTACAGACAAAACTGTATGAAAAGTCAGAAAAATTGATAATAATTCTGAATACTAAAAATAATTAACTATTTTTATGATTTTCATAATATTTCCTAGCTGCAGATTCTTGAGCTTTCTTCTTATTTACTCATGTTCATTCTGCAGCCTTTTCATTATTTATAAATAATTCTGATTTATATAACAAAACATTTCCCTTTTCATCAACTTCCGCTTCTGTTTCACGATATTCTGGAATTTGCTTAATGTCTCTTTGTACTAATTCTTGAACTAACGTTTTATATGATTTAACTGGATGAGTAGAAATCGTATCCATAAATGGATATAAATATTTTTCCACAAATTTAAGTACTTCATCCGGTCAAAAATCAATATACAAATATCACAACAACGCTTCAAAAGCGTCTCAAAGAATTGTTTCCTTTTCACGTCAATTATTGTTCTCCTCTCATTTAGAAATAAATAATTGCTTATTTAATCAAATTTTTTTTGCCGCCTCTGCTAATGTTTCTTCACGAACAAGTGCAATTTTATATAACGTCATCGTAGATTCTGCCATTTCTGGATATTTAACAAAAAGAAGTTTAGCCACACACGCTCATAAAATAGAATCTCAAAGAAATTCTAATCTTTCGTTATGGGAAGTAATAACTTTAAAATCTGCAGCATATGATTTATGCATAAATGCCACAAGGAAAAGATCAATATTTTTAATCTGACTCTCATCTACTCATAATAATTTTACATACTCACGTAAATCTTTTTCCTTTTTGCGAACTTCCTCTGGAACCAACAAATCCATCTAAAACGTTAACATATAAACTACCCATTTACAATAATATTAGAGACAAAAAATTCAACCCAAAGTCTTACTTCCTATATTTTTTAGTACAAAAAACTATCCAATTAGAACACCAAAAGACATTGAAATACTTATGGGGTTTTATAGAATTCTACAACATCCATTCTCCATCAATAGAAGGAACATATAGTAGCCAAAAAAGATGGTGATAATACCTAACGCGACAATTTTTATTGAAAAAAGGAGACAAATTCGTCTCCTCAATCTAAGGAATCAGGATCGATCATAACAACTACTGCCCAAAGACGTAAAAAAATAAGAGCAATCCACATCTTCACATACTCTTCCCATGTAAATACTCCAAAAATGGCTAGGGGTAAACTTATTGGGCCTAAGAACACACAAAGACCAAAAATTCTTGTCAATAACCTTTTTACATTTTCATCCATGTTTTTAATTTTTTAGTTTTTATTTTTACAATATATATATGTTATATATTTATATAAAACGTCAATATGTTTTATTTATTTTTATTTTTACTTTTCACAAAAAAACAATATTTAATCAAACCTCTATAAATTAATATTAAATATTTTATCTATTTCTATAAATCTTCTCCTCATTGTCACTCATCATTATTTGAAACATCTTCAACCAACGGAGGAATTGGATTAATATTTAATGTATAACTAAATTTCTCTTGTAACAATCATGGAAAATATTCATTTCATAGAACAAAATCATTTCACAATGTAACTGTTATATATGCTCTGTCTGTCCAATATTCAATAAAATTTCACTCAGAATCATACTCTTCATGAACACTTCATGTATCCACCCTAATATCCTGTATTGGTAGAAATGTTTGAATTGCATCTATTGTTCAACTAAAATCTCACACCATATTAACTGTAATATAACTATTTTCCACCGGATATTCTCCATTTGCGACATTCGTTACATTCAATCAATATTTAATCATTTTTACTCATAACTTTGTTGCTAATGATGCCCTTCACAATCAATTAGAATTTAACACCGATGGATCAATAGCATTTACCACCTCTATACTAGCTCATTCTGTAAGAAATTTACGATGCGTAAGAAGAAATGTAACAAATGTTTTCATTTCATCATAATAACTCACATTTCTACTACTCGCACCATCTGGAAGCAAAACAGACATACCTCAAAATTGTGCCATCGGCGGATTATATAAGAAACATCACGGTACCATTCTACTTATATCTTTATCTCCACACGTAGAAGTATAACCAAAAGATGAAAACTCTTTAATATCTGGCAAAAACTGAACCGTTCGAAGCATCTCTTGGGCTGTAATATTAGTTTGAATATACTTTTTATATTGATCATATAGTTCCGTCGCTGTAGAAATATTTAATCATTGTTCAAGCATTTTATCTTTAATTGCTATGATTAATTTTTGTTGACGTTTAGCACGATCAAAATCTGAAGTAGTATGACGAGACCTGGCATATTTTAGTGCCGTCGCACCATCTAAATGTTGTTCTCATGCTTCTATATAAAATGGACTATAATTTATCATATTATCCGCTGGATATTGAGGATCATTAATAGTTTTATCCACATATACATCTACTCATCACAAAGAATCCACTATTTCTTTAAAAGTTTGAAAATCGATAGTCGCATAATATGGAATATCCAATCCTAACATTTCTCACACTTTTCAAGCAAATCATAAAGCAGATTCTTCCGTAGATTGTGTCCTAGTATAATATTGCTGGAATATAGCATTAATTCTTCCATATGTATTCGTTACAGGACTCTTTACATACAAATCACGAGGTATTGAAAACAATGTTACGTTATTCTCATCTGGATTCCAAGATGCAACCATTATTGAATCCGTGAGAAATCATCACTGATGACCAACTCACCCATATCAAAGCAATAATACATTTACACTATTATATTGATCTCTTTTCATTGGAGTTCAAACAGTTTTTGATACAGATGAAAGTATAGTCTTTTTAATATTACCAAAAAATCATTTAAATCATGATATAGCTCAAACAGATAAACAAAATATTACCACAATTCAAACAAAAACTAAAAAAACTTTTAAAAATTTACTTCATGATCTAGATTTTCTTTTTCTCGGTGTAAATCATTTTTTTTCTGAAAGATTTGAAGATGTAAACGATTTTTTAGTAGACATAATACACAAAATAAAATAATTAAAATTCTAATTTTATAATGAAGCCAATATGTCGCTTCGTAAAAGAATATTTCCTGTAAATTCAGGAATTTCTTTATCTCATTCTCATGAATGTTTTATAACACTTCAACCTAATTCTCAGGAAATTCTCTGTCAAGCTAGAGCTTCAAGAGACTCTAAAACAAAATCAATTGAAAACTTCACCCCATTTTCACATTTTATCTCTCCTTGCAAATCTATCACTTTCTGTTGTAAATCTAAAGATTCAAATTTTAGTGAATACTCAGATTTTTTATCTTCCTTTAATGAAAATATAAACTGTTTTCCTGTACCTTCATAATCTAATATATCTTCACTATATTCCCTTATATTATACAAACAAACTTCTAATCATTTTTTAGACACAACAAAAGACATATCAAAACTTGATTCTTTTCACTGAAAGGATCATGTAAACAGCTTCTGAACGGATCAATCTGATAATTCAAAATACGATATTTCATGACCAACAAGAGATAATTCATTTGTAGATATTCACAAATCAATATAAGAATTTATTAAATCAAACAATTCTACAAGATTTCATAAGAAATTTGGACTTGTTTGAATATCCTCAGTTTTTAATACATTTTTTATAACTCATGCAATATACGGAAGTTTTTTATTCCAATTTTCATCTATTACAACAATTCATCAACTATGAACTTCCAAATCTACCCAATTATCAACAATCAAATCTCACAACAAAGTATACATTTTGGCCACCATATTCCCTTCTCACATAAAGACATCTAAATTATGCAAATTTGCATACATTTCGTTATCCTTATATAATAGGCTGATGTCTCATGACAAATCAAAAGACGCCAAATCTTGTTCTTTTTTTTCTGCTTTCACATTAAATACAACATCTGAAAATTCCAAATCCTGTGTTTTTACCACCTTATCCCAAGAAACATCCGCTCATCACTGAATAGACGAATCCTCATCAAATTTAATAGAAAACAAAGCATCCGAAGTAAATGGTTTATTCTCTGTTAAAGAAAACGCATTATAAGAAAGAAAATCTTCTAAATCTTTAATATATTGAAAGTCGTTTATCTGATTATTAAATAATTGTTCTCATTTTTGGAAATCAAGCTCCATAACTTGTTTGTCATTAGTTGTACATCATGTTAATAAAACAACAAACAAAGACAAGAAAACAAATAAAAATTTTTTCATTCATATAGGAAACATAATAAATTTTATTTTCAATACTTGTAATAAAATATACTAAAAAATCAAAGGGAAAAGAAAAAAACCTGAATTCTAGTTCAGGCTTTCGTACGGAATTGTTTGTTCTATAAAGAACTTTCTCTTGGTCCGTTGACAGAAACATCCATTAAGGCACCTGTCGGATTCGAACCGACGAACCAAGGTTTTGCAGACCCGTACAATAGACCACTCTGTCAAGGTGCCATTGTTGTGGGTAAGTGGATATTATTGAATAGTTTTTTAAAATCAAGAAAAAGATTTACTCTTCAGCTCATTCATTGTTCTCTCCTGCATCATCCGAAGACTCTGGCAAATCATTCTCATCTATTCCAAGTCCAAGTCTTGCTCTAGTTTCTGCGTCCACAAACTCTCTTTTTCTTCCATACTTTTTAGCTGAATATTCTTTCAAAATTGGAACAATTTTTTTATTCTGATAATCTTGTGTATAAATTGAGTTCATACTAAAGACACGTGTCGTAGCATTATCAATATTCAGTTTTACATATGATTTATAGTTTGCAATTCACACAATATCTTGCCCGGAAAGAACAGGGGCATACTCTTTTTCCAAAAATTCAGCATCCGGCGCACCGACCTTGAATGACATCATTGTACCAACGTTACCAAATACCGCAGCTTTTACATCAGATTTTCATCCTCACGTATCACCAAGTCATTTAGGTGGATCCAACTGGGCAATATACTGGTGTGCCATAATCAATCCCAATCTATATTTTCTGGCCTCTGATAAGATATCTGCAAATGTTCACGATACAAAGTTCTGGAACTCATCGACATATAAATAGAAATCTTTTCTATCTTTTTCAGGAATCGCCGCCCTAGCCATCGCCGAATTATAAACTTTAGATACAATAATCATACCCAGAAGCTGAGCGTTCATTTCTCAAATTTTACCTTTTGAAAGATTAATAAGTAAAATTTTCTGATTATTCATAACATCATCAAACTGAAAAGCTGATTTCGTTTGTCAAATAATATTCCTAATAAGTCTATTTGTATTAAATGATACAAACTTAGAAGAGAAATATGGAATAATTTCTTGTTTTTCCCTATCTCACATCGCATTATATGTTTTTTCCCATCGGTTTCTAACCACTGCATTTGTTACCTTTTTAAGCTTAAATTCACGAAATCCATCATCCGTAAATAACCTTGTAACATCAAGTAATGTTGGTCTATCTTCAAAATCCTCAAGTAAAGTCAAACTTCAATATTTAAAATACTCCTGAATTCTCGGTCAGAATATTTCCGGTCCAAACATTTTCAAGAAAATTTCTGTAGCATCATTTACCGTTCTATCCGCCTGATCCAAATTATCAATTTCGTATAAATTTAATCCCATTGGTCTTTCCTCATCTCATGCTTCAAAATATACTACATCCTTAGCTCTTTCTTTTGGAATATAAGCTAGCATATCTTCCGCTAAATCTCCATGCGGATCTATTAAACATATTCCATCACCATTCCAAATATCTTGCCTAGCTAAGGTTTGTAAGAAAACTGATTTTCAAGTACCTGATTTTCATATACAATAATGATGTCTAGTTCTATCATCACGTTTAATATATACTGGAGAATAAACATTTCTATAAATATTTACTCACAATAACACTCATCATTTAAATGTTTTATATCATTTAATCACCTTTTCTTTTTTTATATTCAAAAATATATCTCATTCTTTTTCTACAATTCCATTTTTTTCTTTTTCTTCGTCTGAACATTCTGAAATTGGTTTAATTACTTCCTCCTCTTTTGCAAATTTTACATATAACATTCCGTCTTTTTCAACTATATTATTTTCTATCATTTCCTCAGCCGAACATTCTGAAACTGGTTTTTCCACTTTCGAATCATTAGTTTTTACAACCACAAAATATATTCAATCTTTTTCAATTATATCATCTCCTATACATTCAGAAATAGGCTTTAATTCTTCTTGAGTATCAACAATTTTTACAAAAATCTCGTCTTTTTCTTCATAAATATTATGCTGTTTTTTCTCTTTTGTACTACAATTTGAAAGTAATTTTAAATCTTCTATTTGATCCGTTCTTGTTCAAACTGCCCAATGATGAGGATATTCATCAAGGATTGCTGATAAATTTCACTTCTTATATTTTTCTGCCAAAACTCAAGATATTACACGACCATTCCACCCATCATTGTCAAACATTGGTAAATTACTTGGTGGCGCTATAACTTTATATTGCATCCATTCTATTACTGGCGCACGATTATACAATCCATCAGGAAAATGAAACAATGAAGATAATTCATTTGTTGAAAAATATGAATATTTAGAAAAGAATCATGTTACATACATTGAAACAGCAACAGTCCATAATGGCACATAAATAAATCAAAACATATCATGCTTTGTATTTGAACATTCAAGCGCATTACTATATTCATCACTATATACATTATAAGCACTTTCTAAATTATTAATAATTTCTTTTGGCCTACCTCTCACATTACTAGATGCTATAATAGACACCGTAGAACGAAATGTTGGATTAGCTGCTTCTTCTCACATCGCGTTTCTACTATCTTCTTTTGCTTTTACCATACGAACCATTGTTATATCTTTTTCCTCTTTTTTATTTGAAACTAAAGTACTTTGAGGTCAAAAAATTGCAAATTTTACCCACTTAAAAGGATTTATTAAATTTTTCCAACTCCATCGTCTTCTTTCATAAAGATCCAAATTTTTATATAATCTATCTGATGCAATTTGTCTACGTGTATTAAATGTTGATTTCTCTGGTTTTACAACAAAAACAATACTTACAGTATCCTCAGCGCTAACTTTACCCATAGAGTCCATAATATTGTTTATCGGATCATCTGGAATATTTTTATAAAGCTTTATCGTATAAAGAGGATCTTTTTTTGTTTCAAGAACTTGAACGTCATAATATTTTTTCTTAAAAAATTTAGGCCTTGAAACTCTTTCAATTGACGCTGCTGCATATTGAGAAGCTATAGCACTTTCAACCATTTCTTGATACTCTGGATACGTTCATACTAAACAAGAAAGTTGTCCATTTTCATACTGATAAATAAAAATCAACTTATGTTTTCAGAAGAAAAATTGCATTAATTTTTCATGTGTACTAACTTCATTCATTTTATGCAAATTTCACAAAACCTGAGACATTCTACCTATTTTTTCTTTCATATCTTTTGCTATCTCCTTTTCTTGTTCACGATCAGATTTTCCATCTCATCTTGGTAAAAGTACTTTTAAAAAAACAAGCCTATAAGAATTACAAAATCAATAAAGATATCTTAAAAAACTTTTTATCATTCTTACAAAAATACCCAACAATATTATCAAAAAAAATCAAACAAGAATATATTTTCACAAAGATAATAAAGCTTGTCATACATCTTTAGGATCTATAGAATTTATATCAGATAAATTTTGTATAGTTGCCATAAAATTATTAGAACTTTTTTCCTGAACTGGCTTTTCTTCAGTAACTTCAATTACTCATTCTTTTTCTGTTTGTTGCCAAGTTTCTAAATTATTTTTTACTTCTACCCAACTTTTTCAATAATATGAAAAACATTCTGCTCTATCCTTTCATCGTGAAACTGACATAAGTTTAGAAGGGTCTTCTATTTGAGAAAAATCAGACACAAACTGGTCATGAAGTAATTTTACACAACTTTCTCTACTAATTCCCATCCACAAAAATTATAACTTATAAATCACATACTAATTATAATCTAACACACCAAAAAAGTCAAAAAAAATCAGACTTTTTAACCTATAAAAAAGTTTTTAAATATTTTTAAGTTGACTTCTGAAAGTATTTTTATATAGTATAACACGCCAATAATAAAAAAACAAAAAATTTTAATTTTATGAAACAGTACCTCAATCTACTACAAGCCATTTTAGATAATGGCGTAAAAACTGATGATCGCACAGGTACTGGTACCTACACATTACCCGGGTATCATTACACATGCGAAATGTACCAAGATGAAGAGGGGATAATCCATAATTTTCCTCTTCTGACTACGAAACGTATGAGTCTCAAATCTGTTTTTGAAGAACTCATCTGGAAACTTAGAGGAGATACAAACATTCGTTTTCTCATAAAACACAACAACCACATTTGGACAGAATGGCCATTTAAATATTGGTTACAACAGACTGGTCAAACAAAACTGCTCAACAATATGTGGAAAGATAATGAGAAATCAGACTACACAGACTGGTGGAAAAAAAGGATCAAAGAATTTGAAGAAAAAATTCTATCAAATGATACTTTCTGTGAAAAATGGGGTAATTTGGGTAGGACTTATGGCCACCAATTTCGTCGTTTCGGAGAAATTGAATTTGATGATTTTGATTCCAAAATTAAAGAAATTATTTTCTTCGGAATCGATGGACCAATCCCTCGCCCATTTATCAAGGGGAAGGATCAACTCATGGATGCCATCAATCTAATTATGAACAATCCTGAGAATCGTCGAATTATCATTTCCCTTTGGAATCCGCAAGATGTAGACAAAACTCTCTTACCACCTTGCCCGTGCTTCTACCAATTCTTCGCAAATGAAGATGGTATGTTGCACCTAAACTTGTACCAGAGAAGTTGCGACACATTCTTGGGTGTACCTTACAATACAGCTCAAGATGCGCTATTCCTCTGTATGATGGCACAAATAACTGGACGCAAACCTGGACGTTTCAACCACTTCTTCGGAGACGCTCACGTTTACTTAAATCATGTAGAACAAGTAAAAGAGCAACTATCTCGGACTCCTCACCCACTACCATCCATCCGATTAAATCCTAATGTGAAAAACATCTTAGATTTCACATGGAATGATGTTGAAGTTATCGGATATAAACATGAAGCTGGAATCAAGGGCCCCGTTTCCATCTAATACGTTTATTTACTATCAAAAAACCGCTGGAAATATTTATCCTGCGGTTTCTTTATTTATTAAATCTTTATGCTACGGTTAATCAGAATTTTATATTTCAATTTTCACTTTCAAATATATCTGAATGCATATCTCAATCACAGTTACCTTCCGAAATATCAATAATCAATGCCTCTTCCTTTAAAAATTCTGAAAACTCTTCAACAATATTCTTCATATCTTCACTATCTGACTGATAATTCATATTTACCCTAGCATCCACTGAAAAATCAGCATCTTTCCTCATTTGATTAAGAAATCTAGAAATTTCACGAGCTGTTCACTCCCTTTTAAGCTCATCTGTAATTTCTAAATCTAATTTTACAATCGTGTTTCATTCAACTGTAGTATCAGTTCAATCCAATCATTCATACACAACTTCATAATCAGATTCATCTAATTTTCGTACATGTCACGCATTATCAAAAACTTCAATTCATCCACCTATTTCACGAACATTTCATTGTTTTCAATTTGCAATAATTTGTCATGTATCTTTTCAAAATTTAGCAGAAAGTTGACCTCACAAAGGCTTATACACTTTCGTTATAGGTTTATCTGATTTATAAATATCTACATCTTTAACATTAATTTCTTCTTTAATAATATCTCAATATTTATCCAAAAGCTCTTTCTCTGTAAGCATGAATTATAAAAAACTATACTAAAACATACGGTTTCAGTATAGTAAAGTGTATAAAAATTGCAAACAGAATTAATTTGTATACTCAATTATAACATCTTGAACATCCTTACCCTCAATAACCATTCCAGAACCAGCATATCAAGTAGCTCTAAATACATTTAATATACTTTTTCTTAGAGATTCTTTAGTATTTTTTAAGTTATCTGGTGTATTTGCCGATTCAAGAGCTTCTTCCTCTACTTTTTTTAATGCTCTTAATTCAAAATCATCAAATTTATCTAAATTTACAATTTTCTCTCTATTTGAACGAACAACTTCAACATCACGACTTATAACATTAAGTGTTGGTTTCTTTATTTTTACATGAAAAATTCATTTTCAATTTTTCTTTTCAATAAAACATTTTGCATTTTTTGCATCAAAAGAATATCATACTTTAATTTTTGCTTTCATGTCTATACTTCTTCATTCAAAATAATTTACAACAGTCTCTACTCAATCTTTAAGAGGATCCAACCATCGAGATCCATCTTTATTAAATTCTATTGCATTTTCCTTATAATTTTTAACACCATCTTCACCATTATCATTTTTTACTACATGTTCAGACTTTGCTGCCATAATTTCAAAACATTCTTCAAAATTTACCATCTCAATTTTACCTCATGATGCTACCTGTTCTGTTTTTTTTAATCAAAATATTCATTGATATGCATAATATCAAAGAACCATTGTTGCTGCACCAATAAGATATGCTATAAGATATCACCAACCACTTCCTGCTTGTTCTATTTGTTTTTTATAATCTCATCACACATATTCCGGATGTTTCTGAACAAGCTCAAGATATTCTTTCATTTTTTTACATTCTGAATCTGTTAATCAATATTCTTTTTTTAAAACCTTTTCCAAATTAACAAATCCCAAAATTTTATTATCATCTACTTTTCTATTAAAACTTTTTGTAGCCTCTTCTGAAAATTGCTTAATATAACTCTTATATTTATCTATAATTTGTTTTGTTTTAACATTTTTTAAATTAGATCAAAAATCATATTCTGTTTCATATAAAGCCATAAAACTCAATTTTTGTTCAAACGATAAAGCTGAAAATTCGTATTCCACCCTTGATTTATCTGTTTTTATAGGAAGTCATAATTCTCATGATATAAAAGTTATTAATTCTGGATGATTTTTTACCATCCTGGCTGTATAATAACCAACCCTTTCTTTAGATATAGAATTATGACTCTTTGCAAAAGTTTCTATTCTTCACTTCAATCCATTTTTTATAATTTTTTCTAATCATTTTTTCAACGAAGCATCTTTCGATAAAGTTTCAAACTTTTTATAATCTGCTGAAACGTTAGATTTTAATGTTTTTAATTCATAATTAGTTCCAGGATTTTCTGGATTTTTTGGAACTTCTGGACTTGGTGTAGTCATTCTCATATAATTAAACAATAAAACAAAACTTATTTTATTTATTTTTTTTATTTTGTCAAATTTTTGAGGACTTTTTTATTTATTGTTTTTATATAGTAAAATACTATAATCAACTGACACTTTAACCTTAAAACATCCTATGAAATCTATTATTAAAAATCTGAAAGTTTATAAACTTTGACACGGATGAATCTGAATTGCATCACTCTCTGATTGAAAAAAAGTTTTAATAAAATGATGAGCCCTACCGTGAAGCACAGTAGATGTAACTGTTGTAAAAAGAAGAAAAGATTATGTCGAAGCACATATTGTAGAAACTAAAAAATACGATGAAAAAACCGCTGATGGAGAAATATTTTGTCCACATTTTTTTATTCCAAAATGAATAAGTAAAGAAAATTCCTGAACTGAAAAAATAGGTTGTGGTGGATGTAAATGGCAGATGATGAGTTATAATACACAATTAAATATTAAACAACAACTAGTAGAAGATGCTTTCAAAAAACTGAATAAAAACTTAGATGAAAAATGAAAAATAATTCAAATATTACCAATAATTCCATCTCCATTAAATAAATGATATAGAAATAAAATTGAATTTAGTTTTGGTGTTTATAAACAACAAAATCCAGAATTTCGTAAACAAATCAAAGAATGAAAAACCGAAGAAGAAATATTAAAAACTTGAATTAACAAATATGATATAGATTGTAATCAATGTTGCGGATTTCATAAACAATGAGAATTCGCAAAAATTGTAAATGTAGATAATTGTGGATTAATATCAGAGAAAATGAATCAAATTTATAAAACTATTAAAACTTTATGTTTTAATTCATGATTGCCTGTTTTTGACCAAAAAACTCACCAATGATTTTTTCGCCACTTAGTAATTCGTGAATGAATTCATACTGAACAATTAATGGTAAACCTTTCTATTTCATTTTGAAATTTAAACGAAGAACAAACAAAACTTTGGGAACAACTAATGGAAGATTTCCAAAAAAACGAATTTCTTAAAAAAAATGTGACAACTTTTGTCATCACATATAATGAATGACTTTCAGATACAGTAAAAAATAATCAATCCGAAACTAAAGTTTTTTGGTGAAATGGATATATTCACGAACAGTTAAATTTCATACAATCTAAAAAAAATAAAGATGAAATTATAAATGAAGAACATGAAAATTCTGAACCAGAAATAAATAATGAGACAAAATTAACATTTAGAATTTCTCCGTTTTCTTTCTTTCAAACCAATACCTTATGAGCTGAAAAATTATTTTGAACTGCGTTTAATATGTTATGAAATATTGAATGAAATTTATTAGATTTATACTGCGGAGCTGGTAGTATTTGACTATCATTACTTAAACAAAACAATTGAAAAAATAAAGACTCAGAATTAATTGGAATAGAAATAGTAGAAGATGCTATTCGTGATGCTAATGTAAATGCTAATATAAATTGATTAGAAAATCAAAGTTTTTTCGTGGCTTCACCTTGTGAAAAGGTTTTAAATAAATTTCCAGAATTGGAAGAAAAAATTAAAAACATTTGAGTAGTTATCATAGATCCTCCTCGTGAATGATTACATCCAAATGTAATCCAACGAATTGGAAATCTCAAAAAAGAATATAAATTTAAATTACTCTATATTTCTTGTAATCCTGTAACTATGGCAAGAGACATTGAAATGTTAATAAATGAACAATGATTTAACGCCAAAGAAATACAGCCTGTAGATATGTTTCCACACACTCACCATATTGAAAATATTTGCGTTTTAGACTAAGGTTTAAATAAAAGAAATATTCTAAACAATTACTTCTTTCTCTACCATCCTTTTTTCATACTTATACACACCAAATATACGCAATATTATGAACAATATAAATCAAATTATACTAACAACCCAAAGTAATATTTTAAAAACTCATACCAATAACAAATATCCAATAAATATTCAAGCAATTTGAATTCATCAACTTTTTTGAGTTTTCTGTAAAATTGGAAGATAAGACTTACATGTAGATTTTGAAACTTCATTTTTTATGCTAACCGTTTGATCTTCTATAATATTTTTAATATACATAAAAGAACTCTCAACTTTATCAGCACTAGCTAAGTCTTCAGATTTGGATAAAGGATTTCAAATCGCATAAAATTCAGGTACATTCAAAATTTCTTCATCATCTTCCTTAAACCATGAAACAATTTTATTTCGTGTATTTTTTAATGGATTAGTTGTAGATTCTACTATTTTTGTAGGAAAATTCTCAATATCATCACATGTAAATGGAATTTGAGTATATTTTCATACCATTAAAACACAAAAAAACACAGTCAATAATGTTGTAACCAAAAATCATCACTCAGTAAAATATGCAAATGGAGAAAATCACGTACGATGATTTAATTGCCAACATAACAAAAATAATAAAGTTCAAATTGCCACATTAAATAAAATTAATTCACTTACCAAATATCGCGAAAATCATAACAATATTATAAAAACTATAGTTTCAAGTAAAAATATCCAAAATAGAGACCAAAAAACATAACGAAAACTTATTTTATAACAATCTAAAGCTATAAAATAAATCAATAAAAATAAAAATATAAAACTAATTGTAGGAATTATAAATCAATCTCAAAAAAATAATGATATTACGCAAACTAAATAACTCATTATTCATAATATAATCAGGATAGCTAACCTCATTTTAGCTTTTGTAGAAAAATCTCTATAATTTTTTATCGTTTCAGTTTGAGTTAATTTATCAATATCTGTCATTTTTTATTAATTAGAAATAAAGCAAATTCATGAACCAATCTCAAAATAAATTTCCAAAATAAATTATTTGATCCCAAAATACAATTTCTAATACAGCTGATATAATCATAGATGGCAAAAATGGAAATCAAATATTAGAAAAAATTTTTTTATTTTTTCTAACAACTATTTTTCTAATTATAGAATCTAATATTGAATAAAAAAGACCTATAATTCAACATAAAAGAATAAAAAATACAAATAAATAACACCATTCAAACATTCAATTAGGTTGGAGAAAAAACACTAACCATGCTCATAAAATTGGAGCTATTATTACATCTCAAAGTCAAAATCACTCAGATTTTTCTCAAAATTTTATGGTTGCTACTAATATTCACAAAAAATATATAAACAAAAATATTAAAACAAAAATTCACATTCATAGTAATATATCTAATCTATTATTTCAAAATAATAATGTAAAAAATAGAGATATTATAGTAAAAAATATTGCTGCTGTGATATGTAAATTATATGTCTTAATATCATAAAGAAGTATAATCCACAATAACCAAGCTGAAATCGTTATAAAAATTGCGTAAATATAACCTTCTCATAATCATATATTATGACCTGGAATTCAATATTTTGATAATATAAAAAATACAGCCAAAAATATTATTACACTTGTAATTTCCAGAAATGGATAAAACCATGAAATTGGTTTTTTACAATATTCACATTTTCATCACTGAAATAACCAAGAAAAAATAGGAACTAAATTTCTAGCTTTTAATATATGATGACATTTTGGACACTCTGAACGTCAAATCAAAAATCATTTCAAAACTTCTTTAGTGGGAAAATCTCATAAACGATAAAATATAACAGATCAAAAAGATCCAAACACTAAACCAAAGAATATTAATGAAATAATTATAATAATTCACATAATTTATATTTAATTTATTTATAAACTTATTTACTAACATAAATAGTTTGTGAAGGGAATGCAAATTCAATTCCTTCTTTTTCAAATTTTTCTATTAATTCAAGATAAATCTTTTCATTTATTTTTAAACTTGCTTCATAATCAGGATTTAAAATATTATAACTCATCAAAAAATTTATACTAAAATCTCACATTTTTTCTAAATAACATCGTTCAAAATCTACATTTTTTTGTTTTGAAATTATATCTTTTATAATTTCTGGAATTATTTTTAATTTTTTAATTCATGTATCATAAGTCACTCAAATAGAAATTCTCTGTCTTCTATTTTTCATTGTTCTATAATTAATAATTTCAGTCGCAAGAATATTACTATTTGGAATAATAACATCTTGTCATTGAATAGTTTTTAAAGTTGTAGATTTCAAAGAAATTTGTTTTACAATTCAAATTTTTTCACTACTTCACTCTCATATTTTAATATAATCACCAACTATAAATGGTTTACTTAAAATAATAGAAAAAGAAGAAAATAAATCTGTCAAAATATTCTGTAAAGCAAAAGCAACAGCAATTCAAGCTATTCAAAATCATGCTAAAACTGGAGTTAAATCTACTCAAATATTAGTTAAAAAAACGAAAATTCATAAAGCCCAAATTAAAATTGTTACTATAGTTTCTATACTTTTTTTAGCCGTTTTATCTTTACGAAAGAATTTTTCTAATGAAAAATCTACTCATTTTATAATAAATTTTATAGCAAATATTATAATAACTCATAAAAATATTGATTTTAATACTAAACTAATTTTATCAGAAAATTTTAAAAAACTAATCGCTATATATATTTCTATAACTATAAGTATCCACTTCGGAAAATTATTCATAATTTTACTAAGAAATTGTACCCACTTTCTTTCTGATTCTTTTTCATTAAGTGAATCTAATTTTTTAAGTAATAAATTTACAATAAAATATAAAATCAAAAATATCAAAATTGATAAAATTATCATTCATATAGTATTTCAATAAATCACTGTATTTGTAATATTCGTTATAGAATCAGGCATTTTTAATTTAAAAAAATATAAATTATTTTATTAATCAGACTTTTCTTCTTTTTGAACTATAAATTTTTCAGGATTTTTTTTCTTATGATCTGTTGGATTATCAATTTTTTCTATAATAGCATCTAAAACTTTCTCTACATTTTCACCTGTTTTTCATGAAACAAAAATAATTTCATCTGCTGGAATTCAAATTACATGCTCAATTTCTGCAGCCACCCTAGTAGGATTAGCAGCTGGAAGATCTATTTTATTTAAAACTGGAATAATTTCTAATCACTGATCTATTGCTTGATATAATGTTGAAAGAGTTTGAGCTTGAATTCACTGACTAGCATCAACTAATAAAATTGCTCATTCCACAGCAGCGAGTGAACGAGAAACTTCATATTGAAAATCTACATGACCTGGAGTATCTATTAAATTTAATTCATATCATTTCCACTGCATCCTAGCAGGAGTTAATTTAATAGTAATTCATCTTTCTTGTTCTATATCCATTCTATCTAACACCTGACTATGTTCTAATTTTCTAACTGTTCATGTAATTTCAAGCATTCTGTCTGCAAGAGTAGATTTTCAATGATCAATGTGAGCTATAATACAAAAATTGCGGATATGTTCTATAGACATATATTTATTTGAAAAATCTTTTAAATAACTAAGCTGTTTTAACACCCATACCTTTTATAACAAAGAAAACTACCAATGCTACAACTATAAAATCAATAGTTCTTGCTAATAATTTTCAATAAAGAACTCCTTTCCAAGAAAGATCTTCTAATTTATCAATCTTTAATCTTTTAAGAATTGGAGAAAAAATAAGTGGAGTAATAAAATCTTCAATAAAAGATTTAGTCCATTCTCCAACTTTAGTTGCAATCAAAAGTCAGATAGCAACTCAGATTATATTATAATCTGATATAAATTGCATAAAATCTGCTCGCATTATTATATAATGAAATATAAAAACACTTCCTATATAGATAAAATACAAATTAATTCAATTCTATTTTTATTAACAATTTTTTAACATTTTAACAATCATAAAAAAATAATTTTTTTAGTTTTTAACAAAATTTTTAACATTTTAACATTTTTTAATATTTTAAATTTTTTAAATAAAATGAATT
>JAEEGL011935746.1_pt1 | contig 20406 bp, 10 predicted proteins | sample 9134231 | NCBI WGS metagenome assembly JAEEGL01 (sample SAMN16246548, study PRJNA631951) | gut metagenome | biome: gut microbiome; feature: rumen; material: fiber-attached | host: Bos | place: Iran: Karaj | collected 2018-10 | reverse complement strand
GTATATCCTCTCGCTTCAAAGGTGGCTCTGAGACCTCCCGAGGGGAATGAGGAAGCATCGGACTCTCCCTTTACGAGTTCCTTGCCCGAGAATTCCATTACGGCTCTGCCTTCACCCGCAGGTGCTATGAAGGAATCATGCTTTTCGGCGGTTATGCCGGTCATAGGCTGGAACCAGTGTGTATAGTGGGTTGCGCCTTTCTTTATGGCCCAATCCTTCATGGCATTTGCAACCACGTCGGCAATCGCCGGATCAAGTTCTTCGCCGTTCTCCATTGTTTTCTTGAGTGAAGCGAAAACATTCTCCGGCAGGCTTTCCTTCATGACATTCTCGTTGAAAACGTCAATTCCGAAGAGTTCCTGAATTGTGTTAGACATTTTTCTTCCTTTCGCCCGTTCCCCTTACGGAAGCGGAATATAAATTATTAAAAACGAAGTTTTACTTCGATTCTTTTTTGAAGATGACAGCGCTGAGAGGAGGCAGTTTCATAAGAATTGAATATTCCTGACCGTCCTGAGGCACTGCCGCGGCTTTCAATGCTTTGGGGTTGATATGTCCCGTGCCGCCGTACTTCTCATCATCGGAGTTCAATATCTCTTTGTATTTTCCGGTCTCGGGCACAGCCTGGCGGAATTCATCGTAAACCACAGGCGTGAAATTGCATACAAAGAGCAGAAGTTCTCCCTTCTTTCCCCTTCTTATGAATGAAACTATGCTGTGATCGGCATCCTGACAGCTCATCCATTTGAAGCCCTCGGGATCGAAGTCCAGATCATACATCGAAGGATGCTCCAGATAGAGGTTAAAGAGATCATGTGTGTATTCGTGCATCTTGCCGTGCATCTCATACTGATCTATGAGTCCCCAGTCGAGACTCTTTCCCTCATTCCATTCCGAGAACTGTGCGAAATCCTGTCCCATGAACAGCAGTTTCTTTCCCGGATGCCCCATCATAAAGCCGTATGCGACTCTGAGATTGGCGAATTTGTCCTTATATTCCCCGGGCATCTTGTTGACAAGCGAGCCCTTGCCGTGAACGACCTCGTCGTGGGAAAGCACAAGGACGAACTTCTCGCTGTATGCATACATCATAGAGAACGTCAGGCAGCCGTGAACTCCCTTTTTGAAAAGGGGATCCTGCTCCATATATTTTAAGAAGTCATTCATCCAGCCCATGTTCCACTTTAATGTGAAGCCCAGACTGTCGTTCTCCTCGACCACGCCCGTAACATTGGGCCAGGCCGTGGATTCCTCGGCTATCATAAGCACATTCTTGTTTCTCTTGTTCATTATGGAATTCAGATGCTTAAGGAATTCCATCGCGTCAAGGTTTTCCCTTCCGCCGTATCTGTTAGGTATCCACTCTCCGTTCTTGCGGCCGTAATCAAGATAAAGCATGGAAGCAACGGCATCCATCCTTATGCCGTCAGCATGGAACTTTTCAACCCAGTAAAGAGCATTTGCGATGAGGAAGTTGGAAACCTCCGGGCGCTCCAGATTATAGATGAGCGTTCCCCAGTCGGGATGTTCGCCCTTTCTCTTATCCAGATGCTCATACAGACAGGTTCCGTCGAACTTTGCGAGGCCGAACGCATCCTTGGGGAAATGCGCGGGAACCCAGTCAAGTATGACACCGATGCCGTTTTTATGCATATGATCGACAAAGTACATAAAATCGGAGGGATTTCCGAATCTTGAGGTTGGTGCATAATACCCCGTGACCTGATAGCCCCAGGAGCCGTCAAAAGGATGCTCCATTACCGGAAGCAGCTCGACATGGGTATAACCCATCTTTTTCACATAGTCGCAGATCTGCTCGGCGAGCACTCTGTAATTGTAAAAGCTGCCGTCCTCTTCGGAGGGCTTTTTCCAGCTTCCGAGATGTACCTCGTATATGTTTATGGGACCGTTTAAGGGGTCTTCTTTTTCTCTCTTCCTGATCCATGCCCCGTCGGTCCATTTGTAATTGTATATGTCAAAAACCACGGAAGCATTGTCAGGTCTTTTCTGCGAGAATGTTCCGTAGGGATCTGCCTTGAATATGGTAGCTCCGCCCTTGGTCGTAACGGCATATTTGTACAGAGCGCCGCTCTCGATACCCGGTATGAACAGTGAGAATACGCCGTGTTTCTCGTCAAATTCCATAAGGGATCTTCTCTTGTCCCAAAGGTTGAAATCTCCGACAACGCCCGCGGAAGCCGCGTTCGGAGCCCAGAGAGCAAAACGAACGCCCTTTACGCCGTTAACGGTAACGGGCTTTGCGCCCAGAGTCTTGTATACCTCGTAGTTTATGCCCTTGTTGAAGAGATCCAGAGCCTCGTTATCGAGTTCCGGCGAAAAGGCATAACTGTCCTCGGTTTCATAATCGGTTCCGTTCGGATAATACAGGGTCAGGGTGTAGGAAAAAACTTCAGCCCCGGGGATCATTATACCGTAAAAACCTCTGTCATCCAGTCTCTGCATCTCAAATTTGGCTCCGTCGGACTTTCTGTTCACGACCGCGCCGCAGGCATCCGGATAAAAGCAGGTGATCCTCAGCGAATCTCCCACAACTTTCGGTCCCAGTACCTCAAAAGGATGCCTTGAATAACCGTAGATAATTCCCTCAATATCATTACGATCAAATTCCATTCCCACTTATCTCCTTCGTAAAATCTCCCGATCATACGCCCATATTGATCTTACTCAAGATACCACTCGTCCTTTTTAGAGTTTTCCCCTCCGTCTTCAAAGGACTCCGTATATTCCGGTTTTTCTTCCGTACCGTCTTCTGTTCCGTTCGCTTCCGCCTGTTTCTGATGCTCGATGGCCTGCTCCATATATCTTCTCAGCACCTTTTCCATCATAAAGGAACCCACAAGCGTACCCGCGGCTATACCGAAGAAAAGGACAAAGCCCATCGTAAGATATATAAGAACAACGATCGCAAACCAGAGTAAAAACGAAAGGATCGTACACCAGAAATGCTTTACCGATATGCCGAAAGAGAACTTGAATGCTCCCTTTAAGTCCATCGTGAATCTCGAAAGCACCGGGCAGAGAAAGATCAGAAGTCCGCTTACAAACAGGGTGATCACAAAGAACACGCCGAGAAGGATCACGCCTTTACCGTCGCCCGCATTTATAAGATCCCACGAATATTGGAAATCCATAAAAAGCAGAAAGCCCAAAAAAACAAAGATGAAGGACGCTACGGCGCCCTGCCTGAAATTTGCTTTGAAGCTTCTGAAAAATTCTTTGACTGGATAACTCCTGGAACGTCTTATGGACTTAACGACCGCATAATACATTGCGATCATCGAAGGAACAAAGACAACCAGCGAAAGAACCGTAGGCACGAGAAAAAGCCCGTACCCCGTTGTCGCAAAAAGATAGAAAAAAGCGCCGAAAGGCAGGTAGAGAAGGATCCAGACAAGGTTAAGCACCAGTATGTCAAAAGCCTTTCCCATAAAAGTAAAAAATCCGTTTTCGGGATTAAAAATATTGCTGAGTCCCATAGTCAGAACAAACCTCCGAAATCAAACCTCAAAAAAAAGCATATAAGCCAAATCATATCATCAACTTTATAATTTTAGCTTATATGCCTTAATTATGCAAATAAAATTTAAATATATAACCCATAAGAAGGGGTTAAGCCCGCCTTATTTCGAGAACCTGAAGCCGAGGAAATCGAACCTGCTTCCGGGGAGGAAAATGAACTCGAGCCTGCCCTTGCCCTTAAGGCTGTCAAGCGCAAAATCCATATAACCTTTGTCGCGGGCGGTGAATTCGAGTATCTCCGCCTTCGTTCCCTCTTTGCTTTCAAGGTGCAGATGTATCGAGCACTTGTCGAGGTCGGTCTTTCCGAATATGCGTATGTTTGAAGCGCCTTCCGAAAGGTCGATGTCGTTAAAGGTGAGAGTTACGTTGTTGCCTATGTCAAGTACGGCGTTTTCGGTCCTTCTGAAGGAATCGCCGGTCACGGAAGACAGGTAGCTGCAATCCAGCTCCTCATATGCCTTGTTGTACTTTTTGAAGACGAAACCCTTGAAGTGAAGCTTGTTGTCAGCCATAAAACAAAGGTTATGTATGCCCTTAAGTCTTTCGGGAAGCTTGTAGGTCTCTTCCTGGTAAACATTCCAGATCGAAGGCTTGCAGTAGTTGATCGTCGTAATGTAACGCCCGCCCTTTTCGGGATTACCGTCATAGACTTCAACAGGGAAGTTTTCTCCCGAAAGGCTGAATATCCATATCGTGAACTCATCCGAACCGTAGTCGCCGAAATCGATGTTCTCTATCACGAAACCGCTCTTGTGATCGGATGCCGTAGCAACACCCTTTTCGTTTCCGCAGCCGACATTTCCGACGGAATCGGTATAAAGTCCGGCGGATATGAATTCATAAGGCGAAAGGAAGGGTTCTCCGAAGCCTTCGGCCTTCATCTCTATCTGGGATATGATCGTGATCTTTCCTCTTTCCTCCGCATAGCAGCGCAGAGTGAACTCATCGTCGCCCAGCGCGGATACATATGCTTCGCTTCCGCTCTCTTCGATCTTTATATGCCTTATCTCTATGCCCACGGAATTGACCGCAACCCAGTGAAGTTTCACATCTGTCGCATTATCGGGGCATACTGCGGCTCTTACGCATACACGGCTGTTTTCGTTGTTTATGACCTTTTTTTCGGCCCCCAGTTCGATCTTCCTGAGAGGCACGATGTCATCGGCCTTTTTAACGGTAACAATGATATCCCCGTCCGCAGAAAGGCTCTTTACCATGGCCATAAGCTTGCCGTTGAACAGCTTTCTCTTACTGCTCTCATACTGATCGTAATCAGTGGAATCTCCGTTATCAAGTCCAAGAAGCGCCGCATTTCCGGATACAGAAACCGACACATAGTCCATCGCGTTCTTTACTTCGTATCCGGCTTTATCGAGCATGGATATGTCTATGAAATAGAGTTCCCTGCCGTCCTGATGTATGCGGATCGTGCATATGCCCGGCAGCTGCTCGTCGATCTCGTTATCTGCTTCCTCCGCGATCGCAAAAGGAGTAACGGACTCTCCGAAGGAATGTTCTGTGCATTCAGCAACAGGCTTCCTGTTTTCGTCATAACCTACTGCCCTGATCTCACCTTTATGGTATTCCACATTCCATGTCGGAACAAGGACATCGCCGTGGGCATGATCTATCTCCTTAAGTCCCATGCTGTGTCCGTTCACGAAAAGCTCGACATAGGGCAGGTTTGAAGTGCATCTCACATCGATCTTCTGCCCCTCGTTCCAGTCCCAGTACGGGAAAAGGTGAAGCACAACGCCGTCTTCGGGCTTGGTCCACTCGGCAGCGAAAACATATGCGCCGTCTTTGGGGAAGCCGGCCGTGTCAAACTGGCCGAAATAACTGTTCTTTGTATGATAAGGAGTCGGTTCTCCGATATAATCGAAGCCCGTCCATAAGAACTGTCCGAGCGAGAATTCGTGGTCTCTTTCTTCAATAACGCAACGTTCTACCGACTCCGCTCCCCAGCTCGTGTTGGAGTTTCCGAGAGCCGAACACTGCTCGTCTATCTCGGACATTACCGTTCTGTCATAGGGGAAACGGTAAACACCGCGGCTTGAAACAAGAGATGCGGTCTCGCTTCCGAAGATGATCCAGTCGGGATGCTCCTCATGGTGCTTGTCGTAATACCTCTCGGCATAGTTATAGCCGGCATATTTGAGGATATCCGCGCATTTCTGCGCGTTCTCCCACGGCATATAGTTGGAGCCTATGGTGACCGGCGCATTGTGAAGCGGATCGTACTTCCATACCTCGTCTCTTAAGTATCTCGTGATCTCCTGACCGTGTGCAGACGCATGGGTGTCGCCGATCTCGTTTCCTATAGACCATAACAGCAGGCACGCCCTGTTTCTGTCGCGGCAGATCCAGCTCTTAACATCTTTGGCGCTCCATTCCTTAAAGAACCGTGCATAGTCATACTTTGTCTTTGCGCCTTCCCACATATCGAAGGATTCGATCATAACGAGGAAGCCCATTTCATCACAAAGATCCAGCAGCTCTCGCGCGGGCATATTATGACTCGTGCGGATAGAATTAACGCCCATCTTTCTGAGCTTTCTGAGTCTTCTCGCTATACCCTCCCTGTTGACAGCAGCGCCGAGTATGCCGAGGTCATGGTGCTCGCAGGTACCGTTTATCTTAATATGACGTCCGTTGAGGAAAAGTCCGCGGTCCGTCGTCATCTCAACATTCTTGAAGCCGATCGTGTATTCTTCTTCATCGATCACTTTTCCGGACCTTAAAAGCTGTATCTTTATTCCGTAAAGGTTGGGATCGTAAATATCCCAAAGTCTTACATTTCTGACTTCCGCGGATACTTCGGCCGTAACAACGTCGTTTATGTGCTTTTCCCAGGAATACAGAGTTTCACTGCTGTTCTTGTCAAAAACCGAAACTCTGTAGAACAGGGAGGAATTATTCGTGACTGTTTCGCTTTTCACGAAAATTTTGAAATCTCCGACTCCGTTTTCAAAACGCTCGGTATCCGTATGCACATAGGTTCCGTCCGTTACAAGATAGTCGGCGGGTTTTACGATCAGATAAACATTTCTGTAAATTCCCGCGCCGGAATACCATCTGGTGTTGGGGCTCTCGTTCTTAGCGGACACAAGTACACGGTTAACGCCGTCAGTAAGCGCATCGGTTATCTCAAAAAAGAAGGAGGAATAGCCGTATTTCCACTCTCCGACCTTTTTATCATTCACAAAAACAACGGAGTCCATATAGACTCCGTCGAAGTAAAGAAATACATGTCCGCCTTCCGGAATCTCAGGCTTTTCAAAATCCTTGATATACCATCCTATCGAATCCTCATAGAGATCCGCGGTATTGTGGATCAGCCAGTCGTGAGGTATCTCAACGGGCCTGAAATTCTTTTCGTTCGCAAGGGCCTGATCTTTTGTAACGCTCAGGTCCGATTTATAAAATCTCCAATTGTCGTTAAATAATCTCTTCATCTTTTCTCCGCAAAGTTATCTTACGGCACCAAAGCCAAGGATCGTGAATCGCTTGTTCTCATCGCCTTCCGCCATACGGACAACAACGTCGTGATCGGCGGTTTCGGCCTCGTTGAATACAAGCTTAGCATGGCAGTGGGTCCAACCAACATTACGGGAATTCATTGTAAACAATATTTTGTCGTTGTCAAGTATTTCCGCATTGCCGAACTCAGGTGAAGAGCTGTCCTTGAATATGATAAAGAGTTTGGAGCATCTGATCTTAAGCCTGAATTCCTTATTACCGGAAATATGCTGCCAGTTGAACGGCAGTTCGGGCGTGAGGCTTAAGTCGAAATTCATTTCCACCGCCTGAAGGTCTTTGTCGGTCCCGGTGAAATCACCCGGATCAATGACCGCCCCCTCGAATGCATCCTTGGCATCAAAGAAGATCAGATCTTCAAAATCGTTTCCGATAGCAGGCTTAACATCAAGCTTTACGGGAACATCCTTACGAGCATATCTGTCTGCCGCCCTGAATATCTCCGCAAGACAGTCCGCGGCAATGATATGACCGCTGTTCGTGGGATGAAACTGATCGTAGAAGTATTCGTTCTTTGCGATCAGAGCCTTATCCTTATCGATAAGATAGAACTCGGGGAGAACCGCATTCTTAAGGCTCACCATAGGAAGATTGTATCTGAAGCCGACGGGAGCAAGGCGGTCCTGAAGGTTGAAATCGTCCGCAAATACCATAAAAGGTATCATTACGGCAGGCGAATTCTCACCCTTCATTATCTTCTTAACAAGGGATTCGAAGCAGTTGCCCCTTGTCTCGTCATCCGCATCGTTAACAGCAAATTCAACGATCACTATGTCGGGCTTGATCTCTCCGTTTTTCGTAATATCACGGTCATATCTTAAAATACCGAGCTCGGAAGGCGTACCGCCCACTCCGACCTTGATAAACTTTATATTCTCATCCGTCCTCTTTCCGCAGATCTCGCAGAAGCGTACAAAGGTAAGATAGGAATAGCACTTTGAATTGATCGGGATAGCGCCTGCGCCCTGAGTGATCGAGCCGCCGATAAAAGCTATCGTAACCTCTTTTCCGGCTCTTGCATCGTCCATAGCCTTCTGAATTCTCGAAAGATTACCGTAGTTCATGACCGAACGGGCGATCATAGTCTTGTAGCCTTCGGATGAAAGATCCATCTTTCTGTCCTGTATCGGCTCGGGAGCATCAAACCCGGGCTGAAGATAAAGTTTTACGGTAACACTTGCCGTAACCTCGGGAACATCAAACTCAAAACGGATCTGTCCCGGTATGTCATCGTCTTCCGACCAGTCGACCTTCGAAAGATCTATGTACTCTTCAACTCCGGTCAACGGAACCTCTTTGGAAAAGGTGGTTCCCGAAACATAAGGATCGGTCTTTCCGTAGAACTGGAAGCAGAAAAGAGTCTTGTCGGTGGAGGCTTTCGTATCTTCGGCAAGCTCCGCGGATATGCCGACACCGGCTACCAGCTTTCTGAAGCCTTGAGCGGTCGTAAGAAGCGAAAGCATCTCTTCGTTCTCGATATTGCCGTTCAGTCTTGCGGCCATAGGCATTCTGCCGTTTTGGTGAAGGTACTGGATATTCTTGCCGTTGGGCTGGCTCAGTCCGATAACAGCCTTGTTCTTCATAAGATAGAAAAACTTACCTTTTTGTATTGCGTCTGTAGGAGTCTTCCGTTCCATAGATTATCACCCTTTCAATGATCACACCGACTTCAACGGCCGTGATCTCAATCCTGTTTTTACCCTTAACTATGTTTCCCTCGAAGAAGGTCCTTCTTTCCTGGGCGATGACATCCCTGCACCAGCGGGGATCGCTGTTTTCTCCCGCCATGAAGTCTTCGGGTACCAGATTTATCTTCTTCGGTTTTTCATCGTTTATGCCGACCTTGACATTTAATGCGCCGTGGTATTTCAACGGATTTGTGGGAGCCGTGACAAGTTCGATCCAGAGCTTTCCTTCATATTCGCTGTCAAATTCCCAGACAGCCTTAGGTGCCTTTTCGCCCTTGCCGTAATCATCCACTCTGCCGAGGACCTTTAAACCCTCTTCATACCTTCCGTAGCCCTTTAACAGCATAAAGCTTCCTTCGGTTCCGGGAACAAGTTCCGTGACATCCGATGCCTTTAAGTTGATTGCGCCATCTCTCTCGTAATCTCTTATGTTACCGAATACCTTGCGGTCGGTTTTGGAGAAATCAACCGCAAAGCCGTGGCTCACGATCTCCACGGTTGTGGAATCCGTTCCTTTGACGACATAGAGGTGATCCCTGCCGTCCTTTTCGGTGCAGGTGAGTTTATAGAGATCCTGCGTGCCGGTCTGAGCCTGCAGAACTTCCTTGTCGCAGTCGTCTGCCTTTTCGGTGATGGTATAACCGATCTTTCCGCGGCCGGAATTTGCGATCTCGATATATGCGGGTGATGCGGTAACATCCATTCTCATCGGACGTCCGTAGACCTTGACATATACTCTCTCACGATCGGCAAACGAAAGCTTCAGCGAAGGCTTTTCTACCGGTGTAAAATCAACTACCATAGGCATTCTGTTGTCAAAGTCTGTCCATGTGGTAAAGCCGATATGTGCTTCAAGCTGCATACCGTGCCATTTGCCCTTCTTGAATTTGTCAAATTCATCGGCCAGAACTCTGTCTCTTGCAATTCTTTCAAGGGCAAGCCTTCCGTACTGATCCGCTATGCTCTTTCCCTGTCTTGCAAAGAAGAGGTTCTTGTCGCTGTACAGCCACATAAGATAGAGGTTGGTGGACGCAATTACGGGCCAGTAGATCGAGGAATAAAAACCGTTCTTTGATTCGGCCTTTATCTTCTTGTTCAGCTTGATCGCCCTGTCTTCGAGTTCCTCCACGAAATTGATCATACGGTCATTTTCGAAATTTCCGCATACATCAAAGACACCGCTGTGAACGGTCTCGGGCCTCTGACGGGAATTAAGCTGGTAGGCGTCGGTAAGGAGACGTCCTATCTCATTCTTTACCGAAGGAGTTTCGTTCGGGAAGCAACTTTCGATAAGGAAATCCGTAAACTCCGCAGGGCTGTTGATATTTGATGAGCCCCATCTGTCGTAGTCATATGCTATCTGCATAAAATAATAGAGGGGTATCTCGTTGAACTTTATATCTCCGACGTTTACAACCCATATATCTTTAATACCGAAATCATATGCTTCGGTCATTTCTTCCCAGACCTGATGGAATGAGGTGGAGTTTACCCATTCGAACGAAACCGGGCCGCCGTGATAATCGAGGTGGAAATACATACCGTATCCGCCCTTGTGGTCTCTCATATCCTTTGTGGGCAGACCTCTCATATGTCCCTGGTTGTCCTCGCAGAGCATAAGGATGACATCGTCGAGCTCGTCCCAGTATTTTAAGCCGGGCGTAGTCTCATCGCCGTAAAAATACTGCTCGACCTCCTTATATACAGCCAGTGTCAGCGGAAGATTTATACCGAGTTCCTTTATCAGCGCCTTTTGTGCGAGGATGATCCTCTTTAAAGCGTTGATATTGTCTTCGAGAGTGGCATTCTCAAGCATGACGGAGTCATATTCGCCTCTCATGCCGATAGTGATTATATGATTGAATCTGCCGCTCCTCTTTAACGAATCGCGCCAGTAATTCAAAAGACCTTTTTCATTCTTGTCGAAATTCCATACGGAGCCGTAAGGAGAATCCTCACCGCATACATATTTCCATTCCTCGGAGGCTCTGAGGCAGGGCTCGTGGTGGGAATATGAAACAGTGATACCGAGTTCTGTGGCAAGTTCCTCGTTAAGTGTTCCGGGGCCGTCGCAGGGGAAAGAACTCGCCCACATTGCAGGCCAGAGGAAATTGCCCTTCATTCTGAGAAGGAATTCAAAAACAACTTCGTAGCAGAGCGCATTTGCCCCGCCGAACTTCGAAGTGATCCATGTGCCGAAGCAGGGCCACTCATCATTTATAAAGAAGCCTCTGTATTTTACCGAAGGCTGCTTGGAGCGGAACGTAAAGTCCTTGACAGCAAGCTCCTTCTTCCTTACAGGCTCCATATCGCCGAAAAATACAAGAGGTGTTATGCCGATCAACTCGGACACGTGGAACATACCGTATATCGTTCCGAGGAGGTCGCTTCCGGTGATCTCCATCTGATTATGCTCCACCTTGATCTCATAGCACTGATACTCGCCGTTAAAGCTCTTCGGATCGGTCCTGATCAGGATATCGTTGTCATTTTTCGTGTCAGCGGGTGTGATCTCCGCTATTTCGGCTCTTCCTCCGAAAACACTTTCAATATCCCTTCCGAAAATTTTTGCCACACGCGCAACACCGTTCAGATTGTTGTTTTCCAATGTGATCCTGTTAATGTTTTTGCCAAACCTGAATCCCATATCGATCCCTCCGAATCTACTCTTCATCCTTATTCCCGCCTGCAAATTTCAACAGTCGGATATGCTATGATTATAATCTTTTTACAAGATAATAGCCATACATTTTTACAATGTATGGCTATTAATTCTTGCTGAGTTATATTGCAAAAAAGCAATTTCTGACCATCACTGACCGATCATGGTCTTGCTGCCGAAGTTGGCATTCCAAGCTTTTTCACGCTCGTTGATGATAGCCTGGCCGCCTGCATTCAGGTATGCCTTCATGCCGTCATCCCATGTCTTGTCGAAGTCAGCGGGCTTGCAGACAACAGATGTTGTGAAGGTGGAGTTTCTCTTTCCTTCAAGGTCTGTTCCTTCGGATTCGGAAGCGATGGTACCAACGTTAACATTCTTAGGTAATACGGCGTCCTTCTCTGCTACTACCATTGCATTTGCAACGTCGTTTACATCAACGCCTGCATAACCGTATGCAAGGGACTTACGTGTAAGCTCTTCGCTCTTAAGTCTGAGACCGTTGCAGGTCATTGTAAGGTCGATGTTCTGACCGGAGTTCTGGTTGTACTTGATGTTTGCTTCGTCAACAGCCTTGATCTTGATGATGCCGCCGTCGAGTACTTCGTGGTTGATTCCCTTTTCACCGATCTGGAGATATTCTACAACATCAGGTGAAGAGATGAAATCAAGGTAAAGAAGGGATGCAAGAGGCTCCTTGTTTGTTGCGGGGAAGAATGCCTTACGATCGCCTGCTGCGGAGTATGAGAAGTGAGTATAGTTACCGTTCTTGTCCTCAAAGCAGTTAACAGCAACGAACTTAGCCTTGGGATCTACGTTCTTTGCAAGAAGAGCGTTGATGCTGTCCTCATTGTTACGGAAAGGATAATCATAGTTCTGGATGAAAGCGCCAACATAGCCGGCCTTGCACATATCATCGCCTGTGGAATCGCCGTTTGCATAGATTGCGAAATCCTTCCAGAGGAGACCGTTGTTATACCACTTGTTGAGAAGTCTGATAGCTTCCTTTGTTCCGTTCTCGGTGAACTTTCTGTCATCGAAACCGTTTACGTAGAGTTCCTTATCGGTGATGGCGGGATCCATGAAGGACTCGATGATGGGAGCTGCTGTCCAGCCTACATCGGATGTAAGAAGGAAAGGAACCATCTGCGCCGCATCCTTGCCAAGGAGCTTGTCTGCATTGTCCTTGAAAGCAACGAGCATCTTTTCGAATTCAGCCTTTGTTGTGGGAGCCTTCATACCAAGCTTGTCAAGCCAATCCTGACGAACGAATACGTTGATACGATAGGTGTTGTTTCTTCTTCCTTCAACTGCCCATACGGTGCCTGTCTTAGGATCCTGATCGTAGTAAATGTTCTCGTCGCCGAGCCAATCCCAAAGATTGGAAAGAAGGGGCTTATACTGTGCAAGAAGGGGATTAAGGTCGATAACACCGCCCATGTCGGCATAAGCCTGAATTGTAGGATAGCTGTATGTGTAGCAGATATCGGGAGCGTCGCCTGCTGCAAGAAGGTTGTTGATCTGATCGCCTTCAGTCCAACGGGGAACTGCTCTGAAGCTTACTTCCACATTGTATCTCTCAAGCATCTGCTGCTTGATCCAATCTGTCCATACGTTGTTGTCTGCAGGAGTCTTTCCGTCACGATCGTATACTTCAACGGTGATCTTTCTTGTTGTTGCAAACTTACCGTTTACAAGCTCGCCCTTTGAAGGATCTGCCTTAGCGGGTTCCTGCGCCTTGGGATCCGAAGTCTGGGTGCTCGTTGATGAGCTGCTTGATGAGCTACTGCTTCCCTGAGAAGCTGAGCCCGTGTCGCCGGTCTTCTTGTCACCGCATGCTGCGAGTGATAATACCATTGCAGCAGCCAGTAACAATGCTACTAACTTTCTTTTCATTTCTTTTTCCTCCCTTTTTGAAATGGAATATTGAATTAACGGAATGCCACCATGGCAAACCGGTCATTCCTTGACCGCACCCAGTGTAGCTCCGGCAATGAAATATTTCTGGAGCCAGGGGTAGATGAGAAGGATCGGGATCGTTGAGAACATAACGATCGCATCCTTCAGGGACTCGGAGAGTCCGGGTGTCGAGAAGCCTTCGAGTGTCGAGATCTCGACGCTGTTGATGTTGTTCAGGATGTTGTACATGAACAACTGCAGGGGATACAGATCCTTATTGGTGATATACATAAGGGCATCCGTATATCCGTTCCATCTTCCTACCGCATAGAACAGAGCCAGGGTTGCAAAAACAGGCTTTGACAGCGGCAGATAGATACTTGTAAATATCTTGAAATAGGAAGCTCCGTCGATCTCGGCAGACTCCCTGAGACTGTCGGGTATGCTGTAGAAGAAGCTTCTCATGATGATCATGTTGTAAATGCTGAGACAGCTCGGCACGATCAAGACAAGAGGATTGTTCAGCAGGTTCAGGGACTTCATAAGCAGGTAGTTGGGCATAAGTCCCGCATTGAAGAACATGGTGATCGTTATCATGATGTTGATAAAGCCCCTGCCCTTCAGTTTGTCATATATCAGAGGATATGCGCAGAGAGATGTCATGGTCAGGGATACAAAGGTGCATACCAGTGTAAGGAAGGCCGTCCAGAAGAAAGACCTTACATATTTCACATCCTCAAACACATATTTATAAGCGTCCAGACTGACCCCCTTCGGAAGGAAGTAGATCTCATGCCTCAAAAGATATTCCGAAGCGCTTAAGGATTTTGCGGCAAGGTTTACCATCGGAGCCAGGCAGACAAACGCCACGATCACGCAATATGCCACAAAAGCCCAGTCGCCGATTTTTGTTCTTATCGATTTTACTCTCATAGTATGCTCTCCTCCCCTTACCAGATACCACGCTCGCCAAGTTTACGCGAAAGCGTATTGGCACCGAGCAGGAAGAAAAGACCGACTACGGACTGGAACAAGCCTACAGCCGTAGACAGAGAGAATTTATTTTGTTTTACACCGTTCTTGTAAACAAAGGTCGCGATAGTTTCGGCAACATCAAGAACAAGCGGATTCTGCATCGCATAGATCCTGTCGAAGGCACCGCCGACGATACCGCCCAGGTTCATAATGAGAAGCACTATGATCGTAGACTTGATGCCGGGAAGGGTGACATGCCACATTTTTCTGAAGCGTCCCGCTCCGTCGACAGCGGCCGCCTCATACAGCTCGGGGTTGATGCCCGCTATCGCGGCAAGGTAAATTATCGAGCCCCATCCGAAGCTCTGCCATATACCCATCATGATATAGGTGAAGATCCAATGTTTGGACTCATTCAGAAAAGGTATAGCTTCGTGTCCGGAAAGGACAAGGAACTGGTTTACAAGTCCTCCGGTAGGTGCAAAGAGCTGAATTGAAAGGCTGTAAATGATGACCCACGAAAGGAAGTGGGGCATATATGCGATGGTCTGCACCGTCTTTTTGAACCTCTTGAACGGCAGTTCGTTCAGGATCAGCGCAAAGATGATTGGTGCCGGGAATCCGAAAAACAGATCCATCAGATTCAGTGTGACGTTGTTTCTCAAAGCATTATAGAAGTCAACGTTCATCGCCTTCTTGAAATGCTTGAAGATATCAAGCTCTCCGCCCGTTGTCGCCCAAGGCATATCGAGCAGCTTTGTGTTGAGCTTGTAGTCCTTGAATGCGATGATGATGTATCTCATCGGCGCATATTTGAACACAAGCAGGTAAATGATAGGTAAGGCAAGCATAAGATACAGCTGCCAGTACCTTTTCAGGTAGATCCCGAATTTGCGGGCCGATCCGGCGCGGGCCACGGATTGTGCTGTCTCCCCGGTTTTTTCGACCGCAATCTCATTCCCAATAGTTTTCTTCTTCATCTTTCTCCCTTTCAAAATAAACCTTATTGCTTAATTTGCCGTCGCCGGCATTAACGGATAACGGGTCCGTTATTTTACGATGAAACTCTCAGCAATGGGTTTAACCCCCAAAAGCCTTTCACTTTCGCTGTCGGGCTGTGAAGTACCGATATAAACCGTGTACGCCTTACCCTTGTTTACGAAATATTCTCCCTTTTCATTTACGATCTCAAACGAGTCGCGGCTTAAAGGAACGGAAACCTCCTTCTTTTCTCCCGCTTTGAGGAAGACTTTTTTGAATGCCTTCAACTGATATTTGGGTGCATTCTCAACTCCGCTCGCAACATAGATCTGAACGACCTGTGCTCCGTCGTAACAGCCCTTGTTCCTTAAGTTCAGGGTAACGCTGACTGTATCGAGCTTATCTTCCGCGCATTCGCCGGGCATCTTTACATCCGATACTTCGAACTCGCTGTATCCCAGACCGAAGCCGAAAGGATACTGAGCCGTGTTCTCCATATATCTGTATGTCCTTCCCTTCATGGAGTAATCGGTGAAGGAAGGAAGTTCTTCCGTTGTGTTGTAGAATGTGAACGGAAGCTTGCCCGAAGGATTTGCTTTGCCGAATATGATATCCGCAACAGCCTTACCGCCTCTTGCTCCGGGATAGCCGGCATATATGATCGCCGCAGCTTTCTCCTTTGCATAGCCCAGATCCAGAGAGCTTCCTGCGAGAAGCACAACGATCACGGGCTTACCCGAATCGATGGCCGCCTTGAGGACTTCGTTCTGAAGGCCGGGAAGCGAAAGATCTTTCTTATCGCCGCTGGCATATGCATTGCCCGCATCTCCCTCTTCTCCCTCGAGGCCCGCATCAAGTCCGAGACATGCAATTATGACATCGCTGTTCTCGCATACCCCCTTGACTTCGGACATTCTGTCGTTGGGCTGACCGAGGTTTTCAACCTTTTCCTTATAGAGATGACAGCCCTGGGAATACATGATCCTTACATCATCTCCGACGAAATTCTCTATTCCGAGAAGCACGGTATCATATCTGGAAGCCGTGCCTTCATAGTTTCCGACAAGTGCTTTTGTGTTATCGGCATTCGGACCGATGATACCGATCGTCTTTATCTTCTTCGCATCCAGAGGAAGGAATGCGTTTTCATTCTTAAGTAAGACTATGGATTCGAGCGAGGCCTTGAGGTTCAGAGCCTTCATTTCGGCTGTGTCCACATCCGCAAGCGTCAGATCGTCGTACTTTGTGGTCTGTCCCTCCATAATTCCGAGCTTGTATCTTGTGGTGAACAGGCGGACAAGCGCTTCGTCCAGTCTGCTTTCTTTAACAAGTCCTTCGTCAACGGCCTGCTTCATGTTTCTGAAAAGATCGCCGCAGTTGACATCGCAGCCGTTGTTCATTGCAAGAGCAACTGCCTCGAGAGGAGTCTCGCATACCATATGGCCGGTGAAGAAGTCCTTTATAGCCCAGCAGTCACTCGTAACATGGCCTTCAAAACCGAAGCGGTCGCGGAGGATGTCCTGAAGAAGCAGTTTGCTTCCGCAGGCAGGCTCTCCGTTGACTCTGTTATACGCTCCCATTACCGCCTCAACATGGGTTTCGGTAATGCACTTTTCAAAAGCATAGAGGTAAGTCTCCCAGAAGTCCTTCTGATCTACCTTTGCATCAAAGCTGTGGCGTATGCCCTCGGGGCCCGAGTGAACGGCAAAATGCTTCGTGCAGGCTGCAGCCTTCAGGTTCTCCTTGTCCTTGCCCTGGATACCGTTGATATATCTTATGCCGAGTCTGGATGTAAGGTAAGGATCTTCTCCGAATGTTTCATGTCCTCTGCCCCATCTGGGATCTCTGAAGATGTTGATGTTGGGCGCCCAGAAAGTCAGACCCTTGTATATGTCGTGATCTCCGTATTTCTGCTGGTTGTTGTATTTTGCTCTGCCTTCCGTGGAAACCGCATCGCCGATCTCCTCGAGCAGATCCTCGTTAAAGCTTGCCGCAAGGGTAACCGCCTGAGGGAATACTGTTGCCACACCGGCTCTTGCAACTCCGTGGAGTGCCTCGTTCCACCAGTTGTAGCTCTTTATGTTCAGTCTCTCTACCGCGGGAGCCCAGTTGATGACCTGAGAACACTTCTCATCAAGTGTCATTTTTGCAACAAGCTCCTCTGCCATTTTTTTATACTCTGCCAATTTAGCCTTGTTAAAATTGACGTTTCTTATTTCTTCGCTCACAAAAACCTCCGCTTAATGATCCCGACCGGTCACATTCAGTTATTTATAGTACTTTTACAGATATCTTTTTCTGCTTATAGAATGGATTATATCATTCATTTTTCTTTTTTCTTCCTAATCCGTACCAAACAATGATCAATAATTACCATAGCACATCTTACAAAAAGACTTCTTTTTTATACAGATTGTCAATATTTTACCATTCCCTCTGTTCATTTTTGATAAAAAAATATTTTGTACTATGTTGAAATTTGTACATTGTTACAGTATAATACAAATCGTCAAAAAGTCTCATAAGAATTTTTGAACATTTTCTATTATCAAATAAGCAATCGATTATGTATTTTCAGGGGAAACGGTATGATCGAAGAACTGCACGGAACCAAAGAAATAGTACATCATGACCAATTTGAAGGCTTTAAGATCTATATGAACTCAAAGCACGAGGACTATCCCGCACACTGGCATTCCGACATTGAGATACTGATGCCCTTAAAAAGCGTGTACTATGTTTTTCTCGACAATGAAGAGCATATACTGAACGAAGGCGATATTATGATCATACCGAGCGGTGAGATGCATACTCTCACTTCTCCACCCGAAGGGGAACGCCTTATCTTTCAGGTCGAGCATTCCATCCTTCGCGAGGTAAACGGTTTCGACGCGGCCTACAGCCGTTTCTTTCCCTGCGCCATCTTCCCCAAGAACGAGGAAAACGACGAGTATAAAAAACTCCGTTCCCTTCTGTTCAAGATCATCCGCGAATCCGAGGAAATGGACATCCTCTGCGGTGCGAGCATCCACGCTCTCACCCTTTCCTTCTTTGTTGAAGCGGGCCGCATATGCCTTCAGCAGAATTCCGTAAACACCGGTGCAAAGCACCAGCGCCAGCAAAGCTACATCGACACTTTCTTCAGCATTTGCAAATACATAAACGAGCACTGTTCCGAGGATCTTACGCTTGACACGGTAGTCGGCATCTCGGGTTTTTCAAAATCGCATTTTATAAGGCTTTTCAAGGACTTCACGGGAGTTACCTATTACGAATATCTCCAGAAAAGAAGGATGACAAACGCCGAACTCCTGCTGATCGACACCGGAGATTCGGTTGCGGACATTGCAATGCGAAGCGGCTACAATTCTCTTGCGACCTTTAACCGCGTATTCAAGGACAGTCACAACTGCACTCCCACCGAATACCGCAAAGCAGCCTGGTCAAACAATGCACACTGTTGCATGGACGATAAGATCATCAGTACAGAAGAATATTCGGCATAAAACATAATAAAAAAACAACCGGCGGGGACGTTTCATTTTGGCTGTGAACAGCCAAAATGAAACGTCCCCGCCGGTTGTTACCTTCAGAATTTCGTTATCACTTTTCTTTCTTTTTCTTTATCTGTTTTCCGAGGAAGTATCCCATTCCGATAAGGGCTGCTCCGCAAAGTGCAAACAAAGCGATCTTAAGGCCGCTTACGCCTTTCTTGTCAGCATTCACATTGCCCTTTACAAGGACCATGGCTGAAACAGCAGGAACCGTTACGCTTTCCTTTGCCTCGCCGAGGACTTCCGTTCCTGCCTTCTCCTTGTTTATGCATATGCTCCATTTGCCGTCGGGAAGGCTGACAGCGGTTTCCTCGTTGTTTGGATTGAAGATCACTATGATGCCGTCGGAGATATCGTTATTGGCCTTGCCGGCAATTTCCATAGCGACAACATTTTCATCTGTGCCTTCGATCCTCTTAATATTTGCATTGATATCATCCCTGCTGCTCATCCTGAGAGCCGAATGTGCTTTTCTGAACGCTATGAGACCCTTGTAGTACTCAAATGTGCTCATATATTCCGGCGAATCAAGGTTGCTCCACTTGAGCTGGTTCACCTTGTCGGGCGCGTTGTAGCTGTTGGAGTTGAAGGTTCCGTCCGCATTGGTCTTCGACCTCAGCATCTCCTCGCCTGCCTGCATAAAAGGTATGCCCTGAGAGGTAAGATAAATAGCCGCCGCAAGATTGTTCATGGCGATCTGTTCTTCCCTTGTGGCATCGGGGTTGGAGCTTGTTATCCTGTCGATCAGGGTATTGTTGTCGTGGCAGGAAGCATATTGTACTATCTGTGTAGGCTCCTTACTCCAGTTTGTGCTTGCGGTAAAATATGATGCTATCTTATCGGATACGCCGGTAAGTCCGGAGACATAGCCCAGCGATGTGGTCGAGAACACGCTGCCTTTTAAGGCATCTCTCATATCATCGCTGAAGAAAGCCATACCGGGCACCAGCTTGGAGTTGGTCTGTGTGGTCATAAGATAGCCGTCTTTGGTCACATCGGTGCTCATCGTCCAGCCTTCGCCGTAGAAGATCACGTTGGGATGCTTTTCATGAACCGTGTTTATGACTTCGTTTATGGTCTCTGTGTCAATGAGGCCGACAAGGTCGAAACGGAAGCCGTCGATATGATACTCGTCAGCCCAGTAATTAACCGAATCGACTATGTACTTTTTAACCATTGAACGCTCACTGGCCGTATCGTTTCCGCAGCCCGAGCCGTTGGAATATTTTCCGTTTTCGTCGATTCTTGAGAAGTATCCCGGAACAAGTTTGTTGAAACTGAACTCCGCAGCGTTGTAAACATGATTGTAAACCACGTCCATAACAACGCTGATGCCGTTATCGTGAAGTCCCTTCACCATTTCCTTGAGTTCTCTCACTCTTACATATCCGTCTTTCGGATCAGTTGAGAATGAGCCTTCGGGAACATTGTAGTTCACGGGATCGTAGCCCCAGTTGAAAGTTGCCAGGGAATTGTTCTCGTCTATGGATCCGAAATCATAGAAGGGAAGGATGTGAAGGTGGGTTATGCCCAGTTCCTTTATATGATCGAGGCCTGTAGCCGCACCGCCCTC
>JAEEGL013600671.1_pt1 | contig 20407 bp, 14 predicted proteins | sample 9134231 | NCBI WGS metagenome assembly JAEEGL01 (sample SAMN16246548, study PRJNA631951) | gut metagenome | biome: gut microbiome; feature: rumen; material: fiber-attached | host: Bos | place: Iran: Karaj | collected 2018-10 | reverse complement strand
ATCCGGCGTGGTGCCGTCTTCCAGGTTCTTGTCATATACCAGGTGGATCTGGTAGCTGTATTTGGTCGGGCGGGCTTCCACCAGGTTGCCGTGGTTCGGGTCGGATTCATCATCATAGATGGTCTGCAGGGTCGCCGCGTCCAGGGACACATGATCCAGCTCGCCGCCGAGGAACAGCTGGTAGGCAACGGCCACGGATTCCACCATCTTGATGGTAACGGTGTCGAAGCGCTTGACGTTGGCAGCGTTCCAGTAGTTGGGGCTGGCGGTCAGCACTTTCTGGTTCTGGTTGACGAAATAGGTCACAGTGTAGGGGCCGGAGTACCACATGTTCTCCCAGGTCACTTCACGGTAGCCGGTAACGCCCATCTCGTCGATCATCGCGGCGGACAGGGGATACAGGCAGTTGTAGGTGGCCACGGAGGGGAAGTAGGGCAGGGCGTCCACCAGGGTGTAGGTGATGGTGCCTTCGTCGTCATTCACAGCGATGCCGACCATTTCGGCGAACTTGCTGCCTTCGCCCGCGGTCAGGGCATAACCGGCATCCAGGCCCTGCTCTTCAACCAGCGCCTTGGTGTATTCATAGTAATCGTTCGCGCCGGCGATCATTTCAGCAGGCATGGAAACGTTGTAGGAGTCGTTCTTCGCGAAGTTCAGCACCCATTCCAGGCCGGTGGCCCAGTCGGAAGCCAGCACGTCAGCCTTGTAGTTGCCGTCCTTGTCGAACCAGATCATATCGTCGTTCAGGACGAAGGTCCAGGTCTTTCCGCCGTCTTCGGAGAAATATTCCTTGGCAGCGTTGGGCTTCAGGTTGCCGTGGTTATCGTTGGTCAGCAGACCGTCGATGCAGTTGCACAGGACGTTCAGGTCAGCGGCAGCCTGGGAATAATGGATATTCCAGGTTTCAAGCTCACGGGCCTGGGTCTCGTAGGTGTTCAGGGAGGTCAGTTCATCGGCGGATGCGATGGACGCGATGCCGAGCAGCATGGCCAGTGCCAGAACAAGGGACAGAATCTTCTTCATTTTCTCATGGTCCTTTCCTATTTTGTTTTTTTCAAAAGGATTTCCTTTTGAAATTATGCTCAATCATACCAAAAAGTCATGGGGTTATGCAAGAATCTCTTTTTGGGCGATTGTATTTTCGCTGTTTTTTGGCCGGACAACTTTATGGGACATGATACAATACTCCGGTAAAGCGAAAGGGAGGTCTGCGCCTTGATCCGGTGGTTGAAAAAGCATTTCAACAGGGACATGATCCGTCCGCTCATCTATACGGTTTTTACCCGCGGGATCCTGGCGCTGTTGGCTGCGCAGCTGGTCCATTATTTCGCGCCGCCGTCGTGGCCGCTGACCCTGTTTGCCAACGCGTCGCTGGCGCTGGGGCTCCTGTTCCTGCTGGGGGCCGTGCTGGCGTGGCTCCGGGCGGACGGGCTGAAAATCCCGCATCTGAAATTGCCGCGTATAAAAAGGAAGGATCCCGTTTTCATGACCGGAGATATCGCGGACCATATCGATGACGAGATTACGCGCTTTGACGACCTGGATGCGGAGGAACAGAACGTCTGCGTCCTGCTGGCCGACCTGATCCTGGCGGCTGTGTGCCTGGTGCTGGCGGCGGTGTTGTAAGTGGACAGTGGTCAGTGGACAGTGGTCAGTGGACAGTGGACAGTGAAAAGGTTTCAGGAGTCAGGAGAGTGGACAGAGATCGATGATCAGGTGGCAATATCTTTGGATTTGATTGTAATATGAAAGGAATCGGCTATGAGCGAAAACGGGCAGAAGCGGAGCCGGCAGGAGACAAAGAGCCTGCTTCGTCGGTTTACGGCCTATTACAAACCGCATAAAACGCTTTTTGCCAAGGATATGGCCGCCAGCGTGATCGTGGCGGTCATCGGCGTCATCTATCCGATTATTACCCGCACCATGCTGAACGACCTGATTCCCGACCGGAACTACACGATGATCATCGTGCTCGGCGGAACGCTGCTGTGCCTGTATATTGCCAAGATGCTGCTGAACTATTTTATCCAGTACCAGGGGCATATGATGGGCGTATACATGCAGGCGCAGATGCGGACGGATTTGTTCGGCCACCTGGAAATGCTACCGTACCGTTTCTATGACAACCACGAGACCGGCAAGATCATGAGCCGGATGACCAACGACCTGTTTGAAGTCGTCGAGCTGGCGCACCACGGTCCGGAAAACCTGATTATTTCCTCCCTCAGTATCGTTATTTCATTTACCTACCTGTGCACCATCAACATTCCGCTGACGCTGATTATCTTTGCCTGCGTGCCTTTCCTGGTGGTCATCAGCTATTCCCTGCGGAAGAAGATGCGGAAGGCATTCCGGGATACACGGGCGGCCATCGCGGACATCAACGCTTCGACGGAGAGCAGCATCAGCGGCATCCGGGTCACCAAAGCCTTTACCAACGCGGAGAAGGAAAAGGAAAAGTTCGAGGTAGGCAACAGCAAATTCAAAGCGGCCCGGAAGGATTCCTACAGCGCGATGGGGCGGTTCCACTCCGGCAACACCTTTGTGACGGACGTTTTCAACGTCGTGGTGCTGATCGCGGGCGGCCTGTTCCTGTACGCGGGCCGGATCCGGCTGGGGGATTATTCCGCGTTTATCGTTTCCATTAATATGTTCATCGGGCCGGTGATGACGCTGATCAATTTCATGGAGCAGTTTGAAAACGGAATCACCGGTTTCGAGCGGTTCTGTGAAATCATGGACGAGGAACCGGAGGAGGACAGCCCGGGGGCAACGGATATCGGCAAGCTGGAGGGGCGGATTGAATTCAAAGACGTGAATTACGCCTATGATGAGGACAAGAACGTCCTGCGCCATGTCAACCTGACGATTGAAAAAGGCGAAAAGTTCGCGCTGGTCGGACCTTCCGGCGGCGGAAAAACGACGATCTGCCACCTGATTCCGCACTTCTACGACGTGGTCAGCGGAGAGATCCTGCTGGACGGCCGGGAAATCCATACGATTACCCGGGACAGCCTGCGGCGGAATATCGGTATCGTCCAGCAGGACATCTACCTGTTCAACGACAGCATGAAGGAAAACATCCGTTACGGCAGGCTGGATGCCACGGACGAGGAAATCGTCGAGGCGGCGAAGCGGGCGAATATCCACGACTATATCATGACGCTGCCGAACGGATACGATACCCAGATCGGCGAACGGGGCGTCCGGCTCAGCGGCGGTCAGAAGCAGCGGCTGTCCATCGCCCGGGTATTCCTGAAAAACCCGCCGCTGCTGATCCTGGACGAAGCGACCAGCGCGCTGGACAATACCACTGAGATCCTGATCCAGCAGGCGCTGGACGAGCTATGCAAAGGCCGTACTACCCTGGTGGTGGCCCACCGGCTGAGCACCATCAAAAACGCGGACGAGATCGCCGTGGTGGACGACGGATCGATTGTGGAGCAGGGAACCCACGAACAGCTGATGGAAAAACACGGCATTTATTACGACCTGTACCAGCTGCAGTTCCGGGCCAACAGCGCAATGTAAATCAACAAATCCATATTTTGACGCTCACGATAGGAAATGTTTGCTTTTTGCAGACAAGTATGATAAAATACGTCCTGTCTTTTGGGAACGATCAAAGAAGACCGTTTGAATGACACGAGGTACTTGGAGACCTGGGGGCCCGACTGTCGGATCTCAGGCCTCTGAAAATATCACACTTTTTTAAGGAGGCACTCTGACTATGAAGAAACTGTTGGCTCTTGTGCTGGCTCTCTGCATGATGGCGGGCGTCATGTCCGCGATCGCGGAAGGGTTCGAACTCGCGGAATCCTATGATCCCGGCGAGCGCGTCTTTGACGGCGGCGAGATTACGACCGTCCCGGCGGCTAAAGGCAGTGGCACCCCCATGACTACCGACGTCTACACCGGAAACGGCGACAAGGACTACACCGATGAAAAGGTGTATACCTTCAACGATTTCGCGGCTGAACTGAAGGCCAGCACCAACTGGGATCCGCTTTCCTGGGAAACCTCCAGCGACAGCGCAATTCTTGACTACATCTCCACCGGCTTCTACAGCTTCGTGCTGAACAGCAATAAAGACGGATATTCCGTCGTTCCGGAACTGGCCGCGGATGTGGCGCAGGACGTGACGGCTGAATACGTCGGCAGGTTCGGCGTTGAAGAAGGCGAAGAAGGCAAGGCCTGGCGTATCGCCCTGAATCAGGACGCGACTTGGGATGACGGCACCAAGATCACAGCGGAGGATTACCTCTACTCCATCAAGGAACTGCTGAACCCGAAGACCATGAACCGTCGCGCTGACAGCTACTACGCGGGTGACTTCGTGGTTTATAACGCAAAGAACTATCTGTATTCCGGAAAAACCTCCTATGATCTGATCGCCGACACGGCCGAGAACCTCATCGCCGCCGGTACCGATGTGTACCTGGACATGAGCTTCTGGGGCCTGGTCGGTGCGCCCGACGCGGACGGCAATGCCGCTCCCCAGTACGTGAATATCGCGGATGAAGTGATGTACCGTGACGCCGCTGTCGCCGAAGGCGAAGCGGAAGACTGGGTATCCGCCAAATACATCTTCGACACCTACCTGGCGGAAGGCGCTCCCTACAACAGCTATGCGGCCCAGTACCTGTACACTGCTGACATCGCTCCCGACACCAGTTGGGAAGACGTCGGCTTCCAGGTTGTCGACGACTACACCATCGACTTTATCCTGGCGAAGCCCATCGAAGAAGCGACCTTCTATATCCCCTACAACCTGAGCTCCAGCTACCTTGTCAAGAAGGATCTGTATGAATCCTGCAAGAAGTTCTGGGATGCTGAAGGCAAGGAAGTTGCCACCGAAGAAGAAGCGGAAACCATCACCACCACCTATGGCCGGACGCTGGAAACCACCGCTTCCTACGGCCCCTACAAACTCACCAGCTTCGAACTGGACAAGGAATATGTCCTGAGCCGGAACGAAGAGTGGTACGGCTACCGTGACGGAAAGCACAAGGGCCAGTACCAGACCGATATCATCAAGGTAACCGTCATCAACGAGCACAAGACCGCCATGATGGCCTTCGAAAAGGGCGAGATCGACGGTATCGCGCTGCAGTCCGAAGACATGGAGAAATACGGCACATCCAAGTATGTGAAGTACGGCCCCAACAACGGCTACACAACCAAGCTGACCTTCAACACCGACTACGCGAAGCTGAAGGAACGCGGAACCAACAGCCAGGTGCTGGTGATCGACGAGTTCCGCCAGGCGTTCGCTTACTGCTATGACCGCAGAGAGTTCGCCACCGCTTACACCGCTGCCGGTACCGCCGGCTACGGCCTGATCAACGAACTGTACTGCTACAACCCCTTCACCGGCGCCTACTATCGCCAGAACGACTACGCGAAGGCCGGCCTGCTGAAGGTGTTCGGCCTGACCTACGGCGAGGGCGGCGAGTATGCCGACCTGGACGAAGCCTACAAGGCCATGACCGGTTACGATATGCCCAAAGCGCAGGAACTGATGAAGGTTGCCTACGAAAAGGCGGTTGCCGCGAAGGTGTATGACGGTACGAGCCCGATCGAAATCGAGTTCCGCGTCTACCAGAGCGACGAAATCTACCAGAAGATGTACAACTACCTGAACGAGCACCTGGAGGAAGCCTGCAAGGGCAGCGGCTTTGAAGGCAAGGTTTCCCTGAAGATGACCGTGGACGCGGACTACTACGAGACCAACTACTCCGGCGGCGCGGACATGATCTTCACCACCTGGGGCGGCGCGACTATGAGCCCCTTCACCCTGCTGTATGAATGCTACTGCGACGCCAGCGACGGCAGCGGCAACCAGATGGAATACGGTTACGATACCAGCAAGATCATCGTGAAGATCGTTGTGGACGGCACCGAGATTTCCGACACCCTGCAGAACTGGGCGCTGTGGGCCGACGGCACCACTCCCGACAGCCTGAAGGACAAGATCGGCGACTTCACCTCCTATGACTACGACACCCGCTGCGCCTTCTTCGCCCAGCTGGAAGCGGCCTACCTGTCCTGGTATCCCACCACGGCTGTGTACTACCGCAACACCGCCAGCATGGACAGCCAGAAGGTCCAGTCCGCTTCGGACATCTATGTCACGCTGGTCGGCTTCGGCGGCATCCAGTTCATGACCTATAACTACGACGACGAAGCCTGGGCAGACTACATCGCTAACAACGAGCTGGTCTATTAATCCGGCAGTTGTTGTCTGATAAACGGTCTCGCGGGCACGGGAGAGACCCCGTGCCCGCTTTCAGCGTTCTTTATATCATATCTTAACCTGAAGCCGGGGGAGATCAAATGCAAACCAACGCGAAGTGGAAAACAACACTAAACCGGATCAACAACTGGTTCAGACGCGTGCTGACCAACCGGATGTTCCGGTATGTGCTCAAGCGTATCCTGTTGATGTTCCTGACATTGTTCATCATCATGACGATGTGCTTTATCCTGGTGAAACTGTTGCCGATGATTACACCGCGGGAGAACGGGAAGGATATTAACCTGATCTATGCCCGAAGGGAAAAAATGGGATACAACAAACCGATCCTGGTCCAGTACTGGCTTTTCGTCAAAGGCGTGGTCACCGAGTGGGATTGGGGTGTCGGCGAACAGATGTACGACAGCCTGGAAGTATGGGACATCATGATGCAGAAGCTGCCCTATACCGTGCTGGTGAACCTGTATTCCATCCTGATCGCGATTCCGCTGGGACTTGGCTTCGGCATCTATGCGGCGCTGAAAAAGAACAAGTGGCAGGATCACCTGATTTCCACTATGGTCATGGTCTTTATCTCCGTACCCAGCTATGTGTACGCGTTCCTGATCCAGTATTTTTTCTACTATAAACTGGGGTGGTTCCCGCTGCAGCTGTATTCCCTGAGCGAGGCGGGAGGCATGTTTACCTGGAAAATGTTTTCTTCCATGATCCCGGCCATCATGTCCCTCGGATTCGGTACGGTGGCTACATTGACCCGCTATACCCGGGCAGAGCTTTCTGAAGTGCTGACCGGCGACTATATGCTGCTGGCCCGTACCAAGGGACTGACAAAAGCGCAGGCGATTTCCCGCCACGCGCTGCGCAATGCCATGGTGGTCATCCTGCCGATGATCATCGGCGAATTTATCGGTATTCTCGGCGGCTCCCTGATTATTGAGAGCATTTTCGGCATTCCCGGCATCGGCAAGCTGTACATTGAATCCATTAACGTACGGGATTATAACTTCTTCATGGCGATGAGCATGTTCTATACATTTATCGGACTTTGCTCCGGCATTGTGAACGACATCAGCTACGGACTGATTGATCCGAGAATCAGAATGGGGTCGAGAAAATGATGAATGAACAAAAAATACCCGCGATTCCGGCGGAGAAATTCCAGTTTGTACAGCAGGATCGGGCGATTCACGATGAGCGGATCAAGACAAAACCGATCGGCTATTTCAAAGACGCTTGGCTGCGCTTTGTCCGGAACAAGAGCGCAGTGGTGGCGTTTGTGCTGATTATGATCCTGATCCTGTTTGCGGTTATCGTACCGTTTATCAGCCGCTATGACTCCTCCACACAGTTCAAGTATTACGAGAAGATGCGGCCGAAGAACGAATGGTTTGCCGGCACCGGATTCTGGGACGGAAGCAGCCGGCAGAATATGAACCAGGACAGTTATGACGCGACCCGGGCGATCGGCGTGGAAACAGGACGTAACATCATCACAAAGGAATTCCGGGAATATGTGGACGCCCAAGGAATAACTTATCATGACGTCCGCGTGGACAGCTACTACAAAATCGGATATTCCTATGAAAACCTGACGCAGGAGAAGTACGAGGCCCTGATGCGGTATCAGGACGAAACCGGCATCCAGGTCATTTACCCGCTGCCCCGGAATTACGATACCCAATATACATCCGGTAACGGCGGCGCCAATTACTGGTACAAGCTGCAGGATGAGGAAGAAAAGGGGAAAGTGATCCGGGAGAGCAAAGGCGCGCCTCTGCTGGATAAAAACGGGGATTTTATACCGAACTACGAGACGAGCAACAAAAAAAACCAGGCGGGATATGACAGCCTGCGGGTCAGCTGGGACGATGGCGGAGAAGATGGAACAACCTGGCTGGTATACGCGTTTAAAAATCAATCCGGTTATCAGGTCCGGGTGGATTACTATGAATATTTCCGCTACATTTACGGTCACGCTCCGAGCTTCCTGTTCGGAACGAACGGAATCGGACAGGACATCCTGACCTGCCTGGCGGTCGGCGCGAGGCTGAGCTTCCTGCTGGCCATTTCCGTATCCCTGATCAATTTCATGATCGGCGGAATTTATGGCGCGATCGAGGGATATTACGGTGGGACGGCGGATATGGTGATGGAGCGGATTTCCGATATCCTGTATGACGTACCGTTCATGGTGGTGGCGACGCTGTTCCAGCTGCACCTGGCCAAACAGGCCGGCGTGCTGGGATCGCTCCTGTTCGCGTATGTGATGACCGGCTGGGTCGGCATGGCGGCACGGGTCCGCATGCAGTTTTACCGGTTCAAGGGACAGGAATATGTGCTGGCTGCCCGGACGCTGGGCGCCCGGGACCGGCGGCTGATTTTCAAGCATATCTATCCGAACTCGCTGGGAACGATCATTACCGGATCCGTACTGGCGATCCCCGGGGTTATCTTCTCTGAGTCCATGCTGAGCTATCTGCACATTATCGACCTGGAGACCTCCGGCTATACGTCCATCGGTACGCTGCTGGCCGGCGGGCAGACTTACCTGAGCACATATCCGCATATCATCTTCTTCCCGGCGCTTTTTATCTCCATTCTGGAAATCTCCTTTAACCTGTTCGGGAACGGTTTGCGGGACGCATTCAATCCTTCACTGAGAGGAGCGGAAGATTAAGATGGCAAAGAAACTGGAAGTCAGGCACCTGACAATATCCTTCCGCACAAACAACGGCGCCGTCCGGGCGGTCCGCGACGTTTCATTCGACCTGAACGAAGGCGAAACGTTGGCCATCGCCGGGGAAAGCGGCAGCGGCAAGTCGGTCACGACCCGTGCCGTGATGGGTATCCTGGCAGGGAACGCGATGGTTGAGGATGGAGAGATCATCTATGACGGCCGGGATCTGCTCAAGATTCCGGAGGAAGATTTCCATACGCTTCGCGGCCATAAGCTGAGCATGGTATTCCAGGATCCGCTGAGCGCTCTGAATCCGATTATGCGGATTGGGAAACAGCTGACGGAGGCCATGCTGCTGAACAATAAGGAACGCCGTGCGGACGGCAGGAAGCGTTTCAACCAGATGCTTGCCGAGCTGGAGAAGAATATGACAGCCGCAGGCGTACAGAACGCGCAGGAAAAATGCCGCCAGTTTGACGCGTTTACAGCGGTCGGCGTCCGGATGGAAAATGAGTACAAGAACGCCGAAGAAAGCGCATTCAGCTTTTTGGATACGCTGGAGGAGACAGATCTTGCGCTGCTGAAAAAAGATGAAAAGACAGTCCGGGATACTCTCGGACGATTCAAAAAACTTGGAGCAGACATCCGGAATCCGTGGCTGATTCCGGAGAATGACGCCGACCTTAACGAACTGATCAATCAGGCGGATATCCTGCGTAATACCTTTACCATGGAACAGGAACCGGAACTTCGGTCCCTGATGGACCGGATTGGGGAACGGCTCCGCAATGTGATGGATTCAGACCGGGAACAGCCTAATTTCTTCCGGATCGGATATCTGGTGGCGCACGGCGGAACAGCGGATCCCGCGAAGGAGGATGTCGCTTTCATCAACGCAAAAGCCCGGAAAATGCTGGATGAAGGGTTTATGAACGCCTTCCTGCAGGATATGGAGAAGGCATTGGCCTGGTCCGCCGGGGAAGCTGAAAAAGCCCGGGCGCACGCGGTGACGGTTCTGAATGCGGAACTGCCGGTACTGACAGCTGACAAACTGGAAAAAGGCGCATGCAAAGCCGCCGCAAAACAGGCGTCGGATGTTGTGGAAAAGGCTATTGACCGGCTGGCGCTGGATAAAGATAACCGGGCGTACGTTTTCCGTTCCAGCATGAACGCATACATCGACCGGTACTTCTATGGGCTGAAGAAAAACCCGAAAGAGCAGAAACGCTTCGACAGGGATACGGTCCGGTATGAAAAGGAGACGGCTAAAGGTAAATTTGTCCCATCTGTGGTTCCGCTGAATCTGGTGGACCTGGAGAAGACGAAAGCCAATATCAGCCGGACGATGACCACCATGATCGATCATTTCAGCGTGAATCAGCAGTATGTTGAAGACCGGCGGGAACAGGCGATCCGCCTGGTTGATTTCCTGAAGGAACGGTCTTCGGAATACGCGTATACGCTGACCAAGAGCATGGCCAGACACCGGGCTATCGAACTGATGAAAGAAGTGGGCATTCCGGAGCCCCAGCGCCGGTATCACCAGTATCCCTTTGAGTTTTCCGGCGGTATGCGGCAACGGATCGTTATCGCGATCGCCCTGTCCGCCAATCCGGATATCCTGATCTGCGACGAACCGACCACGGCACTGGACGTGACGATCCAGGCACAGATTCTGGACCTGATCAACCGCCTGAAAAAGGAAAGAAACCTGTCGGTTATTTTCATCACCCATGATCTGGGCGTGGTGGCGAATATGGCGGACCGGATCGCAATCATGTACGCCGGCAAGATCGTTGAATACGGTACAGCAGACGACGTATTCTACGATCCGCGTCATCCGTACACCTGGGCGCTGCTGGCTTCCATGCCGGACCTGGAAACGAAGGAAAAGCTGGACGCGATTCCGGGTACACCGCCCAATATGATCCTGCCGCCGAAGGGCGACGCTTTCGCGGCCCGCAATCGGTATGCCATGGCCATCGACTTTGAGGAACAGCCGCCGATGTTTGACATCAGCGAAACACACCAGGCAGCGACGTGGCTGCTGCATCCGGACGCGCCGCATGTGGAGCCGCCGGCCATCGTGACGGAACGGATTGAGCGGATGCGGCGGAAGGAACAGGAAACGGCTGAACAGGGAGGGGTGAAAGCATGAAACCAGTGATTCGCATATCACGCACCCTGAAGATTATCGGCATCGTGCTGATCCTGCTTTCTCTTGTGCTGGGACTGTACACGGTGCTGAATACGCGCGACGGATGGAAAAAAATCAACGAAGGGATGAACCTGTTCGGGGAAAAGACCGGTTTCTTCGATAAACTGGCATTTGACGATCAGTTTCTGACCGGGCTGAGCAAAATGGCCGCGATACCCGCGGCGGACAAAAAAGATGAGGCCGCCGCCGAGAAAGTGAAGACGGAGCGGAAGGAAGCGGCACGTCCTGTCTTTACAAGCCTGTTCAGCAAAATTGAAAACGCACAGGAAAATTACGAGAAACGGATCCAGGAGGAAGCAGTCCGCTTCCTGACGGAAGACCTGGACGCACAGAAGTATGTGGACTGGTGTGAGGAGATCCGGGAAGAACGTCTGGAGCATCAGACCTTGCAGCCGATCTATGACTATATTGATAATCTGGCGCTCGCCGGGAAGAGCGGGAAAGGCCCCAAAAACGCCAAAAAACCGGACTCCAAAAAGCCGGTTCTTGAAAAATTCTACCGGGATTTCCTTGCTGAAAACGGCGGCGACGAGGAAAAAACCGGAACCTGGTTCGAATTCTTGGTCACGCTTCAGGCAATGCTGAAAGCGGAAGAGGCGAACGGAAACGCCGTCCGGAATATCGACAACTGGCTGAAGGAATTCTCCCCCGAGACATACCAAACCGCTCTGGCGGATACACGAAATAACCTGGAAGGAAAAGACGCGGAAGAATCCTTTGGCAGTGAGTTGGAGGAGGCGATGCGGAGGAAACTCAACGGCCAGGATCCCGATTTTGACGGGATTCTGGAAAGAACAGCCGCCAAACTCGACGCAATTGATTCCAATCAGAACGTCGGCGGCAAATTCAGCACGAAAACCGCGCTGTCCGCCAGCATGCCGGAAATCGCCATGTCGACGGAACTCGGCAGCCATTATTCGACGCTGGCCGAATACCTTCGCAAAGGCGGATCCGGTTTCATTCTGACGTCCGCCGGCATTTACAGCGCGACAGGCGGGGAAACCATTGAGTTTGACGCTGTCAAACAGTATCCTGTCCGTTTCGGTGATCAGATTTATGTTATCGAAAGAAAAGACATGCTGGCAAACAACGCGGCGGGGGTTGAAGATGATTTTCTGGATCTGTGCATTGATGAGACCGAAAACCGCTCCGACATTCCCTTCATCTCCAGTTTCTGGGCTGTAGCCGCCAAATACGCGACGCTGATGATTATCGGCATTCTGCTGGTGATCCTGAGCCGGGTTATCCGCTGGCTGCTGTTCCGGTGGTTGCTGGCCAAACGGGATACGGCAGGCATTCAGGAGGATTCGGATATCCTGCTGCGGGTGGAGCACCTGAAGCAGTACTTCAGAAGCGGTCCTGCTGTGACTAAAGCGGTGGATGATATCAGCTTCTTCATCCGGAAGGGCGAAGTGTTCGGCCTGGTCGGCGAGAGCGGATGCGGCAAGACGACAACCGGGCGCACGATCATCAACCTGTACGATCCGACGGAAGGAAACGTGTATTTTGACGGCCTGAAGATTTCTTCCATGCTGAACGGTCTCCCGGTACTGACACAGGAGATCCGCAACGAATATTTTGTGAAGATCCGTGAAGCAAAACAGGCCGGGGATCAGGCGGAACTCAGGCGGCTGAAAGCGGAGCAGAAAGCCAAACTGAATGAAGCGGAACGGAACGCGTGGGAAAGCTATGTGGAGAAGAGCAAGTGCGTTCAGTTCTATCGGGAAAAACGTCTGGCCCAACTGAAGGAAGCCTATGACCGGGATATGGCGCAACTGTCCGGCGAGGCTGCCGAAGAGCGGACGCGGAAATACCGTACCGAATGCAAGGTAGCCAAAAAGGATAACATGATGGCGCGGATGCAGATGATCTTCCAGGATCCGATCGCGTCCATCAATCCCCGGATGACGGTGCGGGAAATCATCGCGGAAGGCCTGATTATCCGTGGCGTCCGGGATAAAAAGTATATCAACGAAAAAGTTTACGAGATGCTCGAACTGGTCGGCCTGGTGCGGGAGCACGCGGACCGGTATCCCCATGAATTCTCCGGCGGCCAGCGGCAGCGTATCGGTATAGCCCGGGCTATTATCATGGAACCGGACCTGATCATTGCCGACGAACCGATCTCCGCGCTGGACGTATCCATCCAGGCACAGGTCATCAACCTGCTGAACGACCTGCGCAACAGGATGGGACTGACGATCATGTTCATCGCGCACAACCTGAGCGTGGTCAAATATTTCTCCGACCGGATCGCCGTGATGTATTTCGGCCATATCGTCGAGCTGGCGACATCGGACGAATTGTTTGCCCATCCGCTGCATCCCTATACCAAATCCCTGCTCAGCGCGATTCCGTATCCGGATCCCCATTATGAAAAGACCCGGAAGCGGATCGAATATGTGCCGGCCAAAGCCCATGACTACAGTGTGGATAAGCCGGAACTGCGGGAAATCGTTCCCGGCCACTATATCCATTGCAACGAGGCGGAGTATCAGCAGTATCTTAAGGAGATCGAACAGTGAGTTCCGAAAGAAAATCCCGGGAACCGGTTACGCTGCGGGGAGTCCTGATCACCGCGGGTATCGGCCTGGTGATCGGCGCGATTGTTCTGATTCTCCGGGGCAGGTCCGCACCGGCGAATGAGGCTGGTTTCTGGATGAACATCACGGACGCGCTCAGCGTACCGGGGGTCCTGCTGGTATGCGCGGGACTGCTGTCGGTGGTATCGGAACAAGGCGCGTTTGACGGACTCGGGTTTTCCGTCCGGAAAGCGTTCGGGCAGATCCGGAGCGAAGCAAAAAGGGCGGAGATGCCCAAAAACTACTATGATTATGTTACCCGAAGGCAGGAAAATCAGCGGCTGAGACCGCGGACCCGGCTGTATGTCGGAATCGGTTTTCTTGTGCTGGCCGGTGTGGCGCTGATCATCTACAATTCCAAAATATAAAAAGCCGGAAACCGCAGCCATGCGGTTTCCGCTTTTTCGGAAGGGATTACATCCGGATAAAGGATATGCATCCGATCTCCTCCGTGGGCCTGAAACCCGCGGAGCGGTAGAATGATTTTGATTTTTCGGTGCTGTCGGTCAGCAATTCAATCTGATATGCTGTTTTATACCTTTCCGTCATTTCACGCAGCAGCTTCGTTCCGATTCCGCGGCGCTGATACTCAGGCAGAACGATCAGATCCTGGATGAATACGATGGAACATCCGTCCCCGACGGCACGGATGATACCGACCAGCCGGCTGCCGTCATAGGCCGCCAGCACGCAGAGGGAGTTCCTGTACGCCTGGTCCAGCATTTCCGGACGAGCAACATAGTTTGTCCAGCCCACGGCCGCGTAAAGCCCGAGTATCTCATCAGGGTTGAATGAAGTATAATCCCGGATTTCCATGCTTCCTCCGTATCGGTCAATATTGATTCCAGGCGACGCTTTATTATATGCCGTGTGTCTTTTTTTTACAAGTAATCCGGAACAAGGTTTTTTCCCGCGTTCTATTGTCAAGGATGGGGAAAACCGGTATAATAGGGCGGTGCAGAGAAAAGACGGCAATTTCCGCATATGCAGTAAAACAGAGGAGGGTTTTCCGATGATTGATGATATCATGAGCACCGCGAAAGAAAAGATGCAGAAGTCCTGCGCCGTATATGAGCGGGATATGCAGGGCCTGCGGGCGGGGAGGGCCAATCCGCAGCTGCTGGACCGGATTATGGTGGACTATTACGGGACGCCGACGCCGATCAACCAGATCGGGAACATTTCCTCGCCGGAACCGCGGCTTCTGGTCATCTCCCCCTGGGAAGCGAAGATGATTCCCCAGGTGGAAAAAGCGATCCAGAAGAGCGATCTGGGGCTGAATCCTTCCAATGACGGAAAGATCATCCGCCTCGTGTTCCCGGAACTGAACGAGGAACGCCGCCGGGATCTGACCAAGATTGCCTCCAAAGGCGCGGAAGAAACCAAGGTGGCAATCCGTTCCATCCGCCGCGACGCGATCGAACAGATCAAGAAGCTGAAGAAGAACAGCGAGATTACCGAGGACGACCAGCATGACGCGGAAGAAAAGATGCAGAAGCTGACGGACAAGGCGATCAAGGACGTGGACGAGATTTACGCCCGGAAAGAAAAGGAGATCATGGAGGTCTGACGGAAAGGCCTGCCGGATGGATTTCCATATGCGTACCCATACACAACGCAGAGGCGTTTTATCCGCCTCTGCTTGTTTCGCTTCATTGCCTTGACAAAAAACGCCATGACAGGAGCAGCAGAACATGAAAATCAGCGCGGCATGGAAACTGGCTCTGAAGAAAGAGCCGAGGACATCCGGGGAGTTTGAGAAACTGCCGGAGCATGTGGCCATCATTATGGACGGCAACGGCCGATGGGCGCGGAAGCATAAGCTGAGCGTTTCCAGAGGACACCGGCAGGGTACGGAAACCCTGCGGGAAATTATCCGGCATACGGACGACCTGGGTATTCACGCGCTGAGCCTGTATGCTTTTTCCACGGAAAACTGGAACCGGTCGGAGGAAGAGGTTGCCGCGCTGATGCAGCTGATTCTGGATTTCTTTGCGTCGGAAATTGACGAACTTGACGCGAAAAACGTCCGGATCCTGATCCTGGGCGACAAGAGCGCGCTGCCGGAGAAACAGCGGGAAACGCTGCGGGAGGCGGAAAGGCGGACGGAGCGGAATACCGGACTGCGCCTGAATATTGCCATCAACTACGGCGGACGCGCGGAACTGGTGCGGGCGGCCCGGGAGATCGCCATCCTGGTGAGAAACGGCGCCATGCAGGCGGATGAGATTACCGAGGAAACGATTTCAGACCATCTGTATACGAAGGGGCAGCCGGATGTGGACCTGCTGATCCGCACGAGCGGAGAACAGCGGCTGAGCAATTTCCTGCTGTACCAGAACGCGTATGCGGAGTTCGTGTTCCCGGAAACGCTGTGGCCGGATTTCACGGTACACGATTACGACCTGGCGCTGGACGCGTTCGCGCATCGGGAACGCAGGTATGGAAGACGGTTGTAGGTCTCAGGTCTCAGGTTTCAGGAGATTTGAGTGGACAGTGATCAGTTACGGCGAAGGCGGACAAGGAGATTCTTCACTTCGCTCAGAATGACAGGGAAGAGGCTCTGAAACGAGGAAAGGGATTGGAATGAAACAACGGATTGTTACCGGGTTGCTGCTGACCGCGCTGCTGGCGGTGCTGCTGTGGCTGCCGGGATGGTGTATGGCGATCGCGACGCTGATCTGCATCGGTTTTGCCGTATGGGAAGAATATCACGCGCTGGCGCTGGCGCAGCACCGGGTGGTGACGTGGCCCGCGTGGACGGCGATGGTACTGTCCGTACCGCTGACGTACCTGCTGGGACAGAAAGTCATGATTCCGCTGGTAGTGGCTGCGCTGCTGACCATGACGGTGCAGGTGATGTTCCGGAAAGAGCCGGAACTGACGGATCTGACCATGAGCGCCCTGCCGTTGCTGACGGTGGCTTTGCCCGGGCTGAGCCTGGTGACGCTGAGCCTGATCGATCCATATCTGTGGTGGCGGATGCCGATTGAAAACAAACAGCCGTTCCACGCGGTGGAAGTGGTCATCCTGTCCATTACTTTCGCCGTACCGCTGGCCGGTGACGTGATGGCTTTGTTTGTCGGGAAAGCTCTCGGCAAACGGAAATTCTGTCCGGCAGTGAGTCCGAAGAAGACGATCGAAGGCAGCATTGGCGGCCTGTTCGGCAGCATGATGGCGGCGATCATCATTTATTTCCTGTCTCTCTGGCTGTGCAATACCGCGACGCGCAGCTACCTGCCCCCGTGGTGGATGTACCTTGTCCTGGGGCTGCTGGGCGGCTTTGTCGGACAGATGGGTGATCTGTTTGCCTCGCTGGTGAAACGGCACTGCGGATTGAAGGACTATTCCAACCTGTTTCCGGGCCACGGCGGTATGCTGGACCGGCTGGACAGCGTGCTGTTTATGGCGGTGCTGATGTACTGCTACCTGCTGTTCTGCCCGATCCAGTAACGAGGGATCAGGGGTCAGGGAGCAGTGGACAGTGATCAGTGGTCAGGGATCAGGAGAAGAAGAGAAAGCATGAAGAAGATTGCGATTTTGGGATCCACGGGATCCATCGGAACACAGGCGCTGGATCTGTGCCGCCGGCATCCGGACCGGTACAAGGTGACGGCGCTGACTGCCCGGGGCAGCCGGGACAAGCTGTTTGAACAGGTGCGTGAGTTCCGGCCGGAGATGGCCGGACTGACGGAAGGGCTGGATCCTGCGGATGTCCCGGAGGATTTGAAATTCTGCCGGTGGATGACAGGGCCGGAAGCGCTGAAAGCGGCCGCCGCGGAAGCGGAGGCGGATCAGGTGCTGGTGAGCATCGTGGGAATCGCCGGACTGCGAAGCGTGATGGACGCGCTGCAGGCCGGGCGTCAGGTGCTGCTGGCGAACAAGGAAGCGCTGGTGACCGGCGGACATCTGGTGATGGACCTGGCGAAGAAGAAAGGGAAACCGATCCTGCCGGTCGACAGTGAACACAGCGCGATCTTTCAGTGCCTGCGGGCAGCGAACGGCAATCCGGCGGAAAAGATCCTGCTGACAGCGTCGGGTGGACCGTTCCGCACATGGGAAAGGGACAGGATCGATCGGGCTACCCCCCGGGAGGCGCTGAAGCATCCCAACTGGAATATGGGCGCCAAGATTACCGTGGATTCCGCCAGCATGTTCAACAAAGGGCTGGAGATTATGGAAGCTCGGTGGCTGTTTGATATGCCGGACGACAGAATCCAGGTGGTGGTCCATCCGGAGAGCATCATTCATTCAGCGGTGGTTTTCCGCGACGGCGCGGTCCTGGCGCAGCTGGGACTTCCGGATATGCGGGTTCCCATCGGGTACGCGATGGCGTATCCGGAACGGCTGGAAACCGGCGTGGCAGCGCCTGATCTGTTCGCGCTCGGGAAGCTGACGTTCGAGGAACCGGATGAACAGAAGTTTCCGGCGCTGCGGCTGGCCCGGCAGGCACTCCGGGCGGGCGGCGCGGCGTGCACGGTGTTCAACGGCGCCAATGAAGCGGCGGTGGCAGCATTCCTGCGGGAGGAGATCTCCTTCGGGGAGATCGCCCGGCGGGTGGAAAAAGCCCTGGACCGGCTGGCCGGCCTGAAGGCGGACTGCCTGGAGGATATTATGGAAGCGGACCGGAAGGCGCGAGAAGTAGTGGACAGTGATCAGTGGTCAGTGATCAGTGGACAGTGACAGGTGTCAGGAGGTGCTTCGCTGCGCTCAGAATGACATACCAGAGTGAATAGGCATTCAGGATATTGAGAACAAGCAGATTAAAGGAGAAGGGTAACCGTTGTATATTGTATTTGCGATTCTGCTGCTGGCGGTTCTGATTATGATCCATGAGTTCGGCCATTTTGTGGCGGCGCGGATCATGAAGATCGACGTGACGGAATTTTCGATCGGGTTTGGTCCCCGGCTGCTGGGATGGAAGAGCCGGAAATATGAGACGAAGTTTTCCATCCGGGCGATTCCGCTGGGAGGTTACTGCGCGTTTTACGGCGAAGACGACGCCAAGGGAATTACCAAGGATGACCCGCGGGCGTTCCCGAATCACAATGTCTGGAAACGGATGTTTGTGATCCTGATGGGGCCCATGATGAATTTTGTGCTGGCGTTTGTTGTGACGCTGGTGTTCGTCTGGTGCGTCGGCGTTAACGTATCGTCGGACGGAACATTCTACCCTTATATCCACGAGGTTATGGAGGGCGGAGAGGCGGAAAAGGCCGGGCTCCAGGATATGGATGCCGTGCTGGAAATCAACGGCAGGAGCATGAGCAGTTCGACGCCCGATGAGGCGGTGCTTGCTTTTCAGGACGCGATCCAGGGGTGGCATGAGGGGGATGAGCCCCTGAGCATGGTGATCCGGCGCGACGGAGAGATGGAAACATTCCGGATGGAACCCAAATGGGATGAGGAATCCGGCAGAATGATGGTCGGTGTGATTCTGACGTACAGTCCGATTGTCCGGCAGCCGGTTGGCTTTTTTGAGGGTTTCCGCGAAGCGTGGGACGTATGCGCGGAGTCCGCGGGAACGATCCTGAGACTGCTGAAGGAACTGCCGACAAACAGGGAAGTGGCGGAGAGCATGACCGGTGTGGTCGGTACGGTTGCGGTGGTCAAGGAACTGACGCAGGAGTACGGCATCGAAATGTTCATCAATCTGCTGATTATCATTTCCATCAACCTGGGCCTGATGAACCTGTTGCCGATTCCCGGACTGGACGGCAGCCGGCTGGTGTTCGGCATCATCGAAGTGATCCGCGGGAAACCGATTCCGCAGGAAAAGGAAGCAATGGTGCACCTGGCGGGGATGGTGCTGCTTTTTGGCCTGATGATATTCTTTACATACAATGATATCGTGAAGCTGATTCAGGGAAAACTGATTGTCAGCAGATAAAGAGGCAAAAATGACAAAAGAAGTACGGATCGGAAAACTGAAACTCGGCGGCGGGAATCCGGTGCTGGTACAGAGCATGACCAATACGGACACCCGGGACGCGGAGGCGACGCTGCGGCAGATCAGGGCGCTGGCGGACGCCGGATGTGACCTGGTGCGGGTCAGCGTATATGATGAGGCCTGCGCGGAAGCCGTGAAGACGCTGACGGATCAGAGCCCGGTTCCGCTGGTGGCGGATATCCACTTTGATCACCGGCTGGCGATCCGCTCCGCGGAGAACGGCATCGCCAAGCTTCGAATCAATCCGGGCAATATCGGCGGGGAAGCGAAAGTACGGGAACTGGCGGACTGCGCGAAAGCGCACCATATTCCGATCCGGATCGGTGTCAACAGCGGATCCGTGGAGAAGGACCTGCTGGCCAGATACGGCGGGCCGACGGCGGAATGCCTGGTGGAAAGCGCGCTGGGACATGCCCGGATGCTGGAAAAGGCCGGGTTTGAGGATATTGTGCTGAGCATGAAATCCAGCGACGTGAAACTGACGATCGCGGCGTACCGGCTGGCAAGCGAGCGCTGCGGATATCCGCTGCACGTCGGGGTGACGGAAGCCGGACTGCCCGGACAGGGAACCGTGAAGAGCGCGATCGGTATCGGCTCGCTGCTGGCGGACGGGATCGGGGATACAATCCGGGTCAGCCTGAGCGGGGACCCGGTACCGGAAGCAAAAGCGGCCTGGGATATCCTGCGGGCGCTGAACCTGCGAACCCGCGGAGTACAGCTGATT
>JAEEGL013371160.1_pt1 | contig 20407 bp, 13 predicted proteins | sample 9134231 | NCBI WGS metagenome assembly JAEEGL01 (sample SAMN16246548, study PRJNA631951) | gut metagenome | biome: gut microbiome; feature: rumen; material: fiber-attached | host: Bos | place: Iran: Karaj | collected 2018-10 | reverse complement strand
TTGTAATCGACTCGGTGGCAGCTCTTACACCAAAAGCCGAAATCGAAGGCGAAATGGGCGACTCGAAGATGGGTCTGCAGGCACGACTGATGTCGCAGGCATTGCGCAAACTCACCGCAACAATCAACAAGACACAAACTTGCTGCATCTTCATCAACCAGTTGCGTGAAAAAATCGGTGTAATGTTCGGCAATCCCGAAACCACTACAGGTGGTAACGCACTGAAATTCTACGCATCAATCCGTCTCGACATACGCCGCATCGGTCAGCTAAAGGACGGCGACACCGTCATCGGAAACCGCACCAAGGTAAAGGTTGTAAAGAACAAGGTCGCTCCGCCATTCAAGCAGGCCGAATTCGACATCCTTTACGGTGAAGGCATCTCGAAGACCGGTGAAATCATCGATATGGCTGTCGAACTTGAAATCATCAAGAAGAGCGGTTCGTGGTTCAGCTACGGCGAAACTAAGCTCGGGCAGGGTCGCGATACCGTAAAGCAGCTCATCGAGGACAACCCCGAAATGAGAGAGGAAATCGAAAACAAAATCAGAGAAAAGATTTCAGCAAAATAATGAAACAATACATTTATCTAACTCTGCTGTTTGCATTTACACTTCTCGCATATTCGTGCAAAGAAGGCGGAAATGGTGATAGCGGAGAAACAACCGAACCGAAAACTTTGTCCGACAGCATACAGATGTTGTCGGACAAAATTCGGGAGAATCCGCACGATGCGGCTCTGTTCGTACAACGTTCAGATTTACAATTTCTTAATGGCGACCTCGACGAGGCAATAAACGACATGGAAATTGCAATGAAGGTCGATTCGACAAAGCCTCCGTATTACAGCAAGTTGGCAAGTCTTTACATGCTCAAGTCAAATGGCTCTGAAAAAGCAAAAGAAGTGCTCAACAAATGCATCAACCGCTACCCGTCGTACCAGCAGGCGCACATCGACCTTGCAAAAATTTTCTTGTATGTCGGTATGTTCCAAGAAGCTATGCAGGAAATACAGTTCCTTGAACTCAACAACTTGCAAAATGGCGATTCGTACTTTGTACGCGGCATAATTCTTCGCAAGGCTTCCGAAACCGAATCGGATACAGCAAATACGCACAAATGGAAACTCGATGCCCTTGCCGCTTTCAAGAAAGCTGTTGAATACGACGACGAAAACTGGGAAGCATATAATCTTATAGGTGTAAGCCTTACCGAACTTGGCGATTCCATTGCCCTGGAATATTTCAAGACTGCCACTTCCAAATTTCCCGACAATCAGGAAATAAAATATTGGAACGGCTGGTCGCTTCGCAACTTCGGATACTACGAGGAAGCTAAAGACACCTACATTGCTGCAGCACAAATGGATAGCGCATCGTACTGGACTTTCATGGCGTACAGCGACTTAGGCGACATGTACAAAGACATAAGCCTCGAACCAGACCGCTACAGTACGGCTATAAACTACTACTCAAACGCATTGGCTTGCGACACAACCGCTTTCGAGACTTTTGCCAAACGCGGCGATGCATACGCACAAAACAAGCAATACCAGCTTGCCGAAGCCGACTACCGCAAGGCTCTGAAACTCGAAACAAACTACGAGCCAGCCATCGAAGGACTGAATCGCATTGCAGGAAAACGATAAATATTTTTGCATAGTATTTTGTCTTTCAATGTGTTTCACAAAAATAGGTTAGCATAGTGTTCAGCAGCCCCTTTTGTCATTCTGGACATGTTTCAGAATCTGAAAAGGGGGTGCAAGTTGTATGATACAACGGGGAAAAGACAATAGTCGCAGATGCTTAGCATGACGACTATGGAAAGAGAACCTCGGAGAGGTTACGTATTTGTAGAATGTAGTGATTTATAAATAGCGTTGGCGCATATTTTTGCAGCGATAGCAATGCAAAAATTGTGACAACGCATAAACGAAAAGCAATAAAATTGAATAGTATAATGCATAGAAGTATCGGTTTTCTCATCGTAATCGCATTGTTCTCTTGCAGTTGCAAATCAAATACACAACAAAAAGAAACAATTGCAGAGACCATTGCAAAAGACACAATTACATCTTCCCCACGCGAAGCAAAACTGACCTTTGTCGGCGATTTCCTGTTCGAAGCCCCATTTTTTACAGCAGTAGATAACGGCTACGACCGAGATTCCTACTTTACACATGTAAAGAAATACTTCGAGGAAGATGACCTCTCCGTTGGCAACATGGAAGTAGTAATTGGCAACGACCGCATGAAGGTCAGCGGAGACAACTACAACTTCTGCGCACCGCACTACATTGGCGAACTGGTGGCTTCGCTCGATATGCAGGTGCTATCAACCGCCAACAATCACACATTCGACCGAGGTCTCGAAGGCATAAACTCCACTCTCGACTTTTTCGACAGCACCGACATTGTAACAGTTGGAACATATAGAAGCCAACAAGACAGGGAAACTCCAAGAATTGTTGAGAAAAGCGGTATAAAATTCGGCTTCCTGGCATACACATTAAGCACAAACCAGATTGTCCCTCAGCAATACCGAGGCCTTGTCGGGCTATACAGAGATCCCGAAACACGCAAAGTCACCGATGAGTACAAAAAACTGATTGCCAACGAAACGTCTGCACTTCGGCCGCAGGTCGACGTGCTTGTCGTGATGATGCACTGGGGAACTGAATTTACATTTGAGCCAAACAGCGAGCAAAAGGAAATGGCGAAATTCCTCAACGAACATGGCGCCGACATCGTTTACGGCAGTCATTCCCACTCGGTACAGCCAGTAGAAATCATTGGCGACGAGCACAAGACGCTAGTTTATTACTCGCTTGGCAACTTCGCATCGCAGGACGACGACATTGCCCGCACTCCCAAAGGCCAGGAAACCTTCGACAACGCCTACCAAGTGGGACTTCTGTCGCAGTTCAAGGTTAGGCTCGACAATGGCAAGGTGGATTTTTCCGACATTACAAACCATCTAATTGTCAACCACCTCAACTACGACATGAAAAAATTTGTCCTTGTACCCTTCGAACAGTACGACGAATTCTACGAGAAAACCCACTATCGCTACAACCTTGGCTTCAACAGAGAGTTTGTAAGCGGACTATACGAGGTGGTAAATAAAAAAATGAAATAAGGGACACAAAAAAATCATAATTTGTAAATCCAAAACGTAGAAAAAAATTATCTTTGCTTCAACAAATATTATTTACAATGAAGAAACTATTATCAATAATTATTGGGCTTGCCATCGGTGCTACTTGTTTTGCACAGGCATTGGTTCCAGTTGCAATCAACGGCGGAAAGAACGCCACAGAGATAGTCGAAAACACCAGTTCGACTTTAATATTTACAAGCAAGCTGTCAGAAATTTCGCTTGCTAATACAGTTGAAAACGGAGAAAACTACTCCCAAATAGCCATCGACGGCTATATCTCAAACAACAAAATCGGTTACCCACAATTGCCAGTAATGGTAAAAATGATAGAAGTGCCGATGGGAGCAGAAATCGTTACCAACGTAACGGTAAACTCTGAAAGAGTTGTCAGCCTTGCCGATGCAGGGTTCAGCCAGGCAATAGTGCCATGCCAACCGGCTCAGTTCAAGAACCAAAAAAAGGAAGATATTCCTTTTGCAAAGAACGCGATATATTCGAATGGCGGCTTGTACGAACCCGAAATTGTAACAATAGAGGAAGCTGGCATCATGCGTGGAATACGTCTCGTAAAGGTTATCGTCAACCCGTTTGCATACGACATTGCCGACAACGCACTTACCGTTCGCGACGACATTTCGGTAGAACTTTCGTTCAACAATGCCAGCACTCGCAGCACCACCATCAAGGACAGCAAGTATTCGCCTGCTTTCGGTGCAATGTACGACAAGATTTGGAACTACAAGAGAACCCGCAACGCCGAAATGCACTACCCGATAAAGTACGTCATCGTTGCCGACCGTATGTTCGAGGATGCCTTGCAGCCGTTCATAGCATGGAAGACAAAGAAAGGCTTCAATGTAATAACCGCCTACACCGATGAAATAGGTCGCACCGAATCGGCTGTTCACACATATCTGCAAGGACTTTACGATGCCGCTACTGCAGAAAATCCTGCTCCTTCGTATGTGCTTTACGTAGGCGACACAACACAGATCGGAGTACAATATTCAAAACTTCCTCATACACAAAGTATTATGGGCACTGAAAACGACCATTATACCGATGTATATAAAGTATGCTTTGACGGTGCAAACGACTACATTCCCGATATGTTTTTCGGACGTTTTTCTGCACAGGACGTAACGCAACTGACACCGCAGATTGAAAAAACACTCATGTTCGAGCAATACACTTTCCCAAATGCATCGTATCTTGGCGATGCATTGCTAGTTGCCGGCTATGACAGTACTGATCCAGATGGATACGACGATATAAATGGAAACGGACAGATAAACTATGCTACACAGTACTACTTCAACGATGCACACAACGTAAACACAACTATTTATCTGTCGCCCGAAAGCCACACTAGCGGCGATGCCATCAAGACGCAGATTAGCAACGGTGTTGGATTTGTGAACTATTCGGCACACTGCAACGAAAACGGCTGGCAGGATCCGGAATTCAATGTCGGCGATGTCAACAACCTGCAGAACGAAAACGAGTACTTCTTCAGCATTGGCAACTGCTGCTTGTCAAACAAGTTTGATGTAGCCGAATGCTTTGGCGAGGCATTGTTAAGAAAAGCAGGCAAAGGCGCAGTTTGCCACATCGGCGGTACAAACAGTACCATTTGGAACGAAGATTTCTACTGGTCGGTAGGCTCTATGGCAACAATCAACGTAAATCCAACTTATGAAGCAACAAACCAAGGCGCGTACGACCACCTGTTCCATGAACGCGGAGAAACCCCATACGTTTCGGCTGGCGAAATTGTATTCATTGGTAATTTCTCGGTAAATTCAACAACATCCGAATACATACAATACTACTGGGAAATATACACCCTTATGGGTGACCCGTCGTTGATGCCATACGTTGGAGTTCCAACACAAATGACTCCAGAATATTCCAACATATTGCCATTAGGTTCGACAACTCTTGAAGTAACTGCCGAAAACCTTTCGTACATCGCACTCAGCAAGGATGGCGTACTTCTTGATGCTCAGTTCACGGGCAATGGCACAACAGCAGAACTCACATTTGATGCACTTACCGAAACCGGAGAACTCGACCTTGTTATAACTCGTCAGTTCCGCGCCCCGTACATACAAAATGTTATGGTTGTAGCAGGCACAAACGAAAATGATGCAACAATACAGTCAATAGTTGCTCCAACACTGGCAATGTCGGCTCAGGAAGCAAGCTTCCAACCGCAAATCACTATTATGAACCTCGGAACAGCAAACTTGACTTCGCTGACTGCAAACTATACTATTAATGACGGCACACCTGTAACAACCAGCTGGACAGGAAACCTCGCTCAATACGAAACTTCATCTATCACTTTCGATGAAATAAGTCTTGAAGTCGGTGACTACAATTTTGTATTCACAGTTGAAAATCCTAATGGACAAACCGACGAAGATCCAACCAACAACAGCAGGTCGCGCAATGTGTCTGTTTTACTAGGCAATGTGTCGATTATAAATGTAGTTGAACCAACCGGCAACTACTGTGGCTATCCACAATCAACACCTACAATAACTGTGAAGAACACCAGAGAATTCCCAGTAACCTCGGTTACAGCATCATACACCTGCGGAGATTTAAGCGCAGAAAAAACATTTGATGTCAGCATTGCAGCAGGCGCAACTACTAACTTGGAGTTTGACCCTGTTGTAATTCCAGAAGGCGAAGGCTCGATTTCGTTTGTTGTAACAACAGTAAATGGTGGCGAAAACGAGACACAAACACCAACAACGGCCAACTTCAACATCATTTCGCACGATGGTGAAGGTTTCCGTCTAAGCCTTACCGCCGACTACAATAGTTTATTTAACCCCAACCCCAACGAAACTACCTGGGATATAAAAGACTCTGAAAACAATGTATTATACAGCGGTGCTGCTGGCGAATACACAAGCACAGCAGTTATTACAGATTTCTGCTTAGGCTACGGATGCTACACATTCAATCTATACGACAGCCAAGAAAACGGACTTTCTGGATTATATGGTTATGCTACCGGTAGCGCTATATTCACAAACTTAAACACCAACGAAACACTACTTTCTGTTGGTTCTGAAATCTTCTCCACAAGGACCATAAACTTCTGTGTTGGCGGTGCAACCGAGAATGCAATCGAAACAGCTGCCGAAATGTCAATCTACCCCAACCCGACAAACGGAACGATAAACATAGCATCTGAAGATGAGATTGACAACATCGAAATAATCAACAGCATTGGCACTACTGTTGCCAACAGCAAGGCTACGGGCAACAACACCAGCATCGACTTGAGTAACTTGCCAAACGGAATGTATTTTGTTCGCGTATTCACCACAAACGGAATAGAAACTGTAAAGGTGGTTCTCGAAAGATAATCGGACAATACAATATAAACACAGAAATGCGACACGATCTGTCGCATTTCTTTTATACCTTTTGTAACAATCAAGTTTTTTCGTAAACTGCATAAAGAATCGGATTTTTTGTGTATTTTTGCAAACTCAAATTAATTCGTTTAACGGAAACAATATAACACGATGAATACTAGCAAAGTAGGTCTCGACTTTGAAAAAGTTGAATACGCAAGAGGTAAAGCAAGAGAAATTGCAAACCAAGTACAGGATTTCGTTGAAAACTACACCACTGTAGCAGTTGAAAGAACCTTGTGCCGTCTGCTCGGAATCGATGGCATCGACAGCAACGATGTTCCGCTGCCAAACGTAGTGGTCGAAGAACTGAAATCAAAAGGCGTTTTGAACCAAGGCGTTATGTTCTACTTAGGCAATGCTATGGTAGAAACTAAATTGTCGGCACAAGAAATAGCAGAGCAAATTTCGGCAGGCAAAGTCGACATTTCAAAGCTTCCGATTCACCCGATAGATGAAATCAAGAAAGCCCTCGAGCCTACAATCAACAAAACTATAGAAAAAATCAGAGGAAACCGCCTGCGCCGCGAAAACTACATCAAGACCATTGGCGAAGGCAGCAAACCTTATCTCTATATCATTGTTGCAACAGGTAACATCTACGAAGATGTCGTTCAGGCTCAGGCTGGTGCTCGTCAGGGTGCCGACATTATCGCAGTTATCAGAACCACAGGTCAGAGCCTTCTCGACTATGTGCCATATGGCGCAACAACCGAAGGTTTTGGTGGAACTTTTGCAACACAGGAAAACTTCCGCATTATGCGTAAGGCACTCGACGAAGTTGGCGAGGAAGTTGGTCGCTACATTCGCCTCTGCAACTACTGCTCAGGCTTGTGTATGCCCGAAATCGCAGCTATGGGCGCACTCGAAGGACTCGATGTCATGCTTAACGATGCCCTCTACGGTATCCTCTTCCGCGACATCAACATGCAGCGTACTCTTATCGACCAGTATTTCTCAAGAATAATCAACGGTTTCGCAGGCGTTATCATCAACACAGGCGAGGACAACTACCTTACTACAGCCGATGCATACGAAGAAGCGCACACCGTTCTCGCTTCCGACCTTATCAACGAGCAGCTTGCTTTGTTGGCAGGTCTTCCCGAAGAACAGCAAGGTCTTGGCCACGCATTCGAAATGGATCCGTCACTCGAAAACGGATTCCTATACGAACTTGCTCAGGCACAGATGATTCGTGAAATATTCCCCAAGGCTCCGCTTAAATACATGCCTCCTACAAAGTTCATGACTGGTAACATCTTCCGCGGACACCTTCAGGATGCGCTATTTAATATAATAGGTATATGGACACACCAAGGTTTGCAGCTTCTCGGTATGCCAACCGAAGCTATCCACACACCGTTCATGAGCGACCGTTATCTGTCTATCGAAAACGCAAAATACATCTTCAACAACATGAAGAGCATTGGCGAAGAGGTTGAATTCAAGGAAAACGGCATCATCCGTAAGCGTGCAGCCGAAGTTCTCGACAATGCAACAAAACTTCTCGAGCACATGGTCGACGAAGGCTTGTTCACCGCATTGGAAAAGGGTATCTTCGCAAACATTAAGCGTCCGAAGAACGGTGGTAAAGGTCTCGCTGGCGTTACCGAAAAGGGCGAAAACTACTTCAACCCGTTCGTTGAACTGATGAAGGGAAAGAAATAAATGTTACGATACAATACTTCACGGGAAGGTCGTCGCGATGACGACCTTTTCTTTTTCGTAGCGTATCAATAAAAGACAACAAAGATATCGTCGAAATAAACAGGGGTTTCGATAGGATTGAACGGATAGATCTTGAAACGGGAATACTCGCTGAAATTATCTGGAAGTTCGAAATCCATTACAACATTAACCCACTCGTCGGTTCTCTTTGTCTTGTCGATTATTCTCCACGAATACCACAAATTTTCTTTTTCGCCAGTATCATCAATAATTTCAAAAGCAAGACATGGATCGCGAATTTCGTCGGTCTGATACACCTGCAATACAACCGACAGACTCCTAGCTCCCGAAACTTTACTTATGCTGTCCTCAAGCGTAACGCCATAGCGGCTGTCGGCATATACTACCGAAGAATAGTTGCCCGAAAAAGACTTTTCAGAAGTTAGTGTCTGCGATTGCTCCCATTCGGGATTTTCACAATCGTTGTAATAAAAAACGGCCTCCTTGAAATTGGTTTCGTCAAATCCATATTTATAGCCAACGTACTTGAACACATACAGGACCATGCCAGTATCGTATCCTGAATAATATTCACATAGATTTTCGGTGAACTTGGGAATCGACTGCGACTGATACTCGAAACCCAATTCACGCAATACATCGAATGGATTTCTGCCGGCAAACTCGCCTACACACACCAATTCCTCCAAATTGCATTTCCTGCATGTAAAGAAATTTACAGCATCCTCCCTAAGCAAATAACCGATTCCATAAATATTGGTATACTTGTGCATGGTTGCATTTTCGTTCTTATAGAAACCGCTTATTGCTCCAAAAGGTCCGTAAGGATTAGAATAAGGTCCATATATAATATTCACCTGTTCATTTTTAAGGTTATCGTTGATGTACTTGGCAAGATAAAAGCTCTGGTACCCTGCCGATTTCGACATGTTAGCACCTAAGCCCACTACATTTACCAGTACAAAAAGCGGGAAAACAATATACAATGTAATTTTCCACAACCTTTTTCCCTCCCATCTTTCGTCAAGCCGAGCAATTACCGACATAAATATTGCAGGCACAAGGAAAGCCATCGGAAAAAGGAAACGCACTTCCTTGTGAGCTATCATGGAATGGACAATAAAAAATGGAATCAGACACCATAAATACGGGTTCTTCGGATTGCGTACAAGCAGATAAAGTATTGCCGCCGCCAAAGGCACTCCTATAAAATAAGTTGGATACGAAACCAGATTATCCAGATAATACCACCATGGCGACGAACCAAACATGTCGGCACTGACTTCTGAATTTACCTTGACATACCTATATGGTGCGAATACGAACTCTCCATAAAACCAGCTGTCGACACCAACACCAAGAGCCAAATATGTCACGATGAACGATATTGCCGGCACGATAAAGAAGCGCCATCCACGTTTGTCGATAATCAATGCCCAGAGCCCAAAGCCAAATATTGCCAGCCCCATCTGGAAACGGAAAATAAACGACAATGCAATACATATCCCCAAAAGCACCTTATGCAAAGCATCTTCCTTTCCCGAAAAGTATATCGACATTGCAAACAAAAGGAAAACTCCGCCGAAAGTTTCGGAAGAAAACCTGCATGCTATATAAGGAATGAACCAAATCAACAGCGAAACAGCCAGATATACCGTCCTGAGTTTTTCGCTCTTTATTCTGCAAGCCGTATTTCTTACAAACAATACTATTGCAAGATAAGAAACAACGGCGGCAAAAATACGCATGACCATTGCCTGTACATATGGATCGCTCACCGAAATAAATTCGAAAAGCTTGAGGAAACCAAGGCATATAGTAGGCTGAAGCATTGGACGTATCTGCACATCGTACTCCCATGCTACCAATGGTGTAAAAGTATCGGTCTTCAGTCCTGCGTATTCAATAATCTGGAATAGTTCGTCGGCATGATGGTAACCATAGTTTGCCACGGCTGTCACGATAAATACAACGAATGACAGCACATAAATCGCCAGGTTGGCAGGTTTTGCAGAAAAGAGTCTATTCCGCATAAAGCATCACCTTTACTATTTTTGTGCCTTTGATTTCCAATATCCTGAAGCGATACAAGACATCGTTGTCATTTATTGTGACAATCTCGCCAGTTTTGGGGAAATTACCCGAAAAATACATAATGTAGCCGGCAATTGTTTCGTATTCGTCTGATTCGGTAAGCGAATAGCCGTATTCCTCGTTGAAAGTCTCTACATCTTCGAGCCCCGACATAACATAGTTGCCGTCCTTGTTGACTACAACCGACAATTCGTGCAAATCGTGCTCGTCCTCAAATTCACCAAATATTTCCTCGAGAATATCCTCCACGGTAACTATTCCGCAGGTACTTCCAAATTCATCAACAACTACGGCTATACTTCGGTTGGTGGTAATCAGGCGACCAAATAGTTTCTTGGCCGACATGGTTTCGGGAACAACCAGAATCTGGCGCATAATATTACGCAGTTTCTGCGGATTCTTGAATATGTCCTTGATGTTTACATATCCGATAATATCGTCCACATTCTCCTTGTATACCAGCAAGTTGGAGTGTCCAGTCTCGACGAATCTCTTGCGTACGTCTTCAATCGAATCGTTCACCTGCACGGCAAGAATCTTGTTTCGAGGAACAATGCACTCGCGAAGCTTGATGGACGAAAAGTCCATCGCATTCTGGAAAATCTTGAGTTCCTGAGCCGACTTGGCCGAAGGAGATTCGGTACTGCTGTCGATAATATCCTCGATGTCGACCTTGCTGAACATATTTTCCTTCTGATGATCGTCGATTCGCACACCGAAAATTCTAGTTATCAGCCGTGCAATCCACACCGAAACTACAACAACAGGATAAAACAGGAAATAGAAGAAAGCCACAGGTACGGCAAAAGTCTTCAATGCAGAATCGCTAAGAATGCGGAACAAAGTCTTGGGAAGGAATTCGGCCACAAAAAGAACTATAACGGTGGCTATTATGGTTTGCAGAAGAAGAATAAGCATTTCGTTGCCCAGCGGAGCCAGGGGTGCCGCCAGAACCTTTGCGAGGAAAATACTGTAAACCACATTCACAAGGTTGTTGCCTACCAGCATTGTGGATATGTACTGCGACGAGTCCTTTGTAATAAGTGCCAGTACCTTCGAATTGAAACTGTCCCTCTTGGTTTCGATTTCAAGTCGCAGCTTGTTGGAGGTGACAAAAGCAATCTCCATTCCCGAAAAGAATGCCGAGAGAGCTAGCGCCAATACTATTATCACCCAGTTTACCATTATTCCTCCCCGTTGCGCCTACGTTCACGGCGCTCCTCGTTACGACGTTGCATGAATCGCATAATGAACATTCCCACGCTTATTACAGCCATAGCGTAAAATATCCATACATTCGATACACTGTCGTATTTAGTCTGATAGTATATGCCTGCAGCCAGACAGAAAACTGCCATCACAACCCACAGACATTCCACAACAATTCTAAAAATCTTCTTGCTATTCATCTTTTATACTTATTACTCCGGCAGGCTTCAAAATTTTCCATTCAGAAAAATCCTGGTTCGACTCGAAGCCGTCGCCAGTCAATATTTCATCTTCGGTGGTTATCCTTACAAACTTGTCGGAATAAACCAGTTCCCTAGTCATGTCCCAGTAAAGCAACTCGGTGTTGATCTTCTCGTTACGGCTAATATTGTCGATTTCGACGTCAGATTTTATCTCCCACAATTCCTTTTCGATAAGAAATCTGGCATACGAACATCTAAGAGTTGCCGAGACTGAGCCCAAATCATCGAAAAATCTTACACTCAGTCCGTAACGGTATTCGTCGTACTTCAAGTTCTTGCCTTCGTACCTCGACATCTCCTTAGCCTTCAGCTCTATCATTATCCGGCCCGAATCGCTGTACGCCGTTTCGAAACCATATACCGAAAAAGCAGGCATATTGGAACGGGAAGTCAACAGGTTAACTTTCTCAATATCGTTTTTACATGAAACAAATATCGTACTTGCAACAATTGCAAGCACGATACCTATCTTAAAAAATATTTGCTTAAAATCTGACACTACTTGATAAACCTTGCAGTGGTTGTCTCGTTAATCCAGCAACCTACAGTTACTGTTGCACCTTCCTTCATATCAGCCCAGAAAGCATCACTAGCCTTCGGGAAATATGCCGAATAGGTTGATATAAGCTTGTTTGCTTCTTCGGTAACCGAAGGATCTACGCTCTTAGCCTTCTGGAACTGGTCAACAACAACCCAGTAAACCCATTTGTTTTCGAAAGCATCGTTACCGCAGCCCTTACCACCAGCAGCATAAACCCTACCTATCAAGAGATATGCCTTACCGTAGTTCGGGTCGACTGCCAACGCATTGCGTGCAGCCTGACGAGCCTTAGCGTAATTGTTCATGCCGGTGAAGTAAAGCAAACCAAGTTCGTAGTACATGTCGGCTTTCTTCTCATTGCTTTCCTCAAGCGAAATAGCCTCGTTGTAATACTGCTCGGCCTTGGCCGACTCATCACGCTTGAAGTAAGCCTGACCTATAGCATGGGCAGCTGCAGAACTCTTTTCGTTTTCGTACATTACAATAGCGGCACGCATATACAGGTCGGAAAGCTTGCACTCGTCGCTGTTGCCGTTTCTCAGAAGCTTTACAATCTTCTTTGCCAATTCGACATTGGTCGGGTCGGCTTCAAACTTTGGAGTGAAAACATCGATTATCGACTTGCAGTCGGCAGCACTACTATTTACAAACAATTCTTCAACTGCGGTTGCTGCATCGGAAATCTTTGCCTTCTTGTCCTCCTTGGTTTCCTTTTCCACCTGCTCTGCAAGAGCATCGGAAATAGAGGAGTAAACATTTACCATAGTCTCCTTGCTGATTTCTTCCTTGTCGTAACGATTCAGTGCTACTACCATGTACAGTTTGAGCACACCATAATTAGATGAGTTACCAGCAAGTTCGAATACTCGAGCACACATATCGTAAACGTCTGCACCGTTTTGAGGACGATACTTGTTAAGCATAATTGCCTTAGAACCAAGATAGTTTGCTTCCTGACCATACAACTTTATACGCTTGTCGTATATCATAAGCAGGGTGTCGATTGCAGCCTCGCGTGCATCACCTTCTCTTGTTGCAATTATATTTTCAAGGATTGTAGGACCTTGTATAAATACATTCTTGGTCGTCTTGCGGTCAACCTTGTCGTCGCAATTGTCGAAGCACCATTTCCAGGTGTGATATGCATCCCTATAGTTTTTCTGATTGTAGAATTCCGTATAGGTTGACATATTAATAGTGAAATCGTCAACCTCACCATCCTGAGCAAAAGCACCTGCCGACACAAACATTCCGGCAACAACCATCAATAATAAAACTCTCGCTTTCATAACCATAAAATTTAATCAATTCTACTTTTTACAAACCAACGGTCAACTAAATTGAAGTTGACACCAATTATATAATAATTTTCTTTTACCATATTGTTTTTCAAAGAACCTCTTTGTCCGATCTGCAACGTTACATTAAATACCGTTTTTGCATATCGTGGTTTTAATCCTACTCCAAAAGTAATGCCATAATCTGGAACAGAAAGTTTTCCGCCGTTCATATTTATATAAGAATTGTTAAAATACAATCCCATACGATACGACGACGACTGCCATAAATTCTTAGGAGACAGACTATTAGGAGTGTATTCTGCGCCTAAAGCTGCACCCAGGCTATTGTTGAGAGAGTCGCAAACTCCAAAAAACTTACTATTCTGCCAGTTTTGCATAGTAAAGTCGGCAGCAATCGAAAGTTTCGACTTGTAAGTATAACATAGTCCAAATCCAACAGTATGTGGCATACCTATGGTGCCTTTAATATCGCTGTCTTGATAAATAGTATCGACAACAACTGTCGATGCACTTGCCAGAGTATTGTACACCAGTGTCGATTGCTTTGCCCGAAGATCGCGGTTGTAGCCATAGTATGCACCGAGGCGCAAGTTATCTTCTCCGATATGAATATTGTACTTTAAACCGACGTCGAAAGTAACATCGGAAATCTTGAATGTCTTCTGGCAAAACGAATTGACATAGATTCCTGTAGAATCTTCAGTAAAGGCGATTGCGTTCGAATGATAAATCTTACCAAAAAGATATGAAACACCTACACCGATACTCAAATCCTTTATCGGATTAAATGCGTTGTCGAAAAATATTCTGTTGAGACCGCCATCGCCAGCATACACATAATTCTTATTGATGCCGTACGAATTGTCGGGAGAATAGATAGAATAACCGACATTGCTATATGGGGTTATCCCGAGAGCCATCTTCCACCATTTTGCACAGGCAAAGCCCACGGCTATCTGCGAAAGTTCGGCATCGGACCTAAGTTTTGAGCTACGAGGATTCGAAATTGAATATTGCCTAAGTCCGGCATCGAACCCGAAGTTGAACACAAAAGTGAGGGTATCTATTTCGCCAATGCTGGCAGGGCTCTTGTAGTTGATATCGTACATATACGGTGTAGCATATCCCACACCTCCCATCGACGAGTTGCGTGCCTGCGAGTTTGAATTCACATCGCCAATACCGTAGCGCGAATACGGCGAACCGACCTTCCCCTGCGAATAGGAGAATGCCGCAACAGACAAAGCAAAGAGGATCAGCAATAATCGTCTAAACATTATATTCCAATATTTCATTCAATCCAAAAGCCACCAAATATGGCTCCGCAAAATTATTATTTTTTATTCTTTTTTCAAAGAAAAAGCTATCGCCACCAGTAAAAATGACAAGCAAATTGTCGAACTGGCTGTCGAACGCCTTCACTGTGGCTTCCACCTCGTAGGTTATACCATTCTGAATACCAAGGGTTAAAGCCTCTGTAGTATTAGTCCCGAACAAACCTTTGGCAGACTTATCCACCTGCAATAACGGAAGTCGGCCTGTAAAATTGTGCAAAGCCCTGAATCTTGTTTTCAGTCCGGGCGAAATATTACCTCCCAGGTATTCGCCTTTGTCGGTAACAATGTCGTATGTTATTGCCGTTCCCGAATCGATAACCAGTATGTTGCGTCGCGGATAGCGTGCCACAGCACCCACTACGGCAGCCACCCTGTCGCTACCTAGCGTTTCGGGAGTGCCATACTTTATTATAATAGGTAACCTTAGGGAACTATCATATACTATCACTGGAAAAAAAGGGCGGAAGACAGCAGCTATTTCCCCGGCATCGATACTTACCGACGAAACTATACACCTCTTAATGCTTTCGGCTTGCACGCTTTTTTCGAGCGCCGGCAAAAGTTCCGCCACCTCATGGCATTTTATGCTGTTCTCAATTTTTCCATTATCAAACAGGAACATCTTGATAGAAGAATTTCCTGCGTCAACAACCAGATTATACATTAATATAAATTTGGCACAAAGATAATGCAAAATGATTTACGATTTAGCTGACGAGATGCAAAAGATAGTTTAACTTCGTTGAGGGCTTCGCCGTTCTAAGTTTCTCGGTTTCATGTTTCAGGTTGCTGACAAGATGCAAAGGGGGCTAAAAGGCTAACAGGCTAACGGGCTAAAAGGCTAACAGGCTAAAAGGCTAACAGCACAGCAGGCGAAAAGACGAAAAGCCTTTTGTACAGGCGCAATTCATTGCGTCTCAGAAACGAGGAAGCCGCTCAAACGCTATGCTTGGAATATCTGTCTCGATACTGCAAAACTGTTGACTAGCTGCGTACCTGACGGCACGCCTCATTCGGTCGGATTTTATCCTACCGAAGCATTGTCCCTAACGGGACAGGAGACTGATAATGCCACTCAAACGACGTAGCCACAGAACGGCGAAGCCACTCAAACGTGCGAAGCACATAGAAACGCCGTAGCCCTCAACGAAAATAAACCTAGAAACCTTCAAACGCCGAAGGCATTGAAACAGCGAAGCGATAAACGCCGAAGGCATTCAAACGTGCGAAGCACATAGAACGGCGAAGCCCTCAACGAAGTTAAACGCCGCAGGCATTCAAACATGCGAAGCACATAGAAACGGTGCAGCCCTCAACGAAGTTAAACAATTTCAAACGCCGCAGGCATTCAAACATAGAAACAGAGCAACCCTTCAAACGCCGTAGGCATAGAAACGGCGAAGCCATAGAACGGCGAAGCCCTCAACGAAGTTAAACGCCGAAGGCATTCAAACGTGCGAAGCACATAGAACGGCGAAGCCCTCAACGAAGTTAACCTTTAGCTAGGCGTAAGCCAAACGCCGCAGGCATTCAAACGTGCAAAGCACATAGAAACGGCGCAGCCCTCACCCCTCAAATCATTTTTTGTTTTTTTTGATTGTACCAAATAATATTTATTACTATCTTTGCACCCCAAAAAATATTTTATTATTATAGACTAATTTTAAACATTTAAGGTAATGGCAGTATTACAGAACATTAGAGAGAAATGTGGCGTTTTAGTTATCGTCATTGTCGGTTTAGCACTATTGGCATTCCTGCTAGGTGACTTCCTTAGCTCGGGACGCATAGGACATGGAGACGACTCGGTTATAGCCAAGATAAACGGTTCAAAAGTTGACCACAGCGAATGGTTGGCAAACTACAACAACCACCGCTTATTCTACGAAGTTGCACAACAGGGCAGAAACGTTGATGCCAACACAGAAAGAAGCCTCAGAGAAAGCGCTTGGAACGACATTCTCGACACATACGTATGGGACAAGTACTACGATGAAGTAGGCATAGGCATAAGCGACGAAGAGCTTGAAGACCTCCTTTATGGACCAAAACATGCTCACAGCATTATAGTACAAAACTTCAACCTGCAGAAGAATGCAGAAACTGGAGAATACGACACCAAGGCTCCGAAAAACTTCTTCGACAATGCCGAAAGTGATCCGAACTATACAGTAATCGCTGACTATTGGAAGAAAGCAATAGCAAAAGACCAGATTAGCTCGAAGTACGGCAACATGGTATCGAAGGGTTTCTACACCCCGACTGCCCTCGCTAAAATGTACTACGAAGACCAGACCAACACGGTTGACTTCACTTACGCATACAGGGACTACAACTCTATAAAGGACGAAGACATTACCGTAACCGACAAGGATATGGAGGCATACTACAACGAACACAAGAACAGATTCGTAGAAGACCAGAACAACAGAGACCTCGAGTATGTAGTATTCGATATAGTTCCTTCGGAAAGTGACATCGCCGAAATAAAGAAGAACACCGAAGAACTTCGTACCGAAATGGCTGCGCTCAACGACAATTTCCTTTCGTTTGCCCAGGCAAACAGCAGCAACAGCCGTCCCGAAGACAGATACGGACGCATGTACAAGGACGATTCATACATGACCGAAAAAGAAGCAGAAACCATCGGTTTCAAACCTGAATTCTTCAACTCCGAAGCTGGTACAATGTCGGAAGTAATAATGCAGGGCAACTATTTCTTGTTCGGCAGAATCCTTGAAACTGCCAACAGGCCCGACTCTGTTAACGCTTCGCACATACTCCTCAGACCGACCGACAGCATCACTATGGAAATGTGCAAGGCAAAAGCCGACAGCATTGCAAACGTACTGAAGAGCACCAAGGCCGACTCTGCAACTTTCGCAGCAATGGCAATTCAATATTCCGAAGACCCAGGTTCAAAGGACAACGGCGGTAGCCTTGGCGACTTCACCGAAGGTACAATGATTTCAGAATTCAACGAAGCTTGCTTTGCAAACGCAGCAGGAACAATTCAGGTCGTTGAATCTCCTTATGGTGTTCACATCATTAAGATTAACTCGCAGACAAAGCCTGTAAAGAAGGCTAAAATCGCTATCCTCGACCAGGAAATAAAGTTCTCCGACAATACTTACGAAGCTGCTTTCCATGCTTCGAACAAGTTTATGGCAACAAGCACAACTGCCGAAGAATTCGACAAGAACGCTGAAGAACAGAAGCTCAACGTAAGAATGGCAAACAGAATTACCGACATGAGCGACAACGTTATCCCTGGAATCGACAACGGACGTGAAATTGTTCGCTGGGCATTCAACGAAGAAAGAAAAGTCGGTGACGTATCGAATGTTTTCGAAAGCTCGGCACGCGACAAGTTCCTCGTTGTAAAACTCTCGAAGATTCGCGAAAAAGGTTTCACTCCTTTCGAGGACACCAAGGAAATAATCGAACCCGAAGTTAGAAAGCAGATGAAGGCTGAAAAGATGATGGCAGAAATGAAGGACATGACTGTTGAAACTGTCGCTCAGAAGTTCGAGGCAAAGACAGACACCCTCACAAACATCAACTTCGCAAGCTTCTCGCTCCCAGGTCTCGGACTTATCGAACCTAAGGTTAACGCTGTAGCTACCAGCCTCGAAGTTAACAAAGTTTCGGCTCCTATCGACGGCAACAACGGAGTATATGTTATAAAGGTTCTTAACAAGACCGCCGCTCCCGAAAAGCAAGACTTCGAAAACGAAAAGCTCGCAAAGATGCAGGAAAGCATGCGTAACTACTCGTACCGCATGAACAATGCAGTAAAGAAAATCATAAAGATTGACGACAGAAGAGCAAAGTTCTTCTAATAGAAACAAAACTTCAACAAAAAAAGAACCTCTTGAGAGGTTCTTTTTTTTGTTTATTTAATTCGAATAACCTATTTTTGACAACAAGTTTTTGTGTCATGAAACAAGTATTTATAATAATTTCAGCATTGTCGATATTTACAAGTTGCACAAGACCAGATTTTGAATATCCAGAATCCAAAATTTGGGCACATAGGGTAAACGACACTACAGCTGCAATGGAAAAAAGCAAGCACTTCGATGGACTGGAAGTCGACATCATCTACTCCGGATACCAAGATAAAATATTTGTCGGACACGACATTGAGGACACCACAAACAACTTGTTGCTCGACGACTGGTTTAACTACATAAGACAACCATCGCAAAAATACTTCTGGATTGATGCCAAAAACCTTGACAATAACAATGCTGAAGCTATATCCCAAAATCTACTCAGCATTATGAACAAACATCACATGAATGACAATATATTTGTCGAGAGTCCCGATGTTAAAGCGCTGAAAACAATCAAGGATGCAGGACTGCGAGTGATATTGTGGACAGAAAATATCGTTTGGAACAACATAGACACTACAACTTGGATAGAACACACAAAGAAGACAATAAATAAACTTCATCCCGACGCCATCAGCAACGAAGCGGAAATGTTCGAACTGCTTGTACGATACTTTCCGGAACAAAATATCCACCTATGGCAGACACCAGCAAGTCCTAACGAAGAAAACAAAAAAATTACCTGCAAACTTTGCAGCAACGAGTCGATAAAGGTTGTGCTGGTAGACTACGACGAACCAATAGCGTACTAGTTGTTTCTTACAATTGGCTCACATATCTTGTGAAGACCGATAGCAACTAATATGGACACCGCGTAAATGCAGAAGAGAAACAAGAAATTGCTTCCTGAATATGGCATCAACCACACGAACGCGCCATGAACTATATATAGTTCGTATGATATATTCCCGAGGAACATAAACAAACGCCCTTGTGGCATTCCAATGTAATAGATGGCAAATATTACAAATAATGGCAGCAACCAGAATGCCAGCGAATACGAAGGGAATCCGCTGATGAAGTTTTTTGCCAAATCGAAATAGGTAAAAGCGAAAAGTGCAGCCAACAATGCAATTGCAACAATACACGACAACAGCGGATGCTTGCCAATCTTTTCTTTAATCGAAGGCTCAAAGTACGAATATGTCATTCCCACATTCAATGCCAAGGTAGAAATCCACCACCAGTCGCCCCAGCCTATATATTTGATTATTACCATGTAGGCAATCGACAAAAGCCACATCAAAACCAAAGAAACCCCTATCGAACGTATAAATCTGAATACGAAATAGAATAGCAGATAGAATAGTATGATTGCAACGATATACCACGAATTGGGTATAGGAGGACATCCTTTCATAAAGTCGCTGACCAAAATGCCGAAATCGAAGTTCCCTGTGCAAGCAATATAGCACTGATATATCACAATGGCTATAATATATGGTGGCAAAATCTTAAGAAATCGTTTCCGCATAAAG
>JAEEGL017045182.1_pt1 | contig 20408 bp, 17 predicted proteins | sample 9134231 | NCBI WGS metagenome assembly JAEEGL01 (sample SAMN16246548, study PRJNA631951) | gut metagenome | biome: gut microbiome; feature: rumen; material: fiber-attached | host: Bos | place: Iran: Karaj | collected 2018-10 | reverse complement strand
TTGATAAACAGATAACACACTTAACGCCCTCTTCAATTGCGGCTGTTAAAATGTTGTCAGTTCCTATAACATTAGTTTTAACAGCTTCCATTGGAAAGAATTCACATGATGGAACTTGTTTTAATGCTGCGGCATGGAAGATATAGTCAACACCAGGCATGACGCCTTTACAAGATTCTAAAGATCTCACATCACCAATATAAAACTTAACTTTATTAGCGTGTTCTGGATATTTAACTTGTAATTCATGTCTTAAATCATCTTGTTTCTTTTCATCTCTAGAAAAGATTCGGATTTCCGCAAGATCAGATGTGATAAAGCGTTTAAGAACCGCTCCACCGAAAGAACCAGTACCACCAGTAATAAGTAATACTTTATCTTTTAAGACATTAATATCATTATCAGCATATTCTTCTAATAGTTCTTTAATTCTTTGAAGTTTAAGTTGATCCGCTTTATCTTCATCTTTTTCATATGAACAATATGTTCTTAAAGAAGTATGTGTAATTTCACTAGCTTCTTTTTGTGTTAATTTACATTTTTCTCTTAATTCTAGTAGTGTCATAATGGTTAACTCCTATTATTGCATCATCAATATATACAAAATATGCAAATGTTGCAAGTTATTTATTATATATAACCTCAATTAATATAAATAATATAAAAGAAAAGCGCAGAAACTGCGCATTTTTCATAATTAGTAATGTTAAGAATAAATCTAGATAGTTAAGTCTAGATAATAGTCGTAAAGAATATCACTAGATTTGACTAATAAGTCGCCTACGCCTGACGCAAATGGATCTTCTTCAAGGCTTGATAAGATTCTCTTATAGTAAACATGGAATTCATTATTTTCTAAATACCAACCAGATAAGTGATATTCCGATGCGACATTAACTCCGATTGTCCATTTACCTTGTTTAGATGTGGTTATTGTGGTACCACTACTGATGGATTCTGATGTTAGGGTTATATCACCATCAAGATAGTTAGTTTTATCTAATTTTAGATATTCAACCATATTTGAGTATGTACCAGTGACATCTTTGTAGTTAGCATTTTCAGCATAGTAATAATAAAGTTTAGAGGAAGATTTCGCGACAATATCTAATGTAAAGTTAGTGGGATAGTTATCTTGCGCCATGATGGCCACTACTTCAGTGAGTTCATCTTCATCATAGCCATCCCCTATCATTTGTTTCTTTACTATATCTAAGAATCTATTATTTAATTCTTCATCTTTAACAATTTGAGAAGATGTTGATTCACTATTAGTTCTTCCTGAACACTTCTTCATACCAAAAAGAATACCAAGTAACAATAAAGCGATTAAAAGAAGAGTCGCTATGACAGTGGTAATAACCACTTTCAAAGTATATTTCTTTTTGTCTTTGTCTTTTTGGCCTTCTTCGGTTTGAAGGTTTTGTTTCTTTTCTTCTTCCATCTTGTTTTGGTGAGCAGTACACACAGCGATGTAATGCGAACCAGGTGCCTCCTTGATATTTACAATTATTGTTCAAACTGTTCGTATGACAATTTCACTAAATAATTATATGCTTCATCAAAATCGTTTTCATTCAAGAGATTATATTGTTCATTTACAAGATTGATGATATTAATATTAATATCATTTGGCAATGTTTCGTTTCCGAAAGAGGTTTTTGATACTATCACTTGGCTATTGTAGTTAACTAAGTCAAAGGCGTATTTTAAAACAAGATTCTTGTTGTCATTGCTAAAATCTCTATCAGTAGGATTGTCTATGACTATCGGAAAGAAGACACCGGTTGGATTCAACTCTTTTTTTAAATGGTTGATAATGTTCATCCAAATAACAACGAGAACATAGTTGTCAGAACACGAAATCTTCTGCCCGATTTTCAAATCATCAGGTAATTCAATTATTGAAATAAAATCCCTTCGCAACGCATCACTGAACAATTCATAGTATTTTTTGTTTACATCTTCTTTGGATTTGTTAATTTCTTTAATTTCTGATTTATATTTCTTTAAAGCTTCATCTTTATTAGCGTTTTCGACAGCAATAGTTTCGTATTCTGCAATCATTGAGTCAATGCATTTTTTATAGCCTATAGATTTTATTGCATCGGTAGACTTCGAATTTGATTTAGAAACAATTTCCTCTAGTTTGTTAACCTCATCAGCCAGCCCTTTATACTTTTGAGTTTTTAATTCAATTTTTCTTTCAATTTCCTTCAATTCAGATTCACAATCAATTATTTCCAAACCATAATCATCTGATTGTTTAGCGATCTTGAAAAACACTTCGGTATAGTTGCTGATTTTATTTTTGCAAAGAGGACACTGACATTCATCTAAAACATGTTCTGGTTTAGACTCTTTCACAGCTTCTTTTAAGCTATTAATGTAGTGTAACAACTTTGTTCTAGTTTCATTCAACTCATACAATTCTTGTTTGATTTTGTCTTGTTCTTCAAGTAATCCGCCAAATTGCTTTTTATATTTGTCCAGCTCAAATTGAAGTGACTCAATGCTTTCTATATAGTTTTCATCAAACGATTCTTTTGCTTTATCCAAAAGTTGATTAATTATGCTTAATTTTTCATCATTTTTAGATATCTCATCGTTTAGTTTGTTCATTTGGCTTTTGATTTCATTAAACTTTGAATTGTTTATTCCTAGATGGAAAAGAATCAAATCTTCGTTATAGTCTTTAAATTCATCTTGATTACGAAAACTTTTGAATTCATTACCATCGTTGTATTTCGTTTGATCTATAAAAGAAAGCGCAAACAAAGCAAAAGGTGTTGCTTGAACATATTTAAGTGTGCTTCTATTTTTCAAATAAGCAGAAACACCAAAAAAAGTCGAATAATATGAGCTTAATTCTTGCCTATTGTGGGTGCTATAAAGCTTTCTCAAGTGAGAATCGTATAAAGCAAAATAATTACCATATCTTATAATCGAGTAGGTTTTATCGTCAACAAAGAAATCAAGAACAAAATAATATTTGTTAGCAGTTTGCCAGCCTCGCGATGAATCAAAAAAGACATCAGCACCAAGAGTATAATACAGAGACCTTAATAAAGTGGATTTTCCAGAGTAATTGCCACCAGAAGCAGAATCAGAACTCACAAGGTTGAGTCCTTTCTTAAATTCTTGTATTTTTGCTTTTTTAGAATTCGTATCAACAATACAAAGCTTTTTAAAAATGATATTCATAACAACACCTCAATATGACATAAGCGTATATACGATAACAACAATTTTGTAATTCTCGTCTAGCGAGAGATTCGAGAAATCAATTCTTGGATCACAAAGTAACTTATTAAATGCTTCAGAATCAGAAAGACAATCATATTCATCAAGAGAGAGGATATCCTTAATAGAATCAATTACCTCTTGAACCGATTCTTTTACATACCCACAGCCGAATAATCTGGAGAATTCATTTTTTAATTCAATTCTTTTATTGCGAGCAAAACCCATTTCTTCAATTTTAGAAGAAAAAGTCTTCACATCAGGCATAGACCTATCAGTCACTTCTTTATGATAAACGGCCAAAACTTCTTCTATATCTTGGCGAGTAATCCCTTTATTTTTTATCGTCTCGTTTAGAGTAATTGTATCGTAATTATAATCCGCTTTTTCTCTAACCATTTTAATAATTACTTCCTCAAACCTATTAATTAGTGTTGGTGCACCACCATAAACACCAGTTAAAAAACGATTAGTATAGTACGGAAGAGTTTTTGATGGGGTATTTAAACATAAATCACTAACGATATAATTGATTTTGCTAATTTTTGGTGTTCCACTAGGCCAAGTGATATTTGATTCTATTTGGTCTTTGTATTCTTGAGGTATGATTCCGAAGCAAAAGTGTTCCAAATTAGAAAACTCAATTGTGTCACTTTTAATTCCTTTAATTGGACTATTAGAAACAATATTAAGCGAAGAGACACTATCCGAAGCATCCAAATTAACAAGCGTTTGTAAAATTGGTTTCCCTTCTTTGGGTCTTTTAATTAAATCATTAAAAGAATAACCACTATTCTTAGTTTTAACTTGATAGAAATCAATCAAATTATTTGTTCCAACTTCAATATCGCAGGCATAGTCAAATATAACAAAGAAATCATCATTATTGTTGCAATACAAATCATAGATGATTTTTATGCCGTAAAACATCTCATATGTAAAACGGCTTTTGGTTCTTGCGCCAGCAATATCTTTTGTAATTTTTTGATATTCCTTATCATCAATCATATATGGTTACAAATTATAAATATTTTATGATACACAAAACTTTATTACAAGTTATATAAGGTTTACTTCAAGCAAACGATATTGGAAACAAAGTGTGTCTAATACAACATTTAAATGTTGATTATATTTTATAGATTATAAAAACACAGTGCCACTTTTGAAGCGCTATATATCAAAGATATACGAACAATGGTTAGTTTTTAATATATTGAAGGCATTGAAGCAATAAAGAAGCACATCTATTAAATAAATATTCTTTGTGGCGATTATCAACTATCTCTATTTTATTTGTCTCGTGATGGCGAATACGAAAATTGTTACCTATATAATTTAGTTCCACGAATTCATTGAATAATAGGTTTTTATAATTGTCTTCACCCATGGATATAGCATCTATTAATTTGTTAGATGAGTCTTTTTTGCCTAAATTAGGGTAGATGGTTTTTATTCTTTCAAAAGCATCCCATATTTTTTCCAATGCAACCTGTATGTTCTCTGGATTTGGTTTAGAATAAAAACTTAATGCTGAATCAATTAATTCTTTTAAAGATTTATCATCGCTGTTACTAGATGCTTCTTTTAATTGTTTTAATGTTTCTTTATTAGAAACAATTCTTTCAATCTCTCCGTTTTGGTCCATCGCATATAGCAAACCACCCTTTTTAAATAAAGCATTTAGAGCATACCTAAAATTGCCTTTGCAATAATGATATTGTCTATTCTTGTAGAATCTTATATGAGTGTGACCATAATAAGAATGCTCTTTAACATTTTCATAATCTTGGACATTCTTATAAACATATTCCGCCAAATCGATTACAGCATATTGATCATAATTGCGATACCATTCTTTGGTTTTCCAATCCTGTGATATTTCAGGTCTTACAAAATCATTCCTGTCTTCATCAATAAGATTTGGTATTTCAAATTTTAAAGATCTAACAAGTTTCGTTTTGCTGTAATTATAGATACTAACTTCATCATCTTGACAGCATAAAGGATATTTCCACGCTAAATTGATGAAATATTCTCGGCATAAATCCAATATCAAATCATACATATCAGGATTAATATCGTATGTCTTTTCAATTTCTTTTCTTAAGTTGTTTCTTTCTGTAAATAATGGCATAAAAGTTTCCCGTTTGCTCCTCACTATATACATGTTTGAAATGTAATAGACAATGAAAAATAACTATTTGTCATACAGTGTATAAGAAAAGGTGTTTTTATCTTGTCTCAACATATGTAGATGATTAAAGTCTAATGTGGGATACGAGGTATACATCAAAATTCATCGTTATTCCTAGCGGAGATACGCTTTAAAAGTCTAGTTGAAACAAGGAGGTGATAATATGGCAAAAACACAATCAAGCGTACGCGGTGTTCAACAAAAGAAAATAGTTCCTGTTAAACCATATACTAAGTCTGATGGAACTAGAGTAAGTGGTCATAGACGTTCGACACCAAAATAAAAAGTCCACTTTATAGCTGGGACTAGACAGTAATAAAATGGACTCCCGAGGAGAGGCACGTTGTGTCTCTTCTTTTTAATTAATCTCTTCTAAACAAGTCTCTCGTATAGACTTTATCTTCTACATCATCTAAACAACTATCATATCTATTAGCGATAATAGCGTTACTTAGTTTTTTGAATTCTTCTAAGTTATTAACTACTTTGCTGCCAAAGAATGTTTCACCATCTTCTAAAGTTGGTTCGTAAATAATAACTTCAGCACCTTTAGCTTTAATTCTTTTCATGACACCTTGAATAGATGATTGTCTAAAGTTATCAGAATTAGATTTCATAGTAAGTCTATAAACACCCACTACTATTTTCTTTTCTTTAGATTTACTCCAATCAGGATTATCTGAATAATCATAATACCCTGCTATTTCTAAAACTCTATTAGCAATATAGTCTTTTCTAGTTCTATTGGATTCAACAATAGCTTCAATAAGATTTTCAGGTACGTCTTGATAATTAGCTAATAATTGTTTTGTATCTTTTGGTAAGCAATAGCCACCATAACCAAATGATGGGTTATTGTAATGTGTACCAATTCTTGGATCTAAACAGACACCTTCAATAATTGATTTAGTATCTAATCCTTTTGTTTCGGCATACGTATCTAATTCATTAAAGTAAGATACTCTTAATGCTAAATATGTATTAGCAAATAATTTAACAGCCTCTGCTTCTGTTAATCCCATAAATAATACTGGTACGTCTTTCTTAATAGCGCCTTCTTTAAGGAGTTCTGCAAATTGTTTTGCTTTATCTATATTCTTATCATCAGTACCAACAATAATTCTTGATGGATATAAATTATCTTCTAAGGCTTTAGATTCTCTTAAGAATTCAGGAGAGAATAAAATATTATCCACCCCATATTTCTTTCTTATATGTTCTGTATAACCAACAGGAATCGTTGATTTAATAATCATTGTAGCGTTCTTATTAACAGATAATACTAGTTCAATCACTTGTTCCACTAATGAAGTATCAAAGAAGTTTTTCTTAGAATCGTAATTAGTTGGTGCTGCAATAACTACAAAGTCAGCATCTTTGTATGCACTAGCACCATCAAGAGTGGCCACTAAATCTAAATTCTTTTCTTTGAAATATTTTTCAATATAGTCATCTTGAATTGGAGATATACGATTATTAACATTATCTACCTTCTTAGGTATAACATCCACTAATTCAACATGATTATTTTGGGCTAATAATGTTGCTATTGATAAGCCAACATATCCCGCACCTGCAACAGTTATTTTCATTTGTGACTCCTTTCTAAAATGATTAAAACTACACGTTATTGCTGCGTATTCTTCTTAAAAAATCTGCCAAAAAGCATTAATATAGTATTCTTTTCAAAGATAATTAGATATGCCAAAGATAGTATGCAATAAACAAACATTCCAACAAAAATCTGTATTAATAACGCCAAAAGCCCTTGGTTTAGAAAGAGGGAAACTATTTTAATCGAACCAAACATTATCGCACCAATAACGCCAAAAGGAATAATTGTTTTCAAAATGGCAAAAGGTGATAAAAATCTTCTACAAATAACCAATTGAAAAATACATCCAAATAACTCTGCTGTGCAAGTACCAATAACAGCGCCATAGATACCAAAAAACGGGATTAGCGATATGCTCAGAATCAAATTAATTAATGCGTTTAGTATAATGCATATTGTATATTCTTTGTCCATATGATTTGGCACCAAATATTGAGATCGAACAATATCACCCAAACCAATTATTAGCGGTATCGCGCACATTGCCATCATGACATCACCAGATGTAGAAAAAGAGTCGCCATAATAAAAAATAGAAAACTGTTTTGAAATTGCGAGAAGACCAAACAGAGATGACATTCCTAAAAAAGCAACAACAATAATTGATATTTTTAAATAATTCTTTTGAGCTTCATAATTGCCTTCTTTGGCCATTTTGCAAGCTCTAGGAAACATAACAGTACCGATTATTGTCACAAATGCCCTAGGCAAAGAAATAATTTTATTTGCATATTCATAATAAGCAACGTTTTCCTTAGTTGTCATCAAGCCCAAAAGAGTTTTATCAAAAATTGTGTACAACGACACAGCTATTACTGAAATAGAAAAAATGAACAGGGGCTTAATATGTTTTTTGCAGTCATTCCAACCAAACTTTACAGGTTTAATTTGAAAAAAAGCTTGAGGAACCATTATAAAATGGCCAAGGAATAAAAAACCACATGATATCAATGTGTATAAAAGCAAATCTGATTGCTTTTTTATGAACAAAAAAATTAAAGTACATTCGATAACTTTCAAAATAGCATTTTTTATTACAACTGTTTTAAAATTCTCCAAACCATAAAATAACCATGTTATATCAAAAAGTGCAGAAGCAACATACAAGCCTTGTACAAGATAGATGTTTTTATCTTTATCAACAAAAAAACCAAAGATAAAAAAGTAAATAACGATAGATAAAAAGGAAAAGAAAAAGTGGACAGTGTAAAGGCTCCAAAAACTTTTCCTTAGAGAAGAGGGATCATTGCTAGATTGGGCGATGACTCGTTGTCCATGTTTTGCTATTCCAAGATTCGCGAACACTACAAAATAGTAGGCAATAGAATTAACATAACTGTAAGTGCCCAAACCAGAATCGCCAATTATTCTTGTCAAATATGGGGAAACAACCAGTGGAATTGCAAGAATTAAAGTCTGATAAACAAACTGGAAAATAAAATTATTTTTTAAACTCTGCTTTTTTATGCCTTCCATATAATCACTATAGGATATGTTTTAATTTAAACTCTTGAATGGTTTTTCAATTAGATAAAAAACTTGATTAATGGCAAAAGTAACAATTGCTATGCAAACAAAAACCACTATTAAAAAGAGCCACAAATAACCACTTGAACGAACAGTATCAATTCTCAGTATCCATAAAAAGAAGCCCTGTGAAACATATAAACTAAAACTATACTTGCCCAATATTTGAGTGATTTTATTATTTAGCGAAACAAACATTGAAAATACAACAATAGAAGCAACAAACGGAATCGTAGAAATAATTTTAAAAACTAATTTGACAATAGTATTATCAAAAAAAATGTATCCAAAAATTGTTGCTGCAAATAATAAAATAGGAATTAAAAAACAAATAAATTTATTGTTTTTTATAAAAGTTTCAAGCGACTCTTTTTTAAAAGCAAATAAGAGACCCATCGGGAAAACAAAAATGCATTCATACCAAGTCGATGAATAATTAAGAAGAAACAGCGTAACAGCCAAAGAAAAACAAAAAACAAACGAAACGACTATTTTTATTGCATTTTTTTTAACGAATTTAAAGATAAGAAAAAACGCTAAATACAAAAGCAAAGCAATTTGAAGATACCATCCGTGACGTATGATAGTGCCACCAAATGAGAATGACTTTATTACAATTTCGATTGTTATGTCAGAGGGAGAAATGACAAGCGAAAGAATGCAATAAGCAACTGTAAGAAATAGAATCTCTAAAAAAAATGGTAGCAATCTTCTCTTAGGAAAATCTGATAAATAATTATCTTTTGTTAAAAATGATGACATAAGGCCGTATCCGGAGAGAAATAAAAAAACGGATACCGATAGATATCCTAGTGATTGAAGCAACATTCCTATATACTCGTTTGTAATAATTCCACTATATTGGTAGAGATGATGAATAAGTATAAGAACCGCAAATAATCCTTTTAAGCTGATAGTCGTTTGTTTGTTCAACATCTTCTAATATCAAAAATACTCATTATTTTGTCTTTGAAATGAGACATTTATGTTGGCTTTTCGCTGTGGCTTTAAAAAATTGTGAACCAACAATAGAACAATAACACCACCAGTTAAAAGCCAAGTAAAGAATGAAACATTTACCGCATTCCAAACAACCAAAAAGATTGCAAAAATAGCCAGTGCATTGTTTGTTTCATCTAAATCGTCAACTAAAATGGAAAATACTTTAGCGAACATAAATGGGTAAAGAACCATTCCTATTAAACCAAAATTCCTAAAAGCGTCACCCCAAAGTCCGTTGTTTGCTCTAGCAGAATTAATAGTGCTTTCAGCACCATAGTCTAAATAGAAGTCAGAGCCTCCAGGATATGGAGTTTCAAAGAAGAACCGCAAAATGCTTTCTCTAAGGAACAAAAATGGGTTTTCACTACCACTAAAGAAAATAATTGATCTAAAACCAATTGCATTTGGAATACAAACAACTCTACCAAATTGACTCAGCAAAGTAACGTTTTTGGTTGTTAAATACACATGAGCACACGCAAATGTAACTATAATTATCCCCACATTTATGCAAATACTAATCAAAAATCTTTTCTTTTTTAAGGCAAAACACAAAATCGACAACAAGAAACCAAACAAATATAAGAAAAGCCATGTTTTCATACCATTTACAGAAAACAATAAAAGTCCTACAATCAAGCAAATAATAGAAAAGATAATCTTTTTTTCTGAAAAAAAGCGGACAAATAAATATGGGAACATTACACCTCCCAAAATCATAAAAACATATGCAAGCATTGTTGGCATACTATTCATTCTAAGTTGAAGCCTAGTCTCTATGGCATCAGAAAGAGTTGTTAGAATAGGAAAACCTGCCCATGCCCAGCACACCAGAGCAGCAAATCCACATAGAACAAGAACAAGCGTTTCAGGCTTTTCGAATTTCGGATAATCAAATTTGAAAAGCTTCCTAGTGTTGATTTGTCTATTCTTTTTCCCTTTATAATAACCAAGCAATAACAACATTAATGACCAAAACACAAAAGGGAAAATTATGTTTCCAGCATCGATATAATCAATATATGCATAAATTGAGAGCATTGGTATGATACACAAAACCATAATTAGATTCATAAGAATGCTAAAGAGATTATCTAAATTTCTCAAATGGAAAACAACCAAGCAAGAAAACCAAGCAAAACATAAGACGGAAATAGAAAATTTTGCCTCGCTGAATTGATAATTTGCTGCAGTAATATACGAATAAACTCGATAATAAACTGGTAACAAATAATGATTCAGAAAAGCAAAATAGCAAACATATGTTGCAAGTATGATAATTATTCTTAAGTAAATCTTAATTTTACTCATTTAAACTTTTAAGAGAAATGTTGCTATATAAAAATTTAGACTGTGCTTTTTTTGCTATCTCAGTCATTTTTGAGTATCCAACGTTGTAAACTTGTAATATAGCTTTTTTGAGCTCAATTTTATCATCGGTTTTTAAAAAAACCACATTACCGCCACAGTCTACATGTGTGGTTCCATCCCAAAACTTGCATATCATAGGAATTCCAAGGCCTGCAACTTGCTCCCAAAAAACAGAATGCCTTCCAGGAAAAATGGCAAGATTTGATGCAGCAAATAAATCGTTAGTGCATTCTGCTTCTTTCCAACCAATATATTGAACGTTTCCGTGAGCCAATGATATCATTTTTTCTTTTAATTCAGGGACAACAGAACCAAATACAATTAATTTAATATGAGGATTGCCGAGCTCATTGATTACTTCCATTAATGCAAACACCTGTTGCTTAAACAAGTCAAATTTTCCACCCGTTACAATTAAAAAATCATCTTTTTTGATGCCATAAAAATTTCTAATTATTTCGACTTTAGCTTTTGATTTTTCAACTTGCTCATCGTCAACACCCATAACCAATAATTCCACTTTTTCTTTGGGTATTTTGTATTCATTAATTAGAAAATCAACCCTAGCTGGCAGAACACCATAAAACTTTTTCACAAAGGGATTAATCATTTGAGCATAATGTTTCCAAACAATTCTATGAAGGAAAAAGCGAGAAAGAAAATTAGTAGCGCTATTTGAAAAATCGGAATGATTATCAGCATAAACAACTACGTTATTATGCTTTTTCAAATACTTGACCAAGACATTCACATCCGAAAATTGAACACCATGAACAAATACTACATCTGGTTTAATCCTTTCTAATTCTTCGTAAAGACCGATGTATTTTCTCAGTTTTTTGGAAAATGGTACTTTTTTGTATGCAAGCCTTGTGACCGGTATTCCATCCTCGTTTGTATATTTCGATGGCGATGACAAAAAAACACTTTCCCCATTTTGATTAAACGACACCAAAGATGCGATTATTTCAACATCATGACCGTTCTTTTTGTGAAATTTAGGTAACAAATTCTCTTGATAAGAATAGCCATCAATATAAAAACAGGCTAACATCAAATGTAATACTTTCATAATAAACCATCTTTTTTAAGAATCTCTATTGTCTTCTCTGGGCAATCAAAATAGTTAGAATATTTCTTTATAGTGGCATCATCAAAATTCCACCACTGACATCTCAACAAATCATCAACTATATTTTGTTCAAACCTGCGCTTAATGAAATGAGCCGGACAACCTGCCCATACTTCGTAAGGTGGGACATCGTGAGTAACAACGCTTCCCATTCCAATTATGGCACCATCACCAATTTGAACTCCGGCTTTAATTAAACACTTTGACCCAATCCAAACATCATTTCCAATAATTGTTTTTTTATATTCTTGAAACTCTTTTTCGGAAAAAGTCTTTTTTAAAACATTCTTATTGGCGTAAAAAACAGGAGACGTTGAAACCCAATCGATTGGATGACATCCACCACCAATAACGCATTCCTCGCCTATCGAACAAAAAGATCCTATCACACAATGAATCAACTTACTATTGTAGACATACGAGTATTTTCCAATCGAACTAAAAACTACTTGAGCGCCATTGCCAACTTTAGCCTTTTTATCAATTTTGGATTTTTTAATCTGTACAGGACGCCTATTTAGAAAACGAGCTAAAGCATAAAAAAATTTCATAAACTATCCTCAAATAAATCTAATCGAAAAATCAGACACATTTTTTTTGAAAACCATTATAAGTATCTTTTATAATTCTTTCAATTTTCGATGTGCAAACATTCCTTGTCAAATTGTTAAGTACGTATTCATATCCGTTTTTGCCTAATTGATTGCACAATTGTTGATTGTTAAACAATTTTAAAATGTTATTTGCCAATTCAGTCGCATCTTCTGATTTCGAAAAAAGACCGCACTTCTCATTTTCGACAATTCTTTCCATCATAGTATCTTCATCGAAACTAGCTAAAACCGGTTTTGAGCAAGCCATAATATTCCACGTTTTGCTCGGCATTCCGCTAATGCCGGTACCTTTTTTACACGGAACAACATATGCATCACCTAGACTGTACACTTCTGAAACTCGTTTATATTCTTGGAGAGGATAAATTGAAACATTCAAAAGTTGATTATCAAAAACTAACTTCTTAATCTTTTCCTCTAAAGCACCGTTACCAAAAATAACAAATCTAATTCTTTCGTTGCCTTTTAATAACAAAGCGGCATTGATAATCGTTTCAACAGATTGGGCGTAACCAATGTTACCTGCATAAACAACATAAAAGTATCTATTATCCAAAGATAATTCTTTGGCAAGAGTATTATTATTTATTTCAATCGGAAAAACTATAGATTCGTCAATCCAGTTACTAACAACAAATACTTTAGACTCATCAACACCTTTATTAATCAAGTTCTTTTTCATTTCTTCAGATGGAACAATGATACAATCGGCTGCTTTAAATGTTATATTCGATATCTTAAGACCTATTTTATATGCTAGCGAGTTCTTTTTTGAAATACCTGTACTCACTAAAGAATCAGGAAAAATATCTTGGCAATTAAAAACAAATGGTATTTTCTTTTTCCTTTTTAGATACCTACAAACAAGCCCTTGGAATGGGGGAGTAGAACCAGCAAAAATTAAATCGACATCTTTTTCTTTTAAACCCAATCTAATTTGTCGAAAAGAGCAAAAAATGTATCTCAAAATCCTTGCAATAAGGTTTTTTCTTTCTCTAAACATTTTGTACCTAGTAATATGGAGACGATTATCAATTTTAAATTCCTCTGTTGGTGTTGACTTGGCAGCCGTTTTGCTTATTCCCCTGCATGGAATTGGGGTAAATAGATGAACAAAATGTCCCATCTTAGCCAAATCTTCGGCAGTGTTAGAATCTAGAGATATTCCTGCAGCTATCTCTGGCTCATAGTAAAGTTTAAATTCGAGAATCTTCATTGCTAATATTCATTCATTATTGGTATAAACGTTTTCGTGCTTTATAACAGTTGAAACCGTCTTAAAAAAAATCTTAATGTCAATCCACATAGAAACGTTATGAGCATACCAAGCATCATATAGGCGTTTAGTTCTCACATCTAGAGAATTCCTAAAATATGCTTGTGTATAGCCAGTCAAGCCAGGCTTAACAAGCATTTTGTCTTTTTCATCATCTTGGTATGTTTCTTTTGATTCAACGTCACCGGCTCTAGGCCCAAAAAAAGACATTTGCCCAATAAAAATGTTAAATAACTGAGGAAGTTCATCAATGCTGGTTTTTCTTAAAAACGACCCTACCTTAGTTACACGCGGATCATCTTTTGAATTAAAAGTACCACCGTCTGAATTTCTAATATCTGGAGCATCAACCCTCATAGAACGAAGCTTCAACATGTTAAATTCCTTAAAATTCTTGCCTAATCTCTTAGATTTATAAAAAGCAGGGCCGTGATCCTCGATTTTTATAGCAACAGCAAAAGGGATTATGATTAAAATAGCAAAAGGGATTATGATTAAGCAAAAAATAAAATCAAACAGGCGCTTCAAAACGAGCTGATAAAAATGACGATAATTCCTTTTGTGTTTTGTTTTTTCAAATTCGTCTTTTATTACTATATTTTTTTTCAAACAAAATTCCTCAAAAGATTATTTTCTTAATCTTTAGTAAAGCTGCATCAGCATTATTAATTGCTTGTTTCAAACTATCACTGCTAGAAACAATATATCCGCATCCATCTAAATTTGTGTGATATTCGTTGACTGTTTCTCCGAGTTTTATGTGATGGAAAATCTCTACATTATATTCTTTTTCGATGCGTTGAAAGTCTGGAATATTTTTAACGACGCCTTTTTTAAAAGCTAATAATCTCGAACAAACCGCTCTACGTTTATCGCGCTTGTAAAGAGAGATGTGCTCGCCCATCGAACTTTTAATTATCCAAGATAGATAATCAACGCCGGTTCCATACGGAATAATATGAGAGCCTATTAAATTGCCTCCCATCCTAGCTCCGATATCGACAATATGAACATCGCCTTTATTTGAAACGATGATATCCATATTAACCGATCCATAATTGATGCCAAGTACTTTAATAGCTTTTTTCACAATCCTTCTAATTTTCAAATCTAATTTAGGTGGCAGATCGTTTGGAATAGAATGACCAAGTTCTGCATAAAAAGGCGGGTTTGTCATCAATTTGCTCATTACTGATAAAACATACACTTTTCCGTTTGTGACAAAACTTTCGACTCCATATTCTTTTCCTAAAATAAATGGCTCAACAAGTGCTTTTTTTGTTAAAGAAGAGTTAATTGCTTTATTACATGCGCTCACTAGTTGGCTAAAATTATCAGCGCGGTTTGCACCTCGGCTTCCAGAGCCATCACATGGCTTAACCATCACTGGATACGATATATTATTTTTGACCATTAAAACATCATTATCATTAGAAATCTCAAAAAAGGTTTTAGAATCATCAACTCTATTTTCAAAAAGACGTTTCTTAACAAGATACTTATTTTTTATCAACAAAGCAACTTCATAAGGAAGTCCAGGAAGATTAAGTTGATTAGCAATATATGAAGCTGTTAAAACACCATAATCGGTTGCGGCTGTTAAAACGCCATCAACTTTTTCTTCTTTTGCTACAGACAAACATTGTTCTTTGTCAACAATATCAACTACTTTGAATTTGTCTGCATATTGAAACCCAGTTGCGTTTATATTACCATCAATCGCAACAACAAATATTCCCATCATTTTTGCCTTCTTTATGACAAAAGATTGCAAAAAACCAGCGCCAATCATTAAAAGTTTTTTCATCTTAAATTTCTACTTTCTATTTTTATACTTAGACACAAGATTTTAGTGGCCAATTCTAATTCTTCTAACGATGGATAAGATGGTGCAATTCTAATCACTTCGTTATTTGGGTCTCTATGATACGGAAAAGCACAGCCTGCATCAGTGAGTAATACGCCACATTCTTTACATCTATTAATAACTTCTTTTGCACATCCTTTAACATTAAGAGAAATAAAATAACCGCCGTGTGGTATGTTCCATGTTGCGATTCCTGTTAATTCTTCTTTTAATATCTTTTCTACTAATTCAAATTTGGGTCGTAATATATCAGCGTGCTTTTTCATATGTGCTTTTATACCATCCAAATCTTTAAAAAACCTAACATGTCTTAATTGATTGACTTTATCATAGCCAATCGTAGTTATTCCCATTTGTGCTTTAATTTCCTTAATATTATCATCGCTCGTAGCTAAAGCTGCGACACCGCTACCAGGAAAACTAATCTTAGATGTTGAAGTGAATTTGTACACAAGATTTGGATTTCCTGCTTTTTTGCATTCAGATAAAATCTCTAAAAGGAAATCCTGGCTACTATCATACAAATGATGTACCGAATAAGCGTTATCCCAGTATATTCTAAAATCTTCTGCGGCTGGTTTTAATCTAGCAAATCTTTTGACAACCGCTTCGCTATAAGTGGTTCCATCAGGATTTGAATATTTTGGAACACACCAAATGCCTTTAACTGAAGGGTCTTTAACATATTCCTCAACTAAATCCATATCAGGACCATCACTATTCATCGGAATATTAATCATTTCGATTCCAAAATGTTCGGTGATTGCAAAATGCCTATCATATCCTGGCACCGGGCAAAGCCATTTGACTTTATCCAATTTACACCACGGGGTAGACCCTAAAACTCCATGTGTCATTGCGCGTGAAACACAATCATACATGATGTTCAAAGAAGAATTGCCAAAAATGATTATGTTTGAAGCAGGAACTTCAATAATTTCTCCAAGAAGTCGTTTGCACTCCGGTATTCCGCCTAAAACACCATAATTTCTACAGTCAATACCATCTTCGCAGCGCATGTCTGCGTTTGAATTAAGAACATCCATCATCGACATCGAAATATTAAGTTGCTCTTCACACGGCTTGCCCCTAGCCATATTCAAGTGCAAATGCATATTTGCATATTTTTTAAACTCGTTTAAAAGTGATTTATTGTTTTGCATATCCTATTGCTTTTTTAAACATGCTAATAACATACTCTGCTTCTTCCTCTGACAAACATGTATGAAGTGGTAATGTGATTTCATTTTCATATCTAGCATAAGCATTTGGGTATTCTTTAATATCAAAGCCTAGTTTTTTATATGCTGTATGCATTGGAAGCGGCTTGTAGTGAACATTACAAGAGACACCTAATTCCGCCATTTTGATGATAATTTCACGGCGTTGTTGATCAGAGATGCCTGGAATTCTAGTGATATATAAGTGACCAGATGATTGATATTCATCAGTGTAATGCTTCAACGTTTCAACACCTAAAGGTCTAAAAGCAGCATCATATCTTTCAATAATCTCTTTCCTTCTAGCAAGTAATTTTGGATATCTATCAAATTGGACTAAACCAATTGCCGCTACTACATCAGTCATATTACATTTATACCAAGTACCGACAATATCATATTCCCACATACCTGGTTGGTTCTTTTTCAAAGCATCTTTTGATTGACCATGTAATGAATATAGTTGGACTTGATGATATAACTCAGCATCATCAATGCCATCTATATGATTCCATGTCATGGCACCACCTTCAGCGGTTGTAAAGTTTTTAACTGCGTGGAAACTAAAATTTGTGAAATCGGCAACTGAGCCAATCATCTTGCCATGATAGGAAGCACCAATAGCATGAGCGGCATCTTCGACAATAGCTACTCTACCAATTGCTTTTTGAATCTTATTTGATGGTTTAAATAGATATTTCTTTCTATTAACGATATCAAAGATTTTATCGTAATCACAAGGAACACCACCGATATCTATTGGAATGATAGCTTTTGTGTGTTCATTAATTGCGTTTTCTAAGGCTTCATAATCCATTTCAAGATTATCTTTCTGACAATCAATTAAAACAAGCTTAGCGCCGATATGGCACACTACTGAAGCTGATGCAGTATATGTATAAGCGCAAGTAATGACTTCGTCTTCTTCACTACCACCTTCTTGTGGACCAATGCCTAATAATCTGAGTGATAATTCACCACACGCTGTTTGGCTATTTAAGCAAACACAATTAGGAGCTTCGGTTGGAACACCAACGTATTCCGCTAAAAGCTTTTCTAATTTTTTGACTCTTGGACCAGTTGTAATCCAACCAGACTTGAGAGCTTTTGATACTTCTTCAACTTCAGCATCTGTTATATCTGGAGGGCTAAAAGGTATATTCATTCTTTTTGTCATATTGGTCACCTTCTTATTTCATTCCACCGCCATTGATGACATTTGGATCTTTAAATGTTGGCACAACTTCATGCAATGCCGCCTTCGCAATTTTGTTTGAACGCATATTTATCGCATTATATAAAGTTGTGAGTTTTTCATTCAATTCATCCATGCTTAATGGTTCATCTTCTTCGATGAAGATTTTCTTATTGTTTGTTTCTTTGAGGTGTTCATCTTTGACAAGGAGTTCTTCGTAAAGCTTTTCGCCTGGTCTAAGGCCGGTTTCAATGATTTCGATGTCCTTACCGACTTTGTAACCCGCCATTTCGATCATGTTAACAGCGAGTTCATAAATCTTGACTGGTTGGCCCATATCTAAAACCATGAGTTCACCGTTTTGAGCAATCGCAGCGCTATGTAATACTAATTGACTTGCTTCAGGAATGGTCATGAAATATCTAATGATTCTTTTATCAGTTAAAGTAATCGGACCACCATTAGCGATTTGTTTTCTAAAAAGTGGAATAACACTACCCGCACTACCAAGGACATTACCAAATCTAGTAGCACTGAATGTTGTATGTTGCTTTTGAGCGGCATGGCTCATACAAATCATTTCACACATTCTTTTAGTGGCGCCCATGACGTTTGTGGGGTTAACTGCTTTGTCTGTAGAGACCATATGGACTCTATCAGCGCCCCATTTTTCCGCCATTTCAACGGTGTAGAGAGTACCAAAGACATTATTGTCTATTGCTTCAATAACATTATGTTCCATAAGTGGGACATGTTTATGAGCAGCGGCCATAATAACAATGTTTGGTTTATAGGCTTTAAATACTTTATTTAATGCCATCTTATTAGTGATACTACAAATTTCAATATGTAAATCTAATTTATCACCATATTGGAATCTTAATTCTTGTTGAATATCATAGACACCATTTTCATAGATATCTAGAAGTACTAATGTTTTAGGTTCCATTTTAGCAAGTTGTCTAGCTATTTCAGAGCCTATTGAACCACCACCACCAGTCACTAAAACAACTTTATTTTTATAATAATTTATTGTTTCAGGAGTGATGACTTCTTGTTCTTTTCTAAAGAGTAAATCTTCAACATCAAATTCTCTTAATGCTCTTTTACCTTTTTTAGTGTTTTGCATGGTTGGATAGTCATAAGACTTAATTTTAAAACCAGCATTTTTATAGCGATCATATAATTCTTTTCTTGTTTCAGTAGACACTCTAGGAGGTAAAGCTAAAACAACTTCTTGAACATCATATTCATTCAATAGTTCTGGAGTTTTATCATTATCTTCTAAAACATCCTTACCATATATTTGTCTACCTAATTTATCTTTATCAACATCAACGAACGCTGCGGGGATATAGCTACTTGATGGGTTATTAAGTAATTCTTCCGCGAGACCGATACCAACACCACCGGCACCAATAATGGCGATTTTAATTTTATTATCTGGTTCGCCTTTATCTAAAGACCAATCACTTCTACCGAAGAAGTTAATGATTTTAACAATGAATTTACCAAATTTAGAAGTACGATTAAGTCTCTTGTAGAGGTAACGGTAAACCATTCTTACCGCGAGAGCAACCATCGAATCCATGATCACCAACGCTAAAACAAACCATGGGCTTTGAGTAGTGACACCTGGGATAAATCTTTGTGTCGCATAATAAACAATGAGTGCCACTGTATCAGCGAGCATTAATCTAATATATGATTGGACACCACCATATCTCCAAATCTGTCCATATACTTTAAAGAAGAATCTGCTTAATAAAACAAATCCTGCACCAAGTAAGAAATGATATAAGACTTGTAACCAATCAATAGTGTTGCCTTTGAAAATTTCGTATAAAACAAAGGCAAACAAGACCACTACGACATAAATTAATAAGTCATAGAAAATAAGCATCCATCTCACTCTAAAAAGTGAGAGGAAAGCATTTGGTTTTTTAACTTTAGTTTGTTTCATATTGTTTATTTATTGATGATATTGGTGATGATATTAATAGCAACATTCGCGCTTACTAATCTTCCACATAACATGAATTCAACACTTACTGTTCTTTTATGAAGATTAACTTTTTTAATTTGAGTTTCTAAACCTAAAAGAGGTCCATCTAACACTCTAATAGTTTCTCCTTCTTTAACTTCGATA
>JAEEGL010699298.1_pt1 | contig 20408 bp, 20 predicted proteins | sample 9134231 | NCBI WGS metagenome assembly JAEEGL01 (sample SAMN16246548, study PRJNA631951) | gut metagenome | biome: gut microbiome; feature: rumen; material: fiber-attached | host: Bos | place: Iran: Karaj | collected 2018-10 | reverse complement strand
TGTCTTAATCCTTGTTCTATAGGAAGATGCTCTTTGAGCCTAAACTTCCCGCATATATTCAGGTTCTCAATCCTGTCTTAATCCTTGTTCTATAGGAAGATGCTCTTTGAGTGATTACTGAAGATTACGTAAGTTTTGAGACAGCCAAGTCTTAATCCTTGTTCTATAGGAAGATGCTCTTTGAGCATTGAGCAGAAGCCAGCAGAGTGGAGCGAGGAGGATGAGTCTTAATCCTTGTTCTATAGGAAGATGCTCTTTGAGGCGAAGAAATGAACCTCGTGAAACTCGAGGTCAACTAGTCTTAATCCTTGTTCTATAGGAAGATGCTCTTTGAGCAGAATCTGTTTATTGCCTGCTTCTAAACATGCAAGTCTTAATCCTTGTTCTATAGGAAGATGCTCTTTGAGCCGACGGGACTTATGTCCGTGAGAGCAGGGAAGCCATCCTGTCTTAATCCTTGTTCTATAGGAAGATGCTCTTTGAGAATGAGAAAGACAGCACCGCTATTGTAGTAGTTAAACTGTCTTAATCCTTGTTCTATAGGAAGATGCTCTTTGAGAGATTATTACTAACCCAATAAACCTAATTACCAAGTCTTAATCCTTGTTCTATAGGAAGATGCTCTTTGAGAATGAAAAGCAAAGAAAATCTGGTCAAGTTGGGTGTCTTAATCCTTGTCCTATAGGAAGATGCTCTTTGAGAAATGAAAAAGCAGTTGTTGCAACTGAAATGACTGGGTGTTAATACTTGTTCTATAGGAAGATGCTCTTTGAGACATCGTCCACAAACACACAACAAAAGGATTTAAGTCTTAATCCTTGTTCTATAGGAAGATGCTCTTTGAGGATGCGTGATTTTTACCGAAGTCCACGATGGGGATAGTCTTAATCCTTGTTCTATAGGAAGATGCTCTTTGAGACGGGACAAGTTCTCGTTCTTCGTAGCGGATATACTTCGGTCTTAATCCTTGTTCTATAGGAAGATGCTCTTTGAGAACAATAATAAAAACCATATAAAATGCAAGACAAAAGTCTTAATCCTTGTTCTATAGGAAGATGCTCTTTGAGCTTGCTAAATGTATTAACAAGGAAACGGGTGAGGAGTCTTAATCCTTGTTCTATAGGAAGATGCTCTTTGAGTAATCGCCCTTCTGCCAGTGGCACTTACCATACCGGTCTTAATCCTTGTTCTATAGGAAGATGCTCTTTGAGGGCAGTTTTTCTTATCTTTTTGAGCGCCAGGTTTGTAAAGAACGAATTTTGCAAATAATACGAGACTTTTATGAAAAAAATATTTTCCATCATTCAAATTTTCACAAAATGTCAAAGAACGCAAAACGATCTTGTCAGAAAAACAAGGTGTTCTTTTTCTTGATTATGACGTCGATGTCAACGCTTTTGCCGATGATTTTCATCGATTGAAGGTAGTCTGTCGATATCGGAACCAGCAGGATACTGTCGTCATTGTCATAAAAAGCTTGGATCTGTGCCAGATCCGATCGGATGTCATTGAACTTCTCGATAGAGATATTGGCCAGGAAGATTGACTTTTGAATACGGTGACAACCTTGCCGGATCAGGTATTTCGCGACCTGGGTCCGGACTTTGGTACTATCGATGTCATACATAACAAAAAACAACATATCTGTCGCTTTCCGGGAAGGATTCTCAACGATGCCGAATATCTTTTCTATTCTTTTGCCCAAAGATTCCAGTTCCTGCAATCCTTCGGTTTCTTCAATTGTTCTTTCTCCAATGGCCGCAGCGGAAATGCGTTGCATTCTTTCCAAAAGCGTCAGCGGCGGTTTGTTCTTCCATGCCATCATACGAACTGATTGAGATGATTTCTGATCAACCCACTGCAAAGATGGTTTAATTCGGCATTGGTCCCTGTCCGGGGACACGCTACAACGGTGAACCCGCGTTTCCCGAAAAACAGGTTGACTTCCGCTTTCTTGAGACCCAGGCGGACCCGGATGTTCTTGCCGTACTGAATGTTGGATATCGATTCGATGTCCAGCCCGTTTTCCCGTAGCATCAGTGTGAGTCCTTCCAAGACCATATCCAGTTCCTGCGGGACATACACTGCAGCCTTGTCGCTTTCTTTTGACGGTTTTCCTGCAAGAACCTGCCGGATGCGCTTCATTGTTTCCGCATCAGGATCGGAGGATTGAGGCTCGGCCGCTTCTGCCGCGGGCATGGTCGGTTGCGGGCTTTTTTCCAGTTCCTTTTTCAGGGTAAACATACTGGAGACATCATCTGTTTCCAAGTAATCCTTCACATCAACCGGCGCAGCCTGCGGATTGAAGTAAACGTCAGGGTCCATACTGATGAAACACGCGCGGCAGACATCGGATGTCCTGCTGTCGATAATGTCGGAAAGATTGTGCCTGGCGCCGAACGAACGCGAGAAGGCTTTGTAAAAAAGTGAATAAATGCCACTGTCCCAACAGCGTTCGTTCAGTTTGAACATCAGTTTTAGTCCATCTCCGCTCGGAGAGGTGAAAGCCAGCAGGACGTGTGGGTCTTTTTGTACAGATTCCCGTATCGCTTTCAAAGAATTCTCGCCGTCGCTGATGTGGTCGAGATCAAGGACAAAGTATTCGGCGTAGGCGAAGTTTTCTGTTTTTCGGTATGGGGGATTGAAAACTGCGCAAACAAAATAGGGGAGAGCCCGCTTCTGGAGCGTATATTGGCGTGCGTCGATTTCCCGAATCGCCCTTAGTTGCCGTATCAGTGCTTCAATCTCCTGTTTCGGATGCTTCAACCTGTTGAAAAGATAGTCAACGGGTATCTTCTGCAGGGCATCGGCGTTTGCTTGTATGTTTTTCCCTATGGAGAGCATGAGAACAGATTAGATGAAGGTTTTGAACTTCTGTGCCAAGGCATGGGCATACAACTGGATCTGCGTGATCCGCGAGCGTTCGGACCCGCCTGATTTGACGACTTCGTCCAGATAATCGTTCAGCGACTGGATCAGGATGCGCCGCCCAAGATTCTCCAGCCAGTAACTTCCATCTTCCCGCACGGAATAGAACTCATCGGTCACGATATTCTGGACAATAAGATTGGTGACCACATAATCCACCCAGATCCGGTACTGTTCGATGATATCATAGACAAGGACAGGGCGGTTGTAGTCATCCCGATGCAGGACTCCGACATAGGGGTCAATCCCGGCCTTGATAAGTGCTCCTTCGATTTTGCCATAGAGCAAACCGTATCCATAGTTCAGAAAAGCATTGAAGATATCGTAAGCCGGATGCTGGGAACGAGCTGTGAAACGATAGGGCTGCGGGATGAAATTGTTCAGGGCTTCAAAGTATATCTTTGAAGCAACACCTTCCCAACCCCGCAATTGCGCCGCAACGTCCTGAATGATTTCTCCATCCAGATTTTGAATCTTTGTCCTGTAGTCTTCCAGCCGGGCGATGGCTTTTTCCCGGGTATTCACGGCAAGCGCCTCCTCGGACTTCATCATCAGCAACAAAGCCTGCTGGTTCTCAATCTTCTTGCAGATCAGTCCTTTGATCCATTCTAGAGCGGCGTGCGAAAAAGCGAAGTTCAATTGCCCCTTCCGGATTGTGGAGACAGATCCGTATTTTGGGCTCCAAATTCTGCCGACAGGCTGTCCTCCTTTGTCCATAAACAAGATTTCAATCTCCTGCTCAATGGCCAGAAGAACGGCGTCGCTTGTGATTTGAGCGCCTTTGCTGAGATGGATAGCGGTAATGACTTCTGCCGGAATCCGTTGTTTGCCGTCTTTGTGCGAGATGACAAATCCATTGGCGTCACGACTCAATGATGTTCCAAACGTATTAAGGATCAATTCCATTTTCAATATTCCCTAAATTGGATGAAATCAAAGTCAACGATTTTCTCGCCGTTTTGGTTATAGCGGACTCTTCGCTTGGACGTTGAAGCAAGACACTTGAATCCTAGTGATTTCAGCAATGATATCAAGCGGTGAGTCAAAGTCATCTCACCCATAATATGAAAGGTACATTCGCTGGGCAGAAAGTGAACATAGTCTTTTACGAAATCGTTCGCGATGGCTTCGATACACGATTCGTCGGCTTCTGGGTCGACCGAGGGGAAATCAATATCTACTATTTCGCCGTATTCCTTTGCCGCTGCCAGTTGCTTTTCCGACCAATGACCGGCCGGATGGTTGGAAATGTTGATGAACAGAGATTTCCGGCTGGTGACTTCATTCAAAAAAATGGAGGGGATAATTTGCAAAAGTTGTCCAAGACGTTGGATCAAGGTCTTCCCCGGACGAGGCTGTTTGCGGATGCCGGCGTGGTTGAAATCATTTCGGATTGTTTCCCGGAGTTCGGCATACGGGGTGATCAATGCATCATATCTTTCCAATAAAATATCACCAATCCTTTTTTGGATTTCTGAATAGCCATCTTTCCTATTTTCAGAATTATGTTTTTTCCGGTTAGCTGCATAATCGAAAGATCCACTTATAATACCTTGGTTTTGTTGTACTAGCGGGTCGAGATTAAAATCGAGGCAGCAATGATACAAGATGGCTTCTTCCAAGTAAGTTGCGGCTTGTTGATACAAGCCTTTTTCATAACACCATTTTGCGACGTGGAATCCGTTCAAAGGATCGGGCTTTTCACTGAATGGTCCAAAAGATGCTGCGATCTTTTGAAAAATAGGGAAGTAGGGGCGGAGAGTGGATTTCGGCAGCGCCGCCAGGGCGTTTCGCATCAAGCTTATTGGGCGTCCTTCCATGATGGAAAGCCCTCTGCAGGAGCGGCAGTCATCCACAAGGTGCTTCAGACTGTCTGCAAAGTTCTTGAGTATTTTCGCCTGACCGTCTTTCCCCTGGGATGACTGAAGAAGCGGGATATATTCGCCGCGGGACAGTTTGAACAACTCGTCGGCATTCCCGTTCTCCAAAACTTGTCCGGCGGCGTATGTCCAGTCCTGCAACCTTGTCAGAGGCAAAAGGTCGATAATGGGTGCAGGAAGGCTGCCACCACAACTGGCTTCCCAGTTGCCATAGGTAATACTTTTGATTAGCGCCCCTTTGAGGAATTTGGCGTAATTGCCTAGAACTAAAATGAGCATAGGCAAGTAGCGAAAACCGTGAGTCAGGTCGATATAAAGTTCATCCTCTTCTTGCAGATAATCATAGATTCGGCTGAAAATGTTCCAAATCTCGTCTTCATTTGCCCCGTCCGGGAGAGCGGTCAATGTCTCGATCGAAGTTGAGAACGCCTTGAGCCGACTTACTAATTCACCGTCGGCCCAGTTTTTTTTTTCGGCCTGTTTGGTCAGGAGAATAAGTATTCTGTCATTATTGCTCCATTTTTCGCAGGTACTTAAATAACGGAAAGTCGCTTCTTGGATAAAACGGGTATTCCCGTATGATTGGCCATTCTTAGTGTATTCGCAATCACGATAATTGCTCGTGCCTAAAAAGGAGATGAAAACTTTCCTTCCCATTATGCATTGATTTGATTGATTTCCTGTTCAAGCAACTTGTACAGTTGTTCTGCTGTGCTGCCTTGGAATGAAAAAGGGATGATCCCAGACTCTATGCATTTCTGCATGGGAATATCCGGTATTGAGAAAAGGCAGATGAAAACCGCTTTGCTCCCGGACCCTCCGTAGTTTTTGACGACTGTGGCGAATTTGTCTATATCTGTTCCATTGAAAATGGAGGTCTTGCATTCTACAAAAAGCAGTTTGCTGCCTGCATTGACAATGATGTCCACTTCGTTTTTTATCAGATTGCTTTCATTGCCTCTACGAAAAGGGAACTTACAGTTCAGCCGTATTTCTTTGGCCATCGGCCATTTTGACAGAATGCGCGCTACTTGGTATTCGAACCATCCGGAATTAAATGCAAGAGAGACTGCGTTCGGAGAACACAGTTCTATTTCTTGTTCTTTGTTCCTATCAAAAAGATAAAACAATACTCTGTCGGGTTTCTCCCAATACACTTTGGCACCATTGCTGCCTATAAATGAACCAGTTCGTTGGTTCTGGAACTTTTCTTTGCGCTCTTCGTTCATGACGGAGACAAGGGACTTGAACGATTGGCGGAAAGACATACTGTTCCATAACCTGTTCATCGTCTCTGCCGTATCGGCATCATCCTCTGTATAAGAGGAAAAGGCGCGATAACTTGTGATGGGGTTTCCGTACAGTTCCAGGTGTTCGTCGATGTCGATGTCGGTGTATAGCGGTTCGGACTTTCGTGACCGCATATCCCACATACGGTTATTCTGATCAACGAGGAGAAAGGCGGTATTCGGCCTTGACGCAAACGCATCGAAAAACATCAGAGACCAGAATTTCGTTCCTCCGACAATATTCAATGAAAGAAAGTCATCATCTGCCAGCCGTTTCTTAATCCTCTCAATGCCAACGTGAATGGCTTCCAGGTCGGAAGGGTTAAACACAGCAACGGATACTTCAAAGTCCTGCTTTAGCATTGCCTGCAATCTATCGGCTTCGGACTTGGTCTGGGAGGAGCAGATCAAGAAGACAACGTCGGGATCAGCCTGATATGCACCGTAATACACTGGCGCGGGTTGGCCACCCACCAGAGAAATGTGAATTCGTTTCATCTATCGAACACTAAAGTGCAGATAATCTCAAAAAACCCATTGGAGAGAAATGCCCTTTATAGCAAGCAATTCTCCGTGACTTATATCTTTTTTTACCATTGTTCCGGCCGCCAGTGTAGAAACCGGTATCAATGTGGTTGTCAAATTGCCAGTCTCCTGTTACGGAATGGAATCCACTTCCGGCAGACAACCTGACCATGCACTCATTGGAACCGGAATTGATAAAGTCGGAAACTAGTTTTTTCAGACGATCCAATTCGGATGAAATGTCTTCAGAATGCTCTCCTTCTGGATACTCTTTAAAAAATGCGGACTCTTTTTCCAGATGTTGTAAGGTGCAAATGTTGATAGCGTTGAACAGGACGGTTTGAGCGGAAAGGTCCGAAGATCCTTTTATGATGGAATCCTTGCTCTCTTTATTCGGCTGGTTGGGGACACGGTCATATAGCAGTGGAGATAATCGTATGAATCCTTCTGCTGAGGCACCGGCAGGCAGACATTCATAAATAGTGTTGAACCCTTTTGGATTAAACCTTTCGTCGGTCAGACCGGTCTGGTGTTTCCATCCGCCTTTCCATTGGCCGCCGTCACTGTGAAGGTTGTAAATCTTTGTGTTGATGAGAACAGTATCTTCAAAACTTAGATCCCCGATTCTGATAAAGCGCATAAAGTCTGTCCCATCTTTCATCTTTCCAAAAATGTACTCGTTCAATTTCTCCCTTTGCCCAAGAAGGGATGTTTTTTGCTCCTTTTCTGAAAGAAAATGGAAAAGGTTGGAGCGTATGGCGCCTTTCAGAGAACTCCCAAATAAAATGTATTTTTCAGTCAAAGGATTGAAGTAAAATGTCTTGACTGGATTCGGAGAGGAAATCGGCATTTCCATCCCGAAATCATACACATCGTCCAGCTTGGGTAGAAGCAGGCGTTTGAGTCCGTTAATGTCTTTGTTGGCTATCAGCGCTGAAAACTGATGAAGCGGTATCCCGGCTTTCGAGATCATTTCGAGATTCAAGTGGTACAGATATCCATCGTCCCACAGGTAGTCTACGCCTTCAACCCATTCTTTTTCGCTTCCTTGGCCAACCGATACCGGGGAAACGACAGTTGCTTTGACTTGAATGGTTTGATTGATGCTTTCAGTTGGTGCCATAGTTGATCAGTATCGGTAAAACGAGGGCTTTTCCACATCTCCATACTGGATGTGGGAATTGTTTAGATGGGGCCAGATCGACAATTGTCCCTTGCCCCGAGGAAAGACCGTAAAGAACGCTGCCTGGAGTGAAAGCATAAATACAATTCTTTCTGGAAGTGAGATTTGGTGGCGTTGAAATCCAGCCTCCTCTTCGCGATAATTCATATGCCGCCGATGATCCGGACAAAAAAGTCGAAAGTTGCTGCTCGCTTTCCGGGATTAAGGTTGAAAGTGATAATCCATACCCGGCATCTTCTGGCAGATTGAGCGTCAATGAGTCTTTTTCAAAGAGAAAGTGGCCGTTGCCGACGCTTCTATCTGTTCCAATACCTTCTGATGATAGAAGCGGCAAAGCGCGGTCAATGACTGTTGTGTCACCTTCTACGAGAAAGAACAGACCGGAATAGTCGGAAAAACTGATCCGGTCCATAAAAAAGGGAATTGACTCTTCAAAGTTGCGTGAGACATTGACTCTCCTGATAACTTCAGAATGAACAAAGGTCGGAATACACTTTTGTGAAGACAAAAAGGCTCCGCAAATATGCTCATGGATACTATTTTGGGTAAAGGGATCTTCCCCATGCAAAACTTTGGAAAGATAGTCCAGATCAACCCATTGGATTCTTTTTATGCTTTTCCCGTTTTCTGCATCGCTGCTCCTTCTTTCGACGACAAGAGGCGTCGGGAAAAACAAAACCGCCGGTGTCTCCTGGTCTTTCTGGTAGAACGGGAAAAGGGCGCTGACTACGCATCCCAGATCTCCGTCTCCAGGAATCTTATCCCCCGACTTTGCCAGTGTCGCCGTTAGGGCTGCATAAATTGAGTCAGAAGCATAGGAAAGCAAACTTGTCCCATAATCATCCCGGTTGTTCCCTAAGTGGATGAATGAGGTAAAACGCAGTCTATATAATGAGTATTGTTTAATGGCCATACGCATTCCAGTTATTGGATGGCGAGAGATCGACTCTCTTAAACGGGGCGAATTTGACTTGACCGTAGCCTCTGCTTCCGCTACCGCCGAGATAGTCGTTTTCAATGAGGGAAACCCCCTGTGCCAAAAGGTCCAGAAGGTCTTCTTCTTTGTCGTCTTCCCAGATGTTGATGATCATTTCAATGGCAAACTCGGTTCCTGCAGGAACCCTTTCTGTCTGTCTGGGATGCTCTGCAACTCCCTTGATTCTGTCGATGGTGTTTTCGTATTTGTTTTCCGTATACGGCATATCCAGTGACTGACACGCATTCAACATTGTTACGCTGGATTCGGTCAGATATGCATCCCTGACAATCAGACGGGAGGGCTGGTTGTCGCTGGAGTAACCGAACAGGCTGTTGACTTTTGCGCTTCTGCCTGTTTTGACGGCGCCATTGACTTGCTCAAGCAGACATCTCATCTTCCCTTTTAACGAACTGCCGGGGATGTAGGGCTGATCTTTTCGTGTCGCCATTTTTATGACAGGGTTGTCGATGCCTCCGATTTCAACGCTGTCCTTGCTACCTCCGATATGCAGGCCAGTGAGAACAGTTAATGTCGAGGTTAACTTGATTTTTTTGATAATTTTTTCCATAGCACTAGCAATTTGTCAGGTTGTGTCCGGCTTCCGTTGCCTTGTGGTAAGCAACGATTGCTTCAAATACTTTAATAAAGTTTGAGAATGTCCTTTCGTCGGATACTTGGTCCATCGCGATAGATAACACTTTGTAAAAATCGTTGATTTTTGAGTTTTTGTCAGCATCACGGCCGACCGCGTAAGCGAGTTTGGGCTTCAGCAAGACAAATTCGCTTTTGGAAAAACCTTGCATCTGCTGCCGTTTAACCTCACCGAAAAATCTTCTAAGTTGACTCGTGGTCATGTGTTTCGTGACAAACGGCCGTCCGTTCCTGCCGATTTCTTCGGTGTCTGTCCCAAGATAATGGCCGAAAGCCTGTGCGTACTTCACAGTGGCCTCTGTAATACCTTCCGTGATTTCTTTGGATGGAAATGGATTGTTCCAACTCATAATGATAATGTATTTACTGTTTTTTGGAGAATCGTATTACAAGTTCTGCCCAGCGGGCTGAAAGACGTAAAAGCCGATAGTCGTTTCTCGATCTGGTCATTGTGTCATTCCTCAGTTTTGAGAGGAAGGAGCGGGCCTCGGCATTTTTCTTATCGCAGCGCTCAAGCGATCGCGTTAGATAGTAGATTTCGTGCCATTTATAACTAACGGAATCTCCTTCTAGTGCGAGGTCGGCATAACGTATCAGTTGGTGAAGAAGACCTTTAGGAACACTTTGCTTTTCTATTTGCGTAACAAAAGTGTCTTTCAATGCTTGAACTTTCGGGAACTCCTGCTCCCAATTCACACAGTCGCCGAAAAAAGAAAAGGCGTCTTTCGTGCCATTGTTGTAATTCTTTGCCAGATTTTCTGCAGCCCCCGCAAGTTCTGCAGCTTTTGCGATTGGAAACTTTGCGTCAATAATGGCCATTCCGCCCGAGATGGAAAGATGTTCTTCCCTGAACTTGTTGATGAAAGTCTTTCGTAGTTCTGCTGCGAAATCGATGATTTTGTCCCATCTTCCTACTGCGAATAGATCGTCCCCGCCGGCATATACAATATTCAGATGCGCTTGATAAACATCTTGAATCTGTTTCAAAGTTGTTGAGAAGAATCGGGAAAGCCTAGAGGAAAAATCCTTGTATTCAGCAAAGTTCGCAAAACCTTTGATGAACCGGGATCCTAAATTATCCACATCCATTCTGAGAATTCCCAGGTAAGAGGAATCCGCGTATTCCTCAAGCGTCTTGAACTTTTCCTTGTCTCGGAGTTCAATACCCAAGTCTATCTGTTTTTTAACAGATGGAAGTACCCATATTGCCTCACCATTGGCGTCTTTGTCAAGTTGCACGCAGTGTGTACTCTCAATTCCTGAGACTGCGCATACTGTTGTATGGCCACCGACCTCGGCGACTTTGAAGAACTCGTTGTAGTGTGTCGCCAGGATGTCCTTGAACTTGGTTTTTTTCAGGTGAGAAAAAGAAATTGAAATCCGGTTCCACAATTCTCCGATTTGTTCGTAAGAAACTCCGTCAATCACTACTCCTTTATGTTGTTTCTTTTGGAAAGGAACGTAGGTGATGGATATGCCGAGCTGTCCATAATGCTCTGTCCATATTCGTTCTTCTGCAGCAATGTACAAACGGTCGATTGCACCCCGGACTCCGTCGTTGTCTTCAACAATCAAATAGAATTTCCCGCCTGAGCAGTATACGACTTCATTCAATTGAGGGCGGCTGATTTCCGGTAAATTCAGGATACTGTCACATAATTGTTGTGTCAGGTTTGTTATATAGGCGCTGCGTCCTTTTAGACTGACCATCGCCTTTTTCGAGGAGATATTATAGATAAACTTTTGAATACCGATAATGTCGCCTCCTACGAAAAGGAGTTTATCGTTCGTGTCGCTCATATCTTTGTGTGTTTTTTTCTCTTGTCAATCCAAAGCCGATGCTGGATCCTTTTCCAAGGCCGATGTAGTTCGGGATATAGAGATTTGTTTTCCAGTCGATGTCATATCCTTGCAGTAAGACATCCTTGAAAGAGTATGTCCGCGCGTTGTAAAGTTGTGTGATTGTGCATTGAACCTGACTTTCAAAAAATTGCCCGAGTCCTTTCCCCATGGAAAGAATATTGCCGGCAAGAATTCTTTCCAATGCTTTCGTTTTTTCGCTCAGCCCCTCACATCCCTGATATCTCGAATAGTTTGTTTTGTTGAATGGCAGCCAATGGCGTGTCGTATAGTAGAAAGTGCCATCCCAGGTTTGGATAAGCCATTGCCCCGCCCAAATTTTGTCGATTGTAAAAACCTCTTCTCGTTTTCCAATCTTCAATTTGAAGTCAGAATTCGAGAAGAATTGTTCTATTTCGGAGGTTCCTTCTCCCAGACACAGAATGGCGGCCTTGCCGGATATCGTCTTGTACTGGATAAGGGGATAAGAAAACCTGAAAGATTTGTCCTTATGGTTATGGAATAGTGTCAGTTCAACAGGAACTTTGCTGAGAACAGCCCCTCTGAAGAGAGGGATATCTCGCGTCTTTAATTCGTTCTGAAAAACGATGACAATATAAGGAATTCTGGAAAGAATATCCATATAGAATAGATTGTGACAGTACTTTTGCCAAAGTTAGCAATTATGGTTATTAATTGCAACATTATAAACGCTGGGCGAAACTATTATTCGTCCAATGTCAAGTAATAAGACAATATCTTAGAAAGACAGTCTTTTATTCTTTGGGTAATATCAAAGGGCTCGACAACTATTATCTGTCCCTGAAAACTGGCCAGCAAACTGTAGAGTTCATAATTTGGACGGACTTCGATGGAGTAAAATGTGAAATCGTGCAGGACGGGATACTTGTCGCGCATTTTGGACTGCTCCTCGTTGGGATAGCGCATCTGGGTGATGTGAAGCGGTTTGGTCTCGATGTAGGGAATGGCAGATGGCGCTACGGCAAAAACTACCTCTTCGAGCGCGACGTCAGGTCGGTACGTGATGCCAATTATTTCGTCGAATCTTGATTGCAGGTCGACTTCCAGTTCCTTGTAGCAACCAGGGCGCTCTGTGAAGTCGACGATTCGGTCCAGGGCAAGATTGATGATCAGATCGGGGCTGGCGTTAAAATCCTCGCAAGTCTCTGGCGCGCAGAGTAAAAACCACCGGTCGTTGTACTGTTTCAGTTGATAAGGGGAGACGGTATAATGTTGAATCTTTTCTCCAAAACGCTGGTATGCTACTTCGATGGCGGTTTTGCGCGAGATGGCGGAGAATAATCTTCCAAGCATTTCTGGCTGTGTTCGAAGCAATTCGTTGCGACTGAATGAGAGGGCGGGCAGTTTTGTGTTGTCGATAGTTTCGTCTAAACGTTTTCTGAGTGCCTCCAGCCATTGAAGGTTTTCGAGTCCGTCGAATTGACCGAAGACTTTGAGTGTTTCATGCAAAATAACCGTTTCCTCCCCTGTGAGTTGTTTGCTGAAAATAGGTTGCGACTGGTCTTCGTAGCGTACGATCCGTCGGCCGCCATAGCTATTGGAACGGATGACTTTTTTGTCGAACTGTTCTTGAATGGCCTTGATGTCTTTTTGGATCATTCGGAGTGAGACTTCTCGTTGGATTGACCCACAAGTTTCGTTGACCCTGCGCATGATATCCTTTGTGGTATAATATCCCAGCGGGTTGGAGAGCATCTCGTCAATTATCCGGATTCTGCTCAAGGCATCTTTGTTTATAGGCATATCGGTGATATTTTCAGTGCAAAGATCAGAGAATATTGCGAACTATATTTTCGCTATGCAAGATAGTAAAAGTTTCTGTTTTTTGGAAGACGAACATTCGTTTCGTCACGTATCGCTACTTTTGCAGCGGAAATAACTCACAAAAGCAGATCTCAATTGAATGGAATAATGCACCCGCAAGCCTTGCGGAACCTCTGTCCCGAGCACTTCTTGTCATACCTTTGATGAGGCGGCGTGGCGGGGGCGCGGACAATTGTACGGAATGGATAAATACTGTACGAATTTTCCTCCTGCGGGGGTACTCGTACAACCCGGCGGCAACTTTGTATACGAGCCCGCGACCTGAATCGAAGATGTTGAAATAAACCAATACGAACCTATACCATGAACCACACCCTTTCTCTCTCCCTCGCTGCCCTGTTGCTGGCGGTGCTGACTCTGTCCCTGTCTTCCTGCAGTCATTCGGAAAACCATACGGCGGACAAGACAATGTCGGATGATGCGATATCAATTCCGGATCGCCCCGACGGCAATGCCGTCTATTATTGGAAGACACGCTTTTTATTGAACGAAAGCGAACAGGTCTTCCTTCGAGAGCATAAGGTCCGGCGCATCTACCTGCGTTTCTTCGATGTCGCCGTATCGGAAGATTTGATGGGTGACTTAAAAGATGTTATTCCTATCGGAACCGTCGCTTTCGATTGCCCCAAGCCAGAGGGTGTGGAGATTGTTCCTGCTGTTTTCATCACGGTACCAGCTCTGGGCCTGGCGTCTTATCAGGAGAACGGCATCGATTCGCTGGCCGGCCGCATCGTGACACGAATATTGAATATGGCTGACTACCATGATCTGGGACCGATTTGCGAGATACAACTTGACTGCGATTGGACAGAGAGTATGCGCGCGACCTTTTATTGGCTTTGTTCCTGTGTGCGGAAGCGCTTGCACAAGCAAGGTATCGCCCTGAGCGCCACCATCCGCCTGCATCAACTTCGACAGGAGGTTCCCCCTGTGGACCGGGGCGTACTGATGGTCTATAATACAGGTTCCATCCAGCGTCAAAAAACGAAGAACTCCATTCTGGATGAGACGGATGTGCGTCAATATCTGAAGGGATCTCCTGTAAAATATGAACTGCCGCTCGATTTCGCCTGGCCGACCTATGGCTGGGGAGTCTGGTTCCGCGACGGCAAGTTCATCGGATTGATTCACAACACGGATTATTCCGATACTTCACGCTATGCCCGGCAGGCTGACGGTACGCTCCTTGTGCTTCGGGAACATCTGCTGGAAGGACATACGCTGCTTCCGGGAGATTATGTGCGCCCGGAGAATTCTCCCTATACCACAGTCGCCGCTGTCAAATCGCTGGTCGTGCAGTCTTTTCCTGACCAGCCGCACAACAATATCCTCTATCACCTCGATTCCCTGAACCTTTCCCACTATACTTCCGATGAAATACAGAGTCTTTTTAGTCGTTAGTTTTCTGCTTGCCATTTTGCCGTCGCGCGTTTCCGCTTGTGGCTACGCGATATTTGATCCGCAGAACTACCGGATGTTCCGAATCTCACCGAATTATCTGCGCAATCCATCAGAACTCCCGCAGGTACAATACAATTATGCCGCCGGCGAGAACTGCCTTTTGTGGAAGCAGCAAACCGGGACAGATGCCTTGCCGGAAGACATTTATCAGGTTGTTTACAAGTATTCGCTTGAGGAACTGTCAGGTCTCCTGTCCCAGAATGGCGGCGATACCACACATTTTATGAGCCTGAACCCGTTTGTGGCAACGCTCCGGAAAGACAGTGAGGCAAAGGATATACTACTGTTGGCCAAACAATGCGAATCGTTGCGAAACGATATGAACTCTGCGTGGTATTATCCGACAAAGAACGATCCATACAGATTGTCCCTCGATGAAGTTGCCCGTAAAACAATGGCCTACAGCGGGGCTCGTTTTCGCAGCCGTTATGCCCTGCAGGCTGTGCGGGCACTGCTCTCTCTTCGCCGTTATAACGATTGCATCAACTATTGGGAATCAGTAGGGAAAAGGCTAGATGATGATGTGGTATCGCGGATGGCGCTCCGGTATGTAGCAGGAGCTTACTACAATCTGGGTGAAACGGCGAAGGCCAAATCATTATACGGACAGGCCGGCGACACTGATGCTCTCTTTCGTTGCGCTGAACGGGAGGGAGAAGATGCTATGGAAACTATCTATGCTTTTTATCCAGATGCCCCCGTTCTTCGAGACTGGGTGGAAAGAAAAATACTTACTGCCGAGTTGGACGCGGAGGGCTGCTCAGGGGAGGAACGTGACAATGCCTTTCTGTACAAGCCGATGGAACTGTCGGCAGATGTGAGAGCCGGTCTCAAAAAGCTTCGTCAGTTTTGCGTGAGAGCGGGAAGCGAAGGCAGGGTGTCCGATCCTGCGCTCTGGTACTATTCGGCAGCTTTCATCGATCATCTGCTCGGAGACAATGTTAAAGCGTCCAAAGTGCTGACGCTTGCAGAGCGGAGCAATGGGACTTCTTTTATCCGGGAATCCATTCGTGTATTCCGTATCTATCTTGATGCTTTGAATACGCCCTGGTCGACTTCTTACGCCTCACGGATGGTTGACCGACTGCGTTGGCTGGATGAAAAAATTGTGAATAACATTGACTTGTGCGATGACTTTTGGCCGATGTTTTGCATCAATACAAACCGTAGTTTCTATTATTGGAACGACATGATGCGGAAGATCGTGCTCTCTGCGATTTCTCCGAAACTGATGAAGCACGGACAGTTTGAACTTGCGCTGGGCTTTGCAAACATGGCCGCCAACCGGACGTTACAATTGTATGGAAGCGGTTATCAGGATTCAGACGGAAACAGCCTGTCAATGGAGGCTTATCGGCAGGCGGATGGTCTCAATAAACATGACTGGCGGAATGCCTTGTTTGAAATGCTCGACAGTTCGGACTTGGATGGGGTAATCCGATATCTCAGGATGATCGAGAATCCGGTTACGGAAACCGAGCGGTACCTTTGTTCCCGCGGATATACGAATCCCGCTTATTTCAGGGACATCATCGGTACGCGACTGCTCCGGGAAATGCGCTACGGGGAGGCGGAGAAATGGCTTTCCAGTGTCCCAACTTCTTTTGCCAAGCAGTTGAACACTTGTATGTACAGGGACCCATTTTCCTTGACCTTCCGCCAATTCGCGCCCATAACGTACATCGCTGACTTTAAGTACTTTTTTGCGAGCGAGATGGCATCTTTGGAAAGAAGTATCCTTTCGACTGCCGACCCCGACCGGAAAGCTTTGCTGCTGATGCGCTACGCCACCGGCATGAAAAGCTCGATAACACATTGCTGGTCATTGACTTTCTATGGGAAGCACTGGTACGATACCGATCCTTCCTGCGAACCGACTCGTTTTGCTTTGGCCAGAAAAACGATCTTGGACAGGGCGGACGATCTTTTCCGTGAGGCAGAACTTACCGCAAAAAGCGCTGAGGTCAAGGCGCAGATCCAGCTCGCTCTCGGCAACACCCGTACTGTCATGGAACAGTACGCCGGCACTTCCGCCGCAGCATCCATCCGCGGCCGCTGCGACACGTACTATGATTATCATCTGGATCAAGACCCTGAAGCTGGGTATGGGGTTTGGTAAAAGGATAGCTGGATTATCCCGCAAGCCTTGCGGAAGTCCGGACAGAGTTGGTATTCATCATAACTTTGAAAACAAATTTGAGCTATGGAATTCTTGGTGACAGCGGCTGGAACGCTGATGGAGTTTGACGATCAAATGATTTGTGGTGCCGATGAGGTACTGTTCCTTGAAGGGAGGCGGAAGTCGCTTCCCCTGCTGGTTGACGCCTTGCGTGACCAGGCCAATGCGATATTGTCGAAATCTGCCGGCAGGGATTTGAAAATCATCACCTTGCGCGAGATCTTGGGGCAGGGTGATTTCATGGAGAAAGTGCGGTATCGGTATCCTTTTCTGCCGCAGGATACTGCCTTGGAAACTTATGACGCGCTTGCGGCGCACTTCTGGGAGCGCTTGGATCTGAAGGGGAGGCTGCCCGCCTATGGTGCTTTCCTTTGGTTCGGAGAAATGCCCATGCTGGCATTCTTTCCCATCAGCTCGTCCTGGGATGTCCTGGCCAAGGGATTTGAATTGATGGGGGAACGGATCAATGAGATAGCCTCTTCCATCCGCAATTCAATGTTCGGGTCGATTTTGGATCATGCGGCAGAATCGCCGGAAGATACGGCCGACCGGCGCTTTGACAGCGAATCCGGAGAAGAAATAAAGAAGGTTATGAATGAGATCCGGCTGCGGGTTTCCCACTTGCGCTATATCGGCCTGAGCGAGGTGGTCATCCGTTCCCTTTTCCAGCAGGAGATCCAGCTGAGCCGGCTGGTCATCACGGAAGATTTCAGGATCCTGCTGCCGGACTACAATCAGATGGAGATTGAGATGGAACCGCTGCCCAAGGCGCTTTACATCCTCTTCCTTCGGCACCCGGAAGGATTGGTGTTCAAGCACATGTCGGTCTGTCGGGGAGAGTTGCTGCGCATATACAAGGCCATCACGCGCCGCGAGAATCCCGACGCCGTCGTCGCCAGCATCGACCGCTTGCTCGACTCCACCAACAACTCCATCAATGAGAAATGCTCTCGCATCAAGGCCGCTTTCATGGCCCGCTTCGCCGACGAGATCGCCGAAAACTACTACATCACCAACCAGGATGCCTACACCACCGACGTCATTCCCAACGATCTCTACAACCGCCTCTGGTACAAAGGCATCTCCCTCGACCGCGACCTGGTTACTATTGAATGTGAAATATAAACGGATTATGGAAACAGCATTTTTCTTGTTGATTGCATTGGCAATTGCGTTTCTGGCAGGCTATGTCGGAGACAAGCGGAAAATAGGCTTTGGCTGGGCTTTTTTCCTCACCTTTTTGTGCTGGCCTGTAGGGTTGATAATGACGTTCTGTTCCAAAAAGAAGAGCGAGGACTTAAAATTTACGGAAGAGCGATGAAGATAGCAGGTATCATTGTAATGATAATAGGCGGGGTTGCCCTCCTGGGTACACTGATTTCCGGAAGTAGCCTGTTAGGTCCGGTCTTTTGGATGGCAATCGGCGGGTATCTGATTCATTGTGGAAACAAAAAGAAAAAGAAGGACGAGAAGTTCGAACAATGGAAAGAGGGCGGGGAGGAAAACAATGCTTGAGAATATTTGGAACAGGATACTGGACTTCTTCTCTGACAGCCGGGAACGGGGAAAACTCTTGCGGACATTCAATTCGTCCAGCCGAAATGCTTTTGTATACGGAAAGGTTCCGACCTTATTGAGAGCTTCGTATTCACGTGGAGATTCGGCCTACAAGCATACTTTCTCTAATTTCCTTCAGCACGGCTTCCGCGTGACGGCGCTGTCAGGCCGTGTCTTGAAGCGAGAGGAACTGCAAATGATCGGTGCTGCAATCCTGTCGAATGAAGAACTTGTCCGAAAACTGGTTGTTTTAGGTTTCGATACACTGGAGGTTACTTCGCAGGACTCTGTATATGGTTGTAAATGGCGTTTGACTGCGTTGCTGCAAATAGAAGGCTCATGAATACAGTGGTAGATACATTGGCTGCAAAAGCTGTATATGGAGCAGAAAGTGCTGCATCCTTCGAATTCAATTATTGGATTCTGGTGGCACTGGCAGAACTGGCCATAATCATTATCCTGTCCGGGAGGCTCAGGGCCGTTTCTCGGAGGACAAGTCAGAAAAAGGCAATTCTTTCAAAGGAAATCGATTTGGATAATATCATCGACAGTTCATTCAAGTCGAAAGAGTTGTACGAACAACTTGTACGTCAATACCATCCTGACCGTTATGTTGGTGATGATGCTAAAATGGCTATGGCGCAAGAGATCGCTGCTCAAATCGGGCAGAATCGCTATGATAGTAAGAAACTGCGTGAACTTGCAGAAGTGGCTAAAAGAAAGTTGGGATAATCAATAATAGTTAATTTAGTGAATACGAATAAGTCTTATATATGTGTTTCCACTGCAGCTTATATACTTTTACTGCTGACGGCATATCTTGTCTGGCACCATAAGATGAAGTCTATCCCGATACCCCATAACGAATACATAATTAGACGCTACCTTTCAGGAGACATGTCATTGGATTCTGCCCGTACGCTTTTCTTCAAAGATTACCCCCAACCGCAGCGTTGTCCGATTTGCGGCGGCGATGTCGTACCGATCTACTTTGGCTTTGGAGATACGCATAGAGATTTTGTATATGATTCGGAAGGAAGGCAGCGATGTGTTTGGGGCGGATGTGTAGTGATAGGTGAGTGGAAATGTCTATGCTGCAGCCATACATATCTGAAGTGACTTTTGTTGTTTGTGGTAGTGTAACGCGGAACAGCGTATTGTAAAATGGCACAATCGTCTATGGGATAGATGGTTGTGCGCCAATGACGCGTGGCTTCTCCTGCCGGCCGATGCCTGTGCCCGGCGGGAGCTGGAAGAAGAAACCAGCCTGTCGCTCGGCGAAGAGAGCGGTCTGCTCGCGCAGCTGGGCTGCTTCTCGGGGGTGGACCACGACCCGCGCGGGCGCGTGATCACCATCGCTTACTATGCGCTGGTGCGCAAAGCGGAGGTCAGAGGCGGCGACGACGCCCGCGTGGCCCGCTGGTTCCCGATTCAGGCCGTTCCCCAGCTGGCTTTCGACCATGAGCTGATCCTGCGCACAGCCCTCAAGCGCCTGAAAGAGGATATCCATTTCAAGCCGGTGGGCTTCGAACTGCTGCCTGCGACTTTCACGATGCCTCAGCTGCAGAATCTCTACGAGTCCATTCTGGAGGTGCATTTCGACCGCCGGAATTTCGCCGGTAAAATGCTGAAGCTGGGCCTCCTGGAGGCGACGGGAGAACGCCCGGCGGGTACGCCCCGCTCCATTCCCGTGAGCTATCGCTTCAGGGGCGACCGATACCGCGAGATGAAGGCCGCCGGCTTCAAGCTCGAATTCTGATACCGCTGCATCTGCGCTGTATCCGTCGTGTCAAACACAGCTGCTGAATGTCAGCCATAAAAACCATGTCATTTTATGGCCGGGGGCGTGTATATATCCTCTTCGGCCATAAAAACGCCATGAATTCATGGCCGGCGACAGGGAGAAAAGTCGAAGCGGCCATCTTTTTCGCTATCTTTGTAGGATATGAGCAAAGCGAAGATTATTGTGGCCGGGATCGGGCCGGGGAGTGCGGGCGATGTGACGCCGGCGGTGCTTGAGGCGGTCCGGGAGGCCGATGTCATTATTGGCTATAAGTATTATTTCCAGTTT
>JAEEGL016631822.1_pt1 | contig 20410 bp, 14 predicted proteins | sample 9134231 | NCBI WGS metagenome assembly JAEEGL01 (sample SAMN16246548, study PRJNA631951) | gut metagenome | biome: gut microbiome; feature: rumen; material: fiber-attached | host: Bos | place: Iran: Karaj | collected 2018-10 | reverse complement strand
AGCCACGTTCAAATCTGGTGCCCCAGATGAGTAGCTGCCAACATAGGCAAAGATGAGTGAAACTGTAGCAAAAGCGGCACTGCCAATGGCGAAACCTTTACCGATAGCAGCCGTTGTGTTACCAACAGCGTCTAATTTATCGGTAATAACGCGAACATCGGCGTCGAGATGGCAGCTTTCAGCAATACCACCCGCATTGTCTGCGATGGGTCCGAAAGCGTCGATGGAAACTGTTGTACCAACGAAGCTAAGCATACCGAGCGCTGCGATTGCAATACCGTAGATGCCGCACAGAATACCAGAGATAATCAGTGCGAAAACAATCGTGCCCATTGGTAAGAGACACGAGCGAGAGCCGATGGCGTCACCTTCTGTGACGACAAATGCTTCGCCTTCGGTTGCCATTTTGGCGAGTCGTTTGACCGGGTTAAAATCGGTGCTGGTGTAGTATTCGGTGATTTTTCCGATTGCTACACCGCTAGCGATACCAAGTACGCTTGCAATCCAAGGGGACAGCCAACCAACTAAGAAACTATCGTAGAGTTCAATGCCGTCAAAAGCGATTTTTGACGCAAAGAAACCGACAACGATGACAACGCCAGCTGAAATGTAAGTGGCTACGTCGAGTTCTTTGGAAGGATTCTTGCCAGCCTTGTGAGCCAGAGCGAACATAATGCCTGCTACGCTACCGATTAAGCCTGCGCCAGCGATAACGATCGGGAATATGCTGGTTGCCTTGAATAAGGCTTCGTTTGTACTGCCACTTGCCAATGATCCTGCGATCAATAAACACGCAATGACGGTTGCAACAAAGCTCTCGAGCAAGTCGGAGCAGTTACCTGCAATATCATTGACCATATCGCCGATGAAGTCGGCAATAGTGTTTGGCATACGGCTGTCGTCCTCGGGCATGTCGTGACGAATTTTCGCGACGATGTCGGCGGAAATGTCAGCAGCCTTCGTGTAGTTGCCGCCCGCGATACGATTGAACATCGCAACCAGCGAGCAGCCGAGCGAATATGTCGTTAGGCGCATGATGCTCGGATTGCAACTGAAAGAGATAATCAAACCTCCGCCAGTTTCACCAAGCTTGACTCCCCCAAAGATGATGAACACCAGCATCAATCCCAGCAATCCGAAAGCTGGCACGCTGAGTCCGCTGACGCTGCCTCCTCTGAGGGCCGTCTGAGTAGTGGGGCCAATCTCCTTGGTAGCGCGCGCAGTGTTTGTTGTACGCACATTGGCGTAAGTAGCGCTACGCATACCGATGATGCAGGCCATACTGCTCATGATAGCTCCTAGGACGAATGTAAGGCCGCTAGTTTTCTCGATGAAACATGAGAAAATGGCGGCGACGATGATGATAACCGGAATGATGATCTTGTATTCGGCGCGCATGAATGTTCGCGCACCGCGGCGAATGATGCCGGCGATGTCGACCATCTCTTCCGTGCCTTCATCCATGCGACGCAATCGAATGTGATTGACTGCCACATAAACTAGGGCGAGTACAGCAATGATGACGACCAAAAAATACACCATATAATCAACCTCCTCTGATAAGGTGCAAGGGATATTTTATCCCCGAGGGCAGAAAGATTTACCCTCAAAAAATCACATGCTCCTCCCTTCGGCAGCATGTGATTCAGATTATACCTCTTTTATAGTTAATTTCAAGGGGTGATAAGTGGTGGCTATTTGAAGATGCTCTTGAAGAGCTTGTCGCCAGCTTTGGAACCGGCCTTGCCGATTATGTTACCGATAAAGCGATCGGCATATTTATCGACTTTCTTTTCGAGCTTTGCTTTCTTCTTCTCTTCTTCGGCAGCTTTCTTGGCAGCGAGCTTTTCCTGTTCGCGCTGAAGGGCTAACTTTTGCTTTTCTTCAAGCGCTAGCTTCTTTTCCTCTTCTTTGCGCTGTTTTTCCTCTTCTTTGGCTTTAATGGCGGCTTCCTTTTCTTCTTGAACCCGCTTCTCTTCTTCGGCTTTAGCGGCGGCTTTTTCTTCGTTGTGCTTGGTGATTTTTTCGTGCGCAGATTCGTTATCGATAGCTTCGTCATATTTGCCGCAGAGATCGCTATTATTAATGATTTTCATGCGGACCATGTCATTGATGGCGCCCATATAGCTTTGTGGTGGCAAAATCGTAGCGCGTTCGACGATTTCTGGAGCGCCTTTTTCGTTCTGGAATGAGATGAGCGCTTCGCCAGTACCGAGCTCGGAAATTGCTTCTTGGGTATTGAATTTTGGATTTGTACGGAAGGCGTCGGCAGCGGCCTTAATGATTTTTTGCTCACTAGGCGTGTAGGCGCGCAATGCATGTTGGACACGGTTGCCGAGCTGGGCGAGAATTTCGTCTGGTACGTCGGTTGGATTTTGCGATACAAAATAGAGACCAATACCGCGAGAGCGAATGAGTTTGACGACCTGAACGATGCGCTTGAGGCGATAGCTTGGCATACCATTAAATAGGAGATGTGCCTCATCGAAGAAGAAGACCATTTTTGGTTTATCGAGGTCGCCGACTTCTTCTGAGGTTGCGAATAATGTATTAAGCAACCAGAGCAAGAATGAAGCGTAGAGATCTGGACTTTGGAATAGCTCGACGGCATGCAAGATATTGATAATGCCATGACCTTCACTATTAATACTAAAGAAATCTTTGATATCGAGGGCTGGTTCACCAAAGAACTTGTCGGCGCCTTGCTTTTCGAGGGCAAGTAGGCTGCGTTGAATGACGCCAATACTTTGAGTAGTGATGTTGCCGTATTTGGTGATGTATTTATCTTTGTTTTCGGCGACGTATTGTAGAGTAGAGCGTAAATCAGCGAGATTAATAAGCTCGAGCCCCTCGTCTTTGGCGACTTCGAATACGATAGCTAAGTTGCCCTCCTGAGCTTCTGATAGGCCCAGCATCATCGACAAAATGTCGGAGCCGACATTGGATACGGTCGTGCGAATTGGATGTCCATTTTCGCCATACAAATCCCAGAAACGAACTGGGAAGCTTTTGCATTCGTAGCCGTATTTGTCGAGACCGAGTTTAGTGACGCGTTTCTGAATATTCTCGTTGAAATCGCCTTCGAGTGCGGTGCCGGCTAAATCGCCTTTTACATCGGCAAGAAAAACTGGCACGCCAGCATCAGAAAAACTTTCAGCCATAACTTTTAGAGTGACAGTTTTACCGGTACCGCTAGCGCCGGTGATGAGGCCATGGCGGTTGGCCATATTTAGGAGGATGGACAGTTCCTTGTCTTCGTTTTTACCCACTAAAATTTTGTCGTTGGTATACATAGATAATCTCGCTGTTAATTACTTATATTGTAGCATCAAAAAGCACCCCTAATGGAGTGCTTTTGTTATTAAGCGAAAATGGATTGGCGGTCACCTTTTTCGAGGTCTTTGAGTTCTGGATAGTTGTCTGAGTTAAATTCGTCGTCTCCGCCTTCATGCTTCTTGCCGTCACCTCCATCTTCATCAGCTGGTTTTTCTTCCCCGCCTTCTTCTTCGGCGGTCTCGGTTTCAGCTTCGGCTTCTGTGGCTTCTGCTTCGGTCTTAGCTTCTTCGACGGCATCTTTTGCTTCAGTAGAGAGCTTGCGAGCTTCGGCGATTTTTTCGGATGGTTTTTCGCCGGCTTGGAGTGCGCTACTTTCGGCAGTATCAATTAATGAGTCTAATTCGGTGGAGGCTTGAGTAAATTCGCTTTCCGCAGCCGCAGCGGTTTCGGAGCCACTTTTAATGGCGGCGGCCGTATCGGCGGCTTTCTCTTTGGTAGCTAATGCTTCTGCGGCGGCGTCAATTTCTAACATAGCGGCAGCCTCGGCGGACCTTGCAGAATTTTCTCCGCCAACTTGGGCTACATCATTGGCGATATCAGCTTCCATCCTGTCGACTTCGTCTCCGATGTCTACGCCATCTGCTTCGAGCTTTGCGCCAACACTATTGAGGTCAATAGAACCTTTGCCGGAATTTTCTGCAACGGCTTGGGCGACGAGATTATCGCCATCATAGCGGCCGATATCTGGCAATGCTTCGCCGTCTGGCTTTGTGGCTGAAGTGATAGCTTGTGCTTGAGCTTTCTGCTCTTCTGGCGGTAATGGTGAGAAACTTGATGTGTCGCTGTCGCCAGGTGAGAAGTGCTGAATCTCTGTGTTTGCTGGGGCTTGGGGTTCTTGTTCTTGATTTTGTCCTTCTTGGTCACCCTCTTCTTCGTCAAGTCCATCGGCAGAATGAGCGACATCTTCTACGAAATCGGCAACCTGTTTAATTCCAGCACCTTCACTTAAGCCTTGTTCGACGACGGTAGTAGCTTGGTCGATCGCATCAACGGCAATAGCTCCGGCAGGGGTTAATGTGGCCATATTTGCAACTGTTTCATCTGGTGATAAAGTATCGGTTTTTTTGCCAACTTCGGCAGTAGTTTTGTGACCAGTTGGTGCGGTGCCAGCTAACTCTTCTTCGCCACCTTCTTCGAGTTCGGCTTCGCCATTTTCTGTTGGGGCTTCTTCTTCGCCGTTTTCGGTTTGAGTTGCAGCGACAATTTCGGCTGCGGCGGTTTCATCGCCGGTTGTAATACCGGTTTCGGCGGCGATTTGGGCAGTATTTGCCTCAACGCCATTTTCGGCCATAGCGCTAGCCCACTTGTCTGCCATTTCTTGTTGTTGTGGCGATAGCTCCTTATTTTCGGCTTTAGCTTTTTCTAGTGATTCTGGATTGTATGATGGGTCGTAGGCGCCAAACATTGTTTTCCTTTCTTTAATTCCAGTTTACTGTGCCAATCGTATCTGGATACGCTACTACCCATGTTTGGCCGCGATTTAATAATATCTCTTCGTTATTTGAGTTATAGAACTTAAGAGGGTCGTTAGCGGTGGCGCGACGCCATTTTCCGCCTACGACAGTGCCGTCTTGGAAGACGAAGCAGTCGCCTTCTCCGTACGTGACGTGATCTTTGTAGCCATTTACATCGCCGGCACGTGGGATAACGTGGACCTTCATAGCTACAACAACCGTTGGTGAAATCTGGGTAAGCGTGCCATTTTCGGCTTTATCCATATGGGCGCCACCGCGTTGATGATAGCGGAGATAGGTGTTGCTGGCGACATCGTAGGTGAAACCAGGGTTGTATGAGTTATCGCCAGAAAGCTTAATGGTGATATTGGTGGCATCACGTTTTTCGACTTCATTTTTGGTGTCTGGCTTAATGCGCGAGAATGGTACGTAAGTGGAAGTGGTATAACCTTTGTTGTAGTTGTATTGATCAATCCAGCTGAAGCGCGTGTAGACGTTATGTGGTGCATAGCGGCCTGGACTAATTTTGCGTGAAGAATATTTGTAATCGCGGTCACCGTCCATTTCGCGATAACCGCCACCCCTAATTTCGCTGATGGCATTAGTGGCGCCACCAACGTGTAGATAGGTACACTGATATGGTTTAGCGAAATGCACGAAGGTTAGACGTGCGGAGCGAATTGGGCCAATGTATTCCGGCTTGCTATCTTGATAAACGGCCATGAAACGCGAAATACCGCCCTCGGCGATGGCTTCGTATACGACACCGGCAGCACGGAGGCCAGATTGCGGGCGAGCGGACGTGCTGTTTTCGATCATAATACAAGTAACTCCGGCGTTTGCTGGCACGTTAGTGCTGATTTCGAGGCCAGTTAAAGTAGAATAATAGATTTCATCAGGCTTGGTGTCTTCGCCGCGGCCTTGGCCAAGTATGTTTTTGGCAGTGTTCGGCGTGAATAGCCAGAGCGTGCCCATCACGATGATGCCTGCTAGGATAGCGACAAGAATCAAAATTAAGATAGTCTTCTTGATAGAGGCTTTACGTTTTTCCTTTTTGGCGGCTTTTTTGCGCGCTTTCTTTGCAGAAGCTTTCTCTGGGATATCTGTCTCGACGGTATCTTCGGCGTCATTAATAAAGGCGCTAATATCGTCATCTATGTCTGTGTCGGAAGATGCGGTTTTGTCTTTTTTCGGGATAGAGTTTTCTTTGGTATATTCACTCTCTTTGTAGAGATTTACAAGCGTTTGATCTTCGTGCTTTTTGTCGCGCACGTAAACTCTTGTGCCCCGATAAGGCTTCTTAAAACCATCCATGTAATCATTATAGCATAAGCGTGTATACTAATCACGCGCAAAGGCGGTCACGACCGCGTTAATGCGGGCGAGGCTGGCGTTCTTGCCAATTACGGCGAGCGTATCATGAAGCGCTGGGCTAAATGGTGCAAAGCTGATGCTGAGACGAATGAGACCGAACAAAGTCATTGGCTTTTGGCCAGTCTCTTCGAGTAATTCGTTGAGGGCTTGCTGGAGTTTTTCGGCAGTCCAATCTTCTACGGTACTAAGTTTAGTCACGGATTTGCGGAGCAAATCGCAGACTTCGTGTTCGGAAAGTTTCTTGAGGGCTTTGTTGTTAGTAATCATATCCATGTCGACTTTTGGATCTTCGAAGAAATAACCGGTCATGGTCTTGAGATCACCGAGAGTTTTGAGACGATCATGGATAATACTGAAAATCTTGAATTTGTAATCGTCGTCAAAATTGGCAGCATTTTCTGGCCAGAAATCTTTAGTACGGCTATAGAGGGAGCGAGCATCTTCTTCGAAGAGGCGGCGAATCCATTGGCCATTGAGCCAGAGAAGCTTCTGTTCGTCGTAGCGGGCGCCGGCGCGTTGAATGCGGCCAAGGTCGAATTTCTCGATGAGCTCTTCTTTGCTGTAGATTTCCTGTTCGGTGCCATCGTTCCAGCCGAGGCAGGCGAGGAAGTTGAGCATGGCTTCTGGCAAAATGCCATCCTGGCGATAATCGTTGGCGGATTTAGCGCCATCGCGCTTACCGAGTTTTTTGTTGCCGCTTGGGGCAAGGATGTGTGGCAAGTGAACGAATTTTGGACGTTCGAGGCCAAAGGCTTCGTAGAGCTCGAGATAATTGCCCATGCTTGGTAAATACTCTTGGCCGCGCATGACGTGCGTGACGCCCATGGTGGCATCATCAACGATATGTGCGAAGTTGTAGGTTGGTAAACCATCGGCCTTTATCAGAATAATATCGTCTTGAGTTTCTGGGCCGAGATGGAGGTCGCCGTAGACTTCATCGTGGTAATCGTAGGCTTTTGGCTGGCTTTTTAAGCGAAGCGGTAAACCAACTTTCCACTCTGGGGTTTTGTCTGGGCGATAGTTGCGGTAAAGGAAAGCCTGCTTGTTTTTGTTAGCTTCTTCACGATATTTGGCGACAGTTTCGCTCGGAGTTGGGTCGGCGTAAGCGCGGCCAGCTGCGATGAGCTTCTTTGCCCATTCGTAGTAAATCTCTTTGCGTTGAGTTTGATAGTATGGGCCATGGTCGCCGCCTTTGTCTGGGCCTTCATCCCAATCGAGACCGAGCCAAATCAGAGTTTCTTTAATTAAATCAGTGGCGCCCTCAACGTAGCGGGCTTGGTCAGTATCCTCGATGCGCAAAATAAAAGTACCTTCTTTGCCCTGTTGCTTGGCGACGAGGTATGGATAGATTGCCGAACGAACATTACCAATGTGAATATAGCCGGTCGGCGACGGCGCAAAACGAGTAACTGCTTTCATGAAAAATACTATAACATTTTTCTTTATATATCGCTATACCGTAAACCGCTCCAAAATGCCTGTCGTTACAGGGTTTTGGGGCTATTCTCGTCGTAATTGCGAACGTTTACGACTCTAGCGATATAAAAGAAAAATTCGGTTGTTCCATGAAAGCAGTTAAAAATCAGGGAGTAAAAAATGCTTAAGCTTGACTTTTTATGTTGAGTGTGGTATAATAGAAGTATATAGTTATTCTTCTTTGATTTTTACATATACAACAGTGTCGTAATAGCGATTATCCAAGAATTGTTCGTCTCGGAGCAGCGCTTCTCTTTCGAAGCCGGTACGTTCGGCGACGGCGACTGAGGCGGTGTTCTCTGGCGCAGCCTTAATGACGATGCGGTGCATGTTGAGGTTATCGAAAGCGTAATCGACGAGCTTGTTGACGACACGGGTCATGATGCCGTTGCCGGTAAATTCTTTATCGAGCCAGTAGCCGAGGTCACAGTGATGATAATCGGCGGCGATATCGTGGATATCGATAGAGCCAGCAAGCTCGCCGTGATAGAAGATGTCGTAGCCAAATAACACGCCATTATCAAAAGCTTTGATTTGGTCTTCGGTAAAATTGAGCATGTCTTCGAGTTGATGGTACTTGTCGGCCCATGGCAACCATGGCAAAAGATGGTCGTGGTTGGCGAGAATCATATCGTATTTGAGTTCGTCGATATTGTGCGCAAAACGGCGCAAAATAATTTCGTCATCGACGATGATTTCTGGATCTGCAGTTAACATGTTGGCCTCCTATTTTTTATGAACGTCTAATTGTGGGTAAGGTACGCTAATGTGATGCTTTTCGAGGATTTCTAGTGCGGTATGAAGCGTGACACGCTTGGCGTGGATGCGGCGTTTTGGTAGGGCGGTACCGAATAGTTTATATAGGATTGCCGAATCGCCAAGCTCGCTGACGCCAACGTATTTCAGCTCGTCGATATCCTCGTCTTTAGCAGCCTCCTCGGCGATTTCGCGCATGATTTCCTCAGCTTTTTCAAGCTTAAGTTCATATGGAAGCGGGATATCGATGCCGAACTTAGAACCGACAACTTCGGCGCGTTCGATGTTGCGGTTAGCAATCGTGATAACATTGCCGGTGCCTTGATCTTGGAGCTTAGTGGAGCGAATGCCGACAGAGAGAATTTTGCCAGTGGTGTCGCCAATCGTGACGGTTTCGCCGACTTTGTAATAATCATCAGAAACAATGCTGATGCCGCGAATAATATCCTTGAGTGTGTCTTGAACGGCAAGACCTACGACTACAGATGCGATTCCGGCTGCCGCGATAATGTTTGATACGTCGATGCCGTTGATTTGGAGAACGATAAGCACGACGATGGCAATATAGGCGAGACGGATAAAGCTGGATACCATCGACAGAACGGTGTTGCCTTTTTTATTCTTGTTGACGCCAAGTAGGCGTTTAATTGGCCAGCGGAAGATTTGGTAGATTAGTATAGCTACCAAGATTACGATGAGCGACGAGATGATGGTCTCAAGCTCGATTGGTAAACTGTTGATAAATTTTTCCATAATTCTCCTTATTTATGGTTTAATGCGGTTTTTATATCTTCGATTTGATCACGTAGCTCGGCAGCGCGCTCAAACTCAAGGTTGGCGGCAGCGAGTTGCATTTGGGAAGTAAGTTCTTTAATGATTTGTGGATATTCTTCGCGCGGAATTTTACGGAGATCGAGTTTTTTGCTCTTCTCTTTTTCTGGGATAATAGCGCGAAGACCCTGGCTGATTTCTTTGGCGACGGATTTTGGCGTAATGTTGTGCTCTTCGTTGTATTTTTGCTGAATTTCGCGACGACGATAGGTCTCTTCGATGGCGTGCTGCATGCTCTCAGTCATATTATCGGCGTACATAATAACTTTGCCTTCAACGTGACGGGCGGCGCGGCCGATAGTCTGAATGAGGGCGGACTCAGAACGTAAGAAGCCTTCTTTGTCGGCATCGAGAATAGCGACGAGCGAGACTTCTGGAAGATCGAGGCCTTCGCGAAGGAGGTTAATGCCAACCAAAACGTCGTAGGTACCGTTGCGGAGATCGCGGAGAATGTCGCCGCGCTCGAGCGTATCGATATCGCTATGAATATAGGCGGTTTTGACGCCTAGTTCCGTGAGGTGTTCGGACAAATCTTCGGCCATGCGTTTAGTGAGCGTCGTGACGAGGACGCGTTGGCCTTTGGCAATACGTTCATCGATTTCGTCGACGAGATTATTGATTTGATTGTCGCTGCTACGAACTTCGATTTCTGGGTCAAGTAGGCCGGTTGGGCGGATAACTTGTTGAGCTGGAGTTGGCGAATGTTGTAGTTCGTAATCTCCTGGCGTGGCAGATACATAAATAACTTGATTGATGTGACGCTCAAACTCAGCAAAAGTAAGCGGACGGTTGTCAAGTGCGCTCGGCAAACGGAAGCCGTACTCTACGAGTGTTTCCTTGCGGGCGTGGTCGCCATTATACATGCCGCGAACTTGCGGTAAAGTCATGTGAGACTCGTCGATAAGCATCAAGAAATCGTCTGGGAAGAAGTCTAATAGGGTTGCCGGTGGCTGACCTTGGACGCGGCCTTCAAGATGGCGGGAATAGTTTTCGATTCCCTTTACGAAGCCAGTTTGCTCGAGCATTTCAAGGTCATATTTTACGCGCTGGCTAAGGCGTTGAGCCTCGAGATATTTGTGCTCGCGGTTAAAATAATCGAGACGCTCTTTATACTCGGCGCGGATTTTGTCGATGGCGAGGTCAAGTGAATCTTTAGGCGTGGCATAGTGTGTATTTGGGAAGATGCCAATCTCTTCTGGCTCGGCAAGTACCTCAGCGGTCAGCGGATCGATGACTTTAATGCACTCGAGCTGATCGAAGCCAAATTCAAGACGATAGGCGCGGTCGCCGGAGGCTGGGAAAATATCGATTGTGTCTCCATGAACGCGGAAATTGCCACGTTCGAAAGCGAGATCATTGCGGTGATACTGGATTTCGGTGAGAAGGCGAATAAATTGCGCCATGTCGCGCTGTTCGCCACGGGCGAGACGGATCGCCATTGCCTTGTAATGCTCTGGCGAACCGATGCCGTAAATACATGAGACGGAAGCGACAATTAAAGTATCGCGGCGCGTAATGAGGGCCTCAGTAGCACCGTGACGGAGGCGGTCAATCTCTTCGTTGATGGCGCTGTCCTTCTCGATATATGTATCCGTGCTAGCAATATATGCTTCTGGCTGATAGTAATCGAAATATGAAACAAAATAGTGAACTTCGTTTTCTGGGAAAAATTCACGAAATTCGGAATAGAGCTGGGCGGCTAGGGTTTTATTGTGCGCTAAGACTAAAGTTGGGCGATTATATTGCTCGATAATATTAGCCATAGTAAAAGTTTTGCCGGAGCCAGTTACGCCTAGCAAAGTCTGTTCGCGAGCACCTTGGCGCAGGCCATTCATAAGGGTTTCGATGGCTTGCGGTTGGTCGCCGGTAGGCTGGTATTTGCTGTGCAACTTGAAGTTCATTTCCCTTCTATTTTACCATCAAAAAGCTCACCCTTTTGGGTGAGCTTAGTTGTTTTTCGATATTAAGCTTTTGGCTTATCGTCGCCGGCTACCCATGGATCTTCTGGAGTAGTGTTAGCGCCGGCAGCTGCGGTTGGTTCACCGCCAGCTGGTGCGGTGGCAGCAGCTGGAGCCTTATCCTTGTTGAGGAATGAAAGGCTATTCATATCAATGCGGGACTTATCCCATGTGCTCTTGTCGAATGCCAGGATTAACTGGAAGACGAAGCTTAAGAGAACGTAGCCAATGATAAAACCATCGCTCTTGCCGAAGCCCTTACAGAGACGGATGGCGATGAAGATGCTGAGTGCAAGACCAGCCAGGCCGTTAATGCCAGGGATAAGAAGTGCGAGAATCCAAAGCGGATTAATGTTTACGATTTGACACAAAACAACCATATTGTAGATTGGAATGATTGCCTTCCAGCCAGCTTCACCAGCCTTGGTGAAAATCTTCCATTGTGCAACGATGGAAAGAACAGTTGGAATTAGAGCTAGGAGGAAGATAAAAATCAACATCCCGCCAGCAAATAGACCCACAGCGGCATCATCAACGCTACTAGATCCGTAGTAGTCGTCATAGCCGTAGCTATAGGAGTAGCTGTAGCTCATGAGATAATTTAGCATTATTGCTCCTTTTAAATGTTATTCTTACGTTTATTGTACAACATTTTTTACTAAATTACAGAAATCTTTTCCGCGCTCTTCGAAGTTCTTGTAGAAGCCGTAGCTAGCGGCTGCTGGCGATAGTAAACAAGTGTGTCCTTCAGCGGTGAGCTCATAAGACTTTTCCACAGCTTGCGTCATGTTTTCCACAGGTATAAGCAATTGTTTGTGCGGTGCTTCGTTAAAAATTCGCTCAAATGATTCGATGGTATTAGGTAAAAGGATGACGTTGCGAACTGAGCTGGAGCGCAAGAAATCAACGAGAATATGATAATCTAGTCCGCGATCCATGCCACCGAGAATCAGGGTGTCGACGTCACCAATTGCCTTGACGGCGCTGATGACGGCTTCTTGGGCAGTAGCGATAGAGTCATTGTAAAATTTGATACCCTTAAACTTGCCGACATATTCGAGGCGATGCGGAAGACCATTAAATGTAGCCACAGCATTTAAAATGTCGTCCTGCGCTACGCCGCATTCTTCACAAGCTGCGCTGGCCGCCAATATATCATAGTAGTTATGTTCGCCAATTAGATTGGTTTTAATAAATTCGCGCGGAATATTTATGTCATGATATATATCGAGCTTCCGCATTGGGTAGGCGTCGAGCTCTTCTTGGTTGGCATGTTGGAAAATATCGCCATAAATAAGTAGGTCGTTGGCGCCTTGATGGCGGAAGATATTCTTTTTGGCATCATAGTAACCTTCGGCGTCGATGTAGTGATCAAGATGCTCTTGATAGATGTTGAGTAGGATTGCAATATGTGGGCTGGCTTGGATGAATTCAAGTTGGTGGCTAGACATCTCAAAAACAACGATAGTCTCTGGTTTGAGCTCGTCGATAATATCAAAACATGGCTTTCCGATATTGCCAACTAGCACTGCATCTTTGCCACAATTATGCAATATATGATATATCAGAGATGAAGTTGTGCTCTTCCCCTTAGTCCCAGTTATGCCGATGGTGATATTTTTCGTGAAGCGTAGAAAAAGGTCGGTAAGTGAGGTAATTTTAGCCTTCTGGGTATCGTCAAGAAAATTCTTAATGATTACGCCAGGAGATTTAATGACGATATCGTAATCTTTTACGGCGTCAAGGTAATTATCGCCGCAAATTGTTTTTACGTTCGGGATATCCAATTCTTGTTGGTCTGCGACGGCGATTTCTGCATCGGGGAGATTTTGTTGCAAGAAACGGAGCGCACAGCTTCCCTCGCGACCGTAACCGAGAATAAGGATGCGTTTTTGATTGAGAAAGTCGATGATATCTTGTTTCATGTTTTTAACAATTCATTAATAGTTGGAGATAATCTTGCGGGATATTATGCTGCGGATTGAAATAGCTGGTGACGTTATATGTGATGCCTGGATTGTAGACATTTTCCTTATACCACTTTAGTAGTACTGGCGGTTCGCCGCCGACGGTATTTTCTACAGCTAGCTTCATGCAGTAATTAATCTCTTCTCTTGTGCCGACACATTCGAATGGCTTGGTAGCATCAGGGTTGATGAGCCCAACGAAAGTATTAAATAGTGTTTGGTCAGTGAAGAGATTCTTGCCGAAGATTTTCTCTAGCCTATCCATTGGTACGAATGGGTAAAGCATGATGAAGACATAGAGGCATTTAGCGCAGTGTCCGCACCATTTGTTTTCGTGCGTGCCAACATTACAGCTTCGGAAAAGGTTGAGATACATTGGATAATGCAAGAATTTTTGCACGATTTGAAATTCGTTGAGACAACGTAAGAGGCTGAAATACTGAATTTTATCAGTAAAGTAGCGGCTGACGTAATTGCGGAAGTCAGATTCGAACTCAAAACTCTTGGAGTATTGGTGATTAATAGAAGTGCCGGCAATATTGCCCTCGTTGGCGGAAGCTTCGTTTGATAGGACGATGTGAGATTTTTTGTTGAGATAGGCCATGATGTAAGATGCAAAAGCGAGGCAAGACGAGAATGGAATGTGGCCGTTATAGTAACCTTCTTTATTGAGTTCAAGCATGTGTGGATCGAGTGTAAGATTAAAGTCGGCAATCATGTCTGCGCCATAGCCGGCCTCTTTAATACAATCGAGCGCGGCGCGGTTGGCCGGATAGATGTCGCGATTATATTGCAGACAAATATTGTCGTCATGCATAGAATGAAGTGCAGCAAGCGTAACAACGGAATCTTTGCCTCCGCCAACTGGAATGAGGTTGCCAGAGTAGTTTTCGTCGATTTCAAATCCAGAGGTTTTCTTTTCTGGGTCAGCTTCGGCGGATTCGATTTGGATGAGGTTCTCGAAGGTAAATGGTAAATTATTGACGTAAAGAAACTCGCCGAGCCCATAGAAGAATAATTTTTTGAAGAATGCTTTTTGGAAATCGTCGAGGTAGCCCGCTTTGACGATGAATTTTGGCGCAATTGTTAGTTTATAGTAGTTTATCGCATTAATAACGCCGAAATTGAAGAAGAGGTAGTCGAGAAAATCTTCGTCTATCTCCTCATTGCGCGTGTCGGCGACTGGAATATGAACGGTTGGCGTGAAAGTATGTTCGCCGAGAGTGTAAGTATAGGTAACGATGATTGCTTCTGGCTCGTACTTGACTTCGTAAGAGTCGAAGACAAATTCTGGATATTTGTTGCGATAAAATAGATTGTCTTGCGTGCTACTAATCATAAGTTAATTATAGCTATAAACCATATTTTTTGCTAAATTCGCGATAGACGGCCTCTTTGTCGATGCCATTGAAATATTTGGCAATAATGCGTAAACGCGTGAGCTCTTCGGGGGTGTAGTCAAATAGTTCTTCCAGCTCGTCATCGGTAGAGCGGTCGCCTAGCATCTCTTCGGCCTCAATTAGCGCATCAACGGCCTCGAAGTTTTCGTCGGATAATTCATAATCGAACATGTTTTCGATCATGATTTTTTGAACCATGTGTAGTGTGTAATAGTCGAGGCGTGCATTTTTCCAGATGTCGATATCGGGTTGGTTCTGATACTTTTCAATGAATTCTTGCGCTTGTGCTATGGTCGGCTCGATAAGAATATCTGGCGCAAAGCCAGTTTTGCTGCGCGTGGATAAGTTGATAACCATACGGAGCACTTTCTGCAAGATTTCTCGTTTGTAATCCTCGCTATATCCCATACCTTATTTATAACATGAGCATATTGACTTTTTCAAGAAAATTTGGTATAATTAAAAGATGGCAAGTTCTCCTTCTTTTGATGACCAAAATATGATTAGAATTCATGGCGCCCGGGCTAACAACCTCAAAAATATTGATATTGATATTCCGCGCGACAAATTAGTAGTAATTACTGGTCTTTCTGGCTCCGGTAAATCTTCTCTTGCCTTTGACACGATTTATGCCGAAGGCCAGCGTCGCTATGTGGAATCTTTGTCGTCTTATGCGCGCATGTTTCTTGGTGTGATGGATAAACCAGACGTTGATATGATTACTGGACTTTCGCCGGCAATTTCGATTGATCAAAAGTCGACTTCGCGTAACCCGCGTTCGACCGTTGCAACGGTGACGGAAATATATGATTATTTGCGCCTGCTATTTGCACGTATTGGTGTGCCGCATTGTCCGATTTGCCATTCCGAAGTGGCGCGTCGGACAGTCCAGGACATTATCGATCAGGTAATGACTTGGCCAACTGCATCAAAGTTGATGGTATTGGCGCCGATTGTAGTGCAGAAAAAAGGTTCTTTTTCGCATATTGGCGAACAATATTTAGCGAAGGGTTTTGCACGTGCGCGTGTGGATGGAATTATCTACGCACTAGACGAATGGCCGGAATTGGATAAGAATTTGCGCCATGATATTGAAATTATTGTCGATCGTTTTGTGATGGCGCCAGACCTTGAAAGTCGCGTATCGCAAGCGGTTGAGCAGGCTCTGGATCTTGGCGATGGCATCATGAAAATACTTTGCATCAAAGATAATTCGACAGCGATTGGTCAAAATAATATCAATACGACTGGTGCCGAAGTGGTAACCTACTCGCAGCGCTATGCTTGTCCGAATCACCCAGACGAATTAATACCAGAGTTAGAGCCACGTCTCTTCTCTTTCAACGCGCCACAAGGTGCCTGTCCAACTTGCACGGGCCTTGGCACGCGTATGGAGATTGATCCGAGCTTAGTCTTAAATCCGAATTTAACGATTGCCGAGGGCGGTATCCGTCCATACAATCGTATTAATCAAGATTCTTGGTGGCTAAAACGTTTAACTGCAGTTGGTGAGCGGCATGGTTTCTCGGTGCGTACGCCAATTCGTGAACTATCCGATGATGCAATTCGAGTTATTTTATATGGTACTGGCGATGAAAAATACCATGTGCGCCTTTCAAATGGCTACGAATATGATTCGGTTTACGAAGGCGTGATTTCCAATCTGGAAAAACGTTACAAAGAAACCGAATCCGACTTTGTGCGTAAAGATATTGAGCGCTTTATGCGCGAGCGAGTATGCCAAACTTGCCACGGCGCGCGTTTGAAACCAGTTGTGCTGGCGATTACAATTCATGATTTGAATATCATGGACATGTGTGCGATGGATGTCGATCAAACTCTGAAAGTATTAGATTCGGATCTTGGGTTGACTGAAAATGAGCAGATGATTGCTGGGCCAATTTTGAAAGAGATTAAGGCGCGAGTAGGTTTTATGCGCGATGTTGGCTTAAATTATCTTGAGTTGGGACGTTCGGCGGCAACTTTGTCGGGTGGTGAGGCGCAGCGTATTCGTTTGGCGACGCAGATTGGTTCTGGCTTACAGGGTGTTTTGTATGTGCTTGACGAGCCATCAATTGGCTTGCATCAACGTGATAATGATCGCCTGATTGCAACCCTTAAACATCTACGCGATTTAAAGAATACTGTGATTGTGGTTGAGCATGACATTGACACAATCAAACAAGCTGATTACCTCGTGGATATTGGTCCAGGCGCAGGCGTAAATGGCGGTAAGGTTGTGGCGGCCGGAACGCCGGACGAGGTTGCAAAAAATCCGAATTCTATTACGGGACGTTATTTGAGCGGCGCCGCCAAGATTGATACGCCGCGTAAGCGTCGCAAAGTAACGAATAAATGTCTAGAAGTGATTGGCGCACATGAAAATAATCTCAAGAATATTGATGTTAAATTTCCACTTGGCGTGATGACGGTAGTTTCTGGCGTATCTGGTTCCGGTAAGTCTACGCTCGTGAATGAAATTTTGGCAAACGAATTATTAGCACGTCTGAATCGTGCGCAAACTGTTCCGGGCGCACATGAACGCATTGATGGTATTGAAAATCTTAACAAAGTAATTGTGATTGATCAGTCGCCAATTGGACGTACGCCACGTTCGAACCCAGCTACTTATACGGGCATCTTTAATAATATTCGTGAGCTGTTTGCGAACCAGCCGGAAGCGCAAGTGCGCGGTTATAAGGCGGGGCGTTTTTCATTTAATGTGAAGGGCGGTCGCTGTGAAAATTGTCAGGGCGATGGCGTTATTAAGATTGAGATGCATTTCTTGCCAGACGTGTTTGTAACTTGTGACGTTTGTCATGGCAAACGGTATAACCGCGAGGCGCTGGAAGTTAAGTATAAAAACAAGACGATTTCCGACGTGCTTGATATGACGGTTGATGAGGCGGTTGATTTCTTTGAAAACTTGCCGCTGATTGCCGGCAAATTGAAAACGTTGCAAGAAGTTGGTCTGGGTTATATTCGTCTTGGTCAACCGGCTACGACCTTCTCTGGTGGCGAGGCGCAGCGTATTAAGCTCGCAACTGAATTAGCGCGTCGTTCAACTGGAAAAACACTCTATATTCTCGATGAGCCAACAACTGGTTTGCATTCCGATGACGTCAAGAGATTGCTATCGATTTTGCAGCGCTTAGTTGAAGGTGGTAATTCAATGATTATTATTGAGCATAATCTGGATGTTATTAAAAATGCCGACTGGATTATTGATATGGGGCCGGAGGGCGGCCAAGGTGGTGGAAAAGTTATTGCGACTGGTACGCCAGAAGATGTAGCTAAAAATCCAAACTCCGATACGGGAAAGTATCTAAAACAAATTCTTTAGTTATCTAATAGATAATCGAGGCGCATTTGGAGGATCTGTAATTGGCTGAACCAAAGTGCGTTACGATTAGCATACTCACCTTCCTCTGCGTAGGTGAGTTTTTCACGATCAGAAATAATAAAACCAATTTGTTCTAAGTAGGTTTTAAGGATAGCCTTGCGATAAAAGTCGGCAATGTCGAGATTTGTAAAGTCGTCTTTAAGACTACGAACGATATTAGCAGTGAGGATTAGGCTTTCGGTGAGTGAGAGACTTTCTGGTTTTTCGCGCTTAAATTTTCGAATAACCGAGACAATATCGCCGACAGAGTGGCCATAGGTTTCGCAAATTTCATCGTATTTGTGGTGTGGTAGTTGTGAAAGAATACTTGCGGCGAGGATGATGTCGCGGCGACGATAGCTCTTGCGGATTTCTGGTTCGCTCGGAATGTCGTCGGCGTAGGTATTTACGAGATTGACGAAATCTACGACTTTGCGGAGATTAATCTTTTGATTCATAGTCGATTCGAGCTGGATCATGTTGTAGGCATGTTGAGTAAGCGGCAAACGATCGAGATATTCTTGGAAAGATTTTGTATACGGCTCATTGTTCGGCGCAAGACGGAGTGCACAAATTCGCCAATAATAGTCAAAGAGATGGCGGATGTTTTCGTCGCGCATGCCCTTCCCGTCCACGATAGCCTCATAGAGATCCTGGCGGCGATAGTAGCTGCATAGGCGCATGGTTTGGTCGAAGTATTCGCGGCGAATCAAAATGAAGCGACCCTCGCCGAGTGAAATATGTATCCAGTCTATATCTATAAAGTGGAAATATTCGGAGTGAAAGAAATAATCAAGTTCGATGCCAGCGGCGCCAACTAAACTACTTTGGTTTCCGGCTGCACTAGCACTAAGAAGTTGTTGGGCGTTTGACGCAAGTAGGTCTTCCGTAATGTCGTATGCGTGGTAAGTGTGGTTGGCGGATTCGTTGATGACTTTTAGTCCTGTTGTGTCGCTGTAAATAAATTGCAGGCGTTTGGCTGTAAGATGACGTTGTTCGGCGCGATTTGGCTTGGCGTATTTGGTAGTTTCTATTTCGAAAATGTCCGCAATAGCTTGCGGCCAATATTTGTCGATGTGTCCAAGCTGAGTTTTAATGGTTGGAACTATATTAACTTGGGCGATGTTTTCGGAAATGGCTGCGGCGAGCTCTTCGATGTAGATATCCTGCTTGCGATTGATGAAGAGATGGCGGTGATCGCCAATGATGTAATGCATCCAGTTACGGCTAAAAGCGCCAAGGCTAAAATCTATCCCATCAAATGACGTTAGGCGTTCGTTGCTATAGCTTTTTTGGATGTTTTTGAAATGAAGTTCAAGGCGAGCTGAGCGCATGAGCGGCAAGAGTACTTTTGCGTAATCCTTGATGGTAAGTTGGCTATCAAGATAGTTGTCAAAATAGAAAGTAAAATTTTGCCCATCGAATACTGCTATGTCGATCATGCCACTAAAACGGCGGGCGTCCTTTTCGGCGTAAGTAAAGGCGATAACTTGATCTATATCTAGATTGTCGAGGGTGTTGCGGTCGATAGCTTTTACGCTGAAATCATTCATATCTTAACTTTATCTTAATATATCTTTTTTGAAAATAAAATGTATTATAATAGGTTCAAATGAGTAAGTATAAGCTTAAAGAACCTGGCGGCGAAGGTGAGTCGAACACCTACTCCAGTGACGAGAATGTCTGGGAAGCCACGATGAGCGATGCGCCAGTTTTTGGTGCTTTTTCTATTTCGAGCTCAAATGAAAGCGCGCCATCAGATGAGCCGCGCGAGCGTGCTATCGTGACGCCTTTATCTTCTTTATCTCCCGAAGAACGCCGATCACGTATTATCCATTCGAAGAATCCTAATTTTGACAAGTTAGTGGTACGAGTTGCGAAAGACCGAGAGGATATTAATGAGCTGCAAGATGAGGATGAACGTCCGCGTAGGCGTTTGAATGCTGCCGATGCACATGGTGATGTGTCGAGAATCGGTACAAGTATTAGTGAGGCGCAGGCTGAAGCGGCGGCAGATCCTAATGCTGAAGATGTAGAGCCGCAATCCGAATCGGAACCGATGACTGAAACTCAGCGTGAGTTGATGCAGGCTAAAGTTGAGGCAATGAAGAAGGAGATGGAGGCGATTGAAAAAGCGCTTGGCGATGAGGGGAAATCTCCAGAACAACTGAAGGAAGAACGCAAGCAAAAATATGGTAAAGCGGCGCTGAAAATTTTCGCAAAGACGGCAGAAATTGTAGGCGGAGCGGCGGCTGGTGCGGCGATTCCAATGATAATTAATGCCATTGCGGGTGCATTCTAGGCGATTATTTACGCTTACGCTTGATTTTATCTTGTTCTTATCTTAAAATATAGGTTAAGTCTAAAAATAGGAAAATTATAATTTATGAGCGAAGATAAATTGTCTCTCGCAAAGCGCGAGTTGACTGGTAAAAAAGTTAAGAGTTTGCGCGAGCAAGGCTTAATTCCATCTGTT
>JAEEGL017268458.1_pt1 | contig 20411 bp, 14 predicted proteins | sample 9134231 | NCBI WGS metagenome assembly JAEEGL01 (sample SAMN16246548, study PRJNA631951) | gut metagenome | biome: gut microbiome; feature: rumen; material: fiber-attached | host: Bos | place: Iran: Karaj | collected 2018-10 | reverse complement strand
GGATTAATTTTTGTTTCACCTAATACATCTGTGTCTTTTAAAAGTCCAAGAGTATCAAGGTAGATAGTATAACCAGTTAAATCAATTGTGTCACTATCAGAAGTCTTATGTCCGTTATGATGAATGAATACATATTCAACAGTACTATCACTTAAAACATACTTAACAGTATTATTGTCATGTAATAATTCGATCTCAAAATCATTATTTGAACTATCTAGATGCAATCCATCAAACATTTGTTTTAACATAATTAATTGACAGTAATTGAGGAACATATCGTAATTCTTAATTTTAAGTGAATAATCTAATTCATTTACTTTATATGATGCATTATATGAATTAGAGTTACCACCCTTAGTTCTTAAGAATTCTTCACCAGCAAGAATAAATGAAGTACCTTGAGATGTTAAAACCATTGCATTTGCAAGCATCGACATTTGTTTTAGATATGGTTCATATGTCATTCCAGACGCTTTAAATCTATCATATAGTGTATAGTTATCATGGCAAGTTACGTAAGTGACAGAATTCTCAGGTTTAATTTGGTTAGAAGTATTTACTCTTGCAATACCTCTGATACCTGCGGTTAAGATGTCCATATTAGTTCTATTATATGAAGTATCAGAAATCCATGATAATGACCTTGCAGTATTAAGTCCACCTTTGACTAATTCATCACGATACTTATCATTAAATGCACCATATGAAGTATATTGTTGTCCATTGGCTTGACTTGCTTGTTCTCTTGATGAAAGTGGAGTAGATCCTCCAGTCCAAGGCTCGCCATAAATAACAACATCACTATTAATTGTTTTGCATTTTGTTGCTATAGCATCCATAGTTGTTAAGTCGTGTAAACCCATAAGGTCAAATCTAAAACCACCAAGTTTATATTCGTCTAGCCAGAATGATGTTGAATCAATCATAAATTTTCTAAACATTAATTTTTCAGATGCGGTCTCATTTCCACATCCAGAACCATTAGATAAACTACCATCTTTATTATATCTAAAGTAATATCCTGGCATTAAAACATCAAAATTAGAACCGATAGCACCATTTACATGATTATAAACAACGTCCATAATAATGATAATGCCTTCTTCATTGAATGCTTTAACTACTTTCTTAAATTCAATAATTCTTTGATATCCATCATAAGGATTAGATGAATATACACCTTCAAGAGTATTATAGTTAAGTGGGTTATAACCCCAGTTAAATTCTGGATTAGTTTCATCGTTTGCTTGATCAAAGATTGGGAGTAATTGTACAGCATTTACACCTAATTCTCTAATATGGTCAAATCCAGTAGTTACTGTCATTTCGCCAGTATTATTAGTATAAGTTGTACCTTTTTCAATTAAACCCATAAATTTCTTAGCATTTTCAGTAGATCCACCCCAAGTTGCGCTTGATGTTACATCGGCTACATGAGTTTCATAGACTGTTAATGCGAGTCTATTTACATTAATCTTTGACATTGAATCCCAACCATCTGGATTTGTCTTAGAGAAATCTACAATCATGCCTCTAAGTCCATTAACACCTGTTGATTTAGCATATGGGTCAACAATTTCAGTTCCGTTTGGATTAGATGCATTAAATACAGTGTATGTATAATATTTGCCTTCAAGGTCGCCTTCAACTATTGCACTCCATACACCTTTATCTCCAAGCGTCATTTCAACAGTTTTTTCTACTGTGTCATTTCCTTTTGTACTATCTAATGAAGTAGGTGTACCAGATGTATATACTTTTAATACAATCTTTTGTGATACTGGACTCCACACTTTAAATTCTGTAGAAGAATTAGTGTAGATAGCACCAAGCTCTCCATCATAATAATATTGTTCATCAAATGCTTCATTAAATAACTTTACAATTTGAACTGTTGATTCAAGAGTAACTTTTGATGCTTCAAAAGTAACTTTTACAGTATAAATTTTAGATACATCAGCATTACTTTCTAAACCAATATTGAATTCAGTTAAATTTAAAATATTTCCATTTTTAATTTTGGTTCCATTTTCATATAATTCATATGATGAAACAGGGTTAGATGCGACAACATTAATAGTATTAACATTACTAAATGCGGCTGATTCAATGTTGTCAACTTTTAGTTTATCTTTGTTTGAGTAAATGTTTTTATCACCTTGGAATAAATAAATATGATATACATTGTTTGAATCTTTTTCATATAAAGATAAATCAATAAATCTATCTGCATCAATGTCCTTAGCATCCCAAGTTGAACCAGGGTTTTTAGCAACAATAAAACCTAATAAATCTTCTTCGCCTATTCCAAGTTCGGCAATTGTATATAAAGCATATGTGCCAAAATCATCATTTCCATTGAATGATACTTTTTTGCCATCAGCGTCTTTTTTCCACATCCATAAAGCCCAAGAAGAATAATCCCCCGCAATTCTTTTGTAGTGAATCATTAATGATGTTTCTCCGGAACCACTTTTAGTTGTGGTGTTTCCGTTTGCATTAGTACTTGTAGTTTTATTTGTACAAGAAACTAATACAAGAGCAAGTAATAAAGTTGTTAGAATGATTGATATTTTTTTCATTAATATATCTCCTATTATCTAAAAATTACATATGAATAAGGTGGAAGTTTAAGTGTTCCATCACTATAGGTTACATCATCTTCATAGTTGGCACATAAATAATGAGTCATCTTATCAAAACCAAGTTCATCTTGATTTAAAATGATAGAAACTTCATTTTCATAACTAAGGTTTACTACGATAGTAATTGTCTTTCCTCCATAAGTTCTTGTAAACACGCAAACATATGGAGATTGTTCATAATATGATTCAAACACTTGAGTAGTTCCTCTTGCAATCTCAGGATTTGCATTTCTAATATATGTTGAGTATTTGTAGTAATTTAAAATACTATCATTATTATCTGCTTGTTCTTTTACCGAACCATTTGAGTAATAAGTGTCTGGGTTTACATAAAGTCCCTCTGGAGATTTCTTGCAGTATCCCTCTGATTCTTTTGTGTCCCATAGAATTGCAACTCTTTTTGATGGGTCACTATTTGATACAGGTGATGACATTCCAATCTCTTCTCCATAATATACAAACATTGCGCCTTTCATTAAAGAAATTAAACCTTGGGCCATTTTTACTTTATTATTGGTTGTACGTCCAATAAAAGTTTGAGCTCTATCAGTGTCATGATTTGATAAGAATGGAGCCATAATTCCTGTATTATATGTTGTCTCTTGAGTTTTAAGAAGATTTCCGAATAGTTGACCATTGTTTGATCTATTAATAGCTAATGCTTTAACAGTTGAACCGCTTGCTTGTGCAGATGGGAAAAGGAAGAAACTATCCACTCCACTATCATAATACTTTCTAACTTGTGTATCTAAGTTAAGCCAAGCTTCACCTACCATATACACACTTGGTTTAATCTTTTTTGCTTCTTTATAAAGCCAATCTAAGAATTCAACATTATTTTGTGTATAGTTAGTATAGTAACTAGTTACAGCATCAAGTCTAAATCCATCTACTCCAAGATTTAACCAGTGGGCCATAATATTTACAATTTCATTTCTAACAGTTGTACTATCTAAATTTAAATCTGGCATCCCACTCCAGAATTGAGCTTCATAATAATAATCAGTATCAGGTAATTTAGAATAACCACTTAAAGAACTCTTACTAAAATTATAGTAATTACCATAAGTTCCTCCTGGCTTTCCATTGGTTCTAATATATCTTGTAGCTTCTTGGAACCATGGATGATTATTACTTGTATGATTAATTACAAGATCCATAATTACATTTATTCCTTTAGAATGCGCAGTATTTAATAAATTTACAAAATCTTCTTCCGTACCATATTTAGAATCTATAGATAAGTAATTTGTTACATCATAACCATGATAACTAGCTGCATTATTAATAGGCATAAGCCAAATACCATTAAAACCCATTTCTTTAACGTAGTCTAGTTTTTGAGTAACACCATTTAAATCACCATAACCATCTCCATTTGAATCATAGAAAGAATAAACAAATATTTCATAATAGTTACGATATTTATCATCAGATAATACGAGTTCTTCAGTTTTTCTTTTGTTTTGTGTAGTATTAGTTTTTGTTATACATCCAGATAATGCAAAAACTGAATATAAAACAAAAACTAGGGATAAAATCTTACTTATTTTCTTCATATAACTCTCCATAAACCGCACTAAGAGGCATGCCGAAACATGCCTCTTACATTATTATTAGTTTTTATAAACTAAATTATTTCCTTCAGAATCAAATATATGCATAACTTTTGATTCAAAAGCTACACTAATTTTCTTTCCTGGATGGAATACATTTGAATAATCATCATCAATTTGTACTGTCGGAACTCTTACAATAACTTTTGTTCCATCTTCAGCTAAAGCATGAACGTGGATTTCTGAACCCATCATTTCATTTACTTCAACAGTTAACTCAACAGTATCTTTTGATTCTTTATCTTTATAAACAAAGTGTTCAGGTCTAATGCCTAGTGTAATCTCTTGACTAGCTACACCGTTTTTCTTTAAAATTTCAAGCTTATCGCCCTTAATAGGGTAGTTCTTTCCAAATAGTTTAACAGCATAGCCTTCTTCGCTTCTAACAACCTCAGCTTTAAAAAGATTCATTTGTGGAGCACCAATAAATGTTGCTACAAATAAATTCTTTGGTTTGTCAAATACTTCTTGAGGAGTTCCTACTTGTTGAATAAAACCATCTTTCATAATAACAATTCTATCGCCTAAAGTCATAGCTTCGGTTTGATCATGTGTTACATAAACGAATGTTGAATTGATTTTCTCACGAAGTAAAATGATTTCAGCTCTCATTTGGTTTCTGAGTTTTGCATCAAGATTAGATAATGGTTCATCCATTAAGAAAATCTTTGAATCACGTACCATTGCACGACCAATAGCTACTCTTTGACGTTGACCACCAGATAATGCTCTTGGTTTTCTTGTCAAATAATCCGTAATACCTAAAATTTCAGCTGCATTTGTTACTTTTTCATATATTACTTCTTCTTTTAGTTTTGGTCTTTGAAGTCTTAAACTGAAAGCCATGTTTTCAAATACTGTCATATGTGGATATAGAGCATAGTTTTGGAATACCATAGCTATACCTCTATCTTTAGGTTGTAAATCATTTACAACTTCACCATCAATAATTATTTGTCCGCTAGAAATATCTTCAAGACCAGCAATCATTCTTAGTGTAGTTGATTTACCACAACCAGAAGGTCCAACAAATACAATAAATTCTTTATCTTTAACATCAAGATTAAAATCTTGAACGGCTACCACCTTATTATCATATACTTTCTTTACGTTTACTAATTGTAATGTTGCCATAATAATCTCCTATCCTTTAACTGCGCCACCAGTAACGCCTTCAACATAATATTTTTGCATGCACATAAACAGTGTAGTAATTGGTATTGCGACCACAACACCACCAGCACAGAATACTGTGTAATACATATCAAGCTGAGTAGATGTCTCAATCAATGAATTAAGACCTACCGCAACGTTATAACCTAAAGGCTCATGGTGGGCAATTGTTGCTGCAAATACGAAGTCACCCCAAGGACCCATAAATGCTGTAAGTATTGTATAAATAACTATTGGTTTAGCTAAAGGCATAATAATTTTATAGAATACTTGGAATCTATTTGCTCCATCTACTCTTGCTGCCTCATCTAGTGATCTTGGGATTGTATCAAAGAAACCTTTTGAAATGTAATAACCCATACCACTTGATGCTACATATACCAAAATCAAACCAGGCATAGCATTTGCTTTAATCATGTTCAAATCGCTTAATACGTTAAATAATACAATCATAGTTAAGAATCCAGGGAACATTCCAAGAACAAGCATAATATTCATTAAAGCTTTTCTTCCTTTGAAACGTAGTCTAGATAATACATAACTCATAGATAGTACAAATATTGTTTGAACAACTGAAACAATTAAAGCCATTAAGAATGTTCTTAAGAACCACTTTAAGAAATCCGTTTTCTTAAATAGATTAATATAGTTATCAAAACCCCATTGTAATGGTTTAACATATGGTTCCATCTTTGTTGATTCAACTCTAAATGATTGTATTACTATACATACAAATGGAACTAACCATACAATACTCATAACAACAAGAACTATATAGATTAATGTGTTAGAGATTGCTCTGGCAGTTTTAATACCCATGTGCTTCTTTTCATTTGGAGTAATTCTTGATAAATCTTGTTCGCTCATTATGAGAAGTCCTCCTCATTTCTAGTTGATGGAATAAAGTTATATACAATAAGAGAGATTATTGATACAACCAAGAATACCATAATACCAATTACTGATGCTAATTTATAGTTAGAATTTTGAGTAGTTAACTTAAATAACCAAGTAATAAGCAAATCAGTATGACCTGCTGTAGCGCCTGTCGTTACTGATTTTGTCATAATTGGAGCACCACCGGTAAGAAGATAAATAACATTAAAGTTATTAATATTACCAATAAAACTTGTTAATAAGTATGGAGCAGTTACAAAGAGTACATATGGAAGAGTAATCTTTGTATATTGTTGCCATGCATTGGCACCATCAATTCTTGCTGACTCATATAAATCTTGAGGGATGTTCATTAAGATACCAGTAGTAATTAACATTAAGTATGGAATACCAATCCAAATATTAACCATGATAACAGTAAATCTTGCTAAATGTTTTTCACCCCAGAATTTAATACTATCTTTAATCCATCCCAGTTTAATAAGCCATCCGTTAATGATACCATTATCAGCAAACATCTTAGACACATACATCAATGAAATAAATTGTGGAATCGCAATTGTAAGAACTAATATAGTTCTCCACACTTTCTTAAGTCTAATTCCCTTCTTATTAATCATCATTGCAACAAACATTCCAAGGAAATAGTTAGAGAATGTAGCAAAGAATGCCCAAATCAATGTCCAAGTTAATATTTCGCCAAATGTTGCACTAAAATTAGTTCCATCGCTTGACCAACCAAGTAATTGGTTGAAGTTGCTCCAGCCAACCCATTGGAATAATAAGTTATTTCTTCCATCATGTTGCGCATCAAAGTTAGTAAACGCAATTAAAATCATGAATAAAATAGGAAGAACAGTAAATAGAATAATACCTATTGTTGGAAGAGCAAGTAATGTTTTATGGAATTGATCATCAAGTGCAGATTTTAAATCATCTTTACCACTCTTAATCTTCTTTCCACTCTTAATTATCTCTTCTAAAATCTTATTCTGTTTGATATTTAATCTCCATGTATAAATGAAACAGAAAATGAAAATAATAGATAAAATACCATAGAGCAAAATCTTAAACGATGGATCACCTGCTGGAATATTAATATATGTATCCAAATCTGCATCATACACATTAACTTGTGGATAGTTTCCCTCTACCGCACCGAGTGATGGTAATAATCCCATCCAGTGAATACCAGCAAATATCATATAGAAAATAAATGCTCCTTCAAATAATAAGAATAAAATACCTCTTAATATTTGACCTCTAGCAATGTTTCCAAACCCCATAATTAGATAGGATAGTTTAGTCTTCCAATCACCATGAATAAATGTAGTTACAATATCTACAGCTTCATCTTTAATCTTAATTCCAACTTTCTTAAAGAATCTACCAATCTTAATAAATAGGTTTAAAAACCAACGAGGAATAGCAACGAAAAAGCATTTTAGTTTATATAATAACTTTTTGAACTTACTAAGTTTTAAATATTCTAAATCACTTAATTTATTCATATACTCTCCTTTTTTTAAAAATAAAGGCAGACAATACATCTGCCTTTTTTATTCTAAAGCTTTATTAATTATTCTTATGCTTTAGGAGTAGCTGTAATAGTGTAAGTGTCATCAGCACCTACTACTAATGTAATTACATATGTTCCAGCAGCAGGTACTTTGATATTACCAGAATTTCCGCCATTAATAATTGTTGGGTCATCGTCAGATGTAACACCTAAGTTAACACCACTATCCCAAGAACCATTACCACGAATTTTAAAGTTTAAGCCACCGTCAGCATTAAATGTAACTTCAGCAGTAAATGTTCCAGGAGTAGTTTCAGATTCAGTCATCATTACATCATTATTCCAGTCACCGTTTAAACCAATTACACCATATTCCATATGTTGAGATACGAATGTGATAGTTGGTACAGAATGATCATTAACAGTCATAACTACTACATAGTCACCAGGTTCAAGGTCTTTACCTTCGCCTACTTCGAAGTTGCCACCGCCACGTTTGTTATCTTTACCAATGTTTATATCCCAATTGTTATCAGCACGTACCTTAACAGCATCGCCTTCAGCTAATGTGATAACATCAGACTTCCATTCCATCTTACCTTCAGTCTTAACTAAAGCAGTGTCAACATCTGTTTCTTCTCCGCCCCAGTTATGTCCACCAAATGTACCAGTTAAACCCCATGTATGTTCAGTGAAATCAACATCCCATTTAGGTTCGCCATCAGTATTAGCTAATGCATCGATAGCAGTTTGATAATCAGCAAGAATTTGTGCATAGTCAGGGTTTTCAGTATTTACAGATTCAGCAAATGTCATAACAATTTGCCACCAAGCATTAGGGAATTGGCCTTGTGGAGTAGCAAATTGAGATTGTTGTGCTAATGCAGCAAGAGGCTTATTAGCCTTAACAGCATCAGTTGCTTGAGCAACCTTGTTAGAAGGTCCCCATTGTACAGCTTCGAATCTTTGAGCTTGACAAGCTTCACCAGATAAGTATTGAGCAAGTTTATGTAATTCAGCTTGTTTTCTAGCATCACTTTGTGGTTTAACACCCATTAATTTGAAACCAGCGAATGAACCAAGTTGATAAGTTTGTCCATCAACAGTGTAAGTTGGGAGTTTTGTTACGCCCATATTAGCACCAAGAGTCTCAGATACAGTTGAAGAAATCCATGTACCAGATACTACTGCAGCAGATGCAGTTGGTTCATCTTCTTTAGAAGTGAAATCATTAGCAGCTGAATCAACCCATTTAGGATTTGTAACTAATTGGTGAATACCCTTTAAAGCAATTTGTCCTTTTTCAGAGTTCCAGTTATCAGCAGCTTCTGCGAATGTACCGTCATCATTAGTATGCCATTCAGAATATAAGCCTTGGCTGAAGAAATATGATGCAGTGTACCAAGCACCATCTTTACCAACGTTGAAAGAGAATTTTCTATTAGCAGCTTCGCATGCAGCTAAAATTCCTTCAATAGTCTTAGCTTGTTCATCAGATACGTATCTCTTATCATAGAATAAGAAATAACCATTATCAGAAGAAAGTGGATAAGCATAAGTATCAGCTCCTACTTTTGCAGCAGAAGTTGAACCAGCGTCATTGTTTTCAGATACAAAAGTTGCAGCAGCTTGACCAAGTTTAGAAATGGCAGCGCCTTCAACAAGAGTTGCTAATTGATCTTGTGCAAAACAATATAAGTCAGCAGCATTTTCAACAGATTCAAGAACTGTAGCACCAGCTTTTGCTTCAGATACTGCTACTACGTTTGCGTTGAACTTATATTCAGCAGTCTTGTTGTACTCAGCAATTTGTTTTTTTGTTAATTCTACAACAGACTCACCACACCATACTGTGATGTCATAACTACCACCGTCATTTTTGTTAGATGTTTTTTTACATCCAACTAATACAACAACGGCTAATAATGCGATTAATAAAGATAAAATTCTTTTTTTCATTTTTTCTCCTTAAAAATTTTATTATTATCTTTTTGTTTGTTTAAAACATTATTCATCCTAATTATTATATTTTTTATTAATACCTATTTTGAATAGTAATATGAAATAAAGTAAGCGTTTTCAAAACTATAAAAATTATAAATTATAAGTATATAATTTGTCAAACAATTTGTTTCATTTTTTTGCCAATTTGTATTTAATTATTTTACAAAAGCAAAAAAGTGCATTTTAAAGCTAATTTTATGAGAAAAGGCTAGATTTTATCTAGCCAATTATTTACTAAAAGTAAATCTATTATCTATGTAATCTACTTTTACTTTATCTTTAGGTTTTACATTACCTTTAATTATCTCTTTCGCAAGAGGTGTCTCTATATATTTTTCTATATATCTCTTTAATGGTCTTGCGCCATATATCTTATCATATCCTTCTTTAGATATTACATTTAAGGCGTTATCACTTAAAGATAAAGTTATTTCATCTTTTTCAAGTCTAGTTTCAAGTTCTTTAATAAATTTAAGAACGATTTTCTTTACTGAATCTTCAGTTAATGAATTGAAGTACACTATATCATCAATTCTATTTAAGAATTCAGGTTTAAAGTGAGCTTTGAGTTCTCTCATTACTGAGTCTTTATCATTATTTAAAATATATTCAGAACCAATATTACTAGTCATAATGATAATAGTATTCTTAAAATCTACTACTCTTCCTTTAGAATCAGTGAGTCTTCCATCATCTAATACTTGAAGTAAGATATTAAACACATCTGGATGAGCCTTTTCAATTTCATCTAGAAGAACTATAGAATAAGGTTTTCTTCTCACAGCCTCTGTGAGTTGACCGCCTTCTTCATATCCAACATATCCTGGAGGAGCACCAACAAGTCTTGAAACACTGAATTTTTCCATATATTCACTCATATCTATTCTAACTATTTGGTTAACACTATCAAATAGATTGAGTGCGAGTGATTTAGCGACTTCAGTCTTACCTACACCTGTAGGACCTAAGAATAAGAATGAACCAATAGGACGTGATTCATCATTGATTCCCGCTCTACTTCTTATAATCGCATCACTAACCTTTTCTAGTGCTTCATCTTGACCTATTACTCTTTTTCTTAAATTATCCTCAAGATGAAGCAACTTATCAGTTTCTGATTCATTAAGTTTAGAGATAGGAATATTAGTCCATTTAGATATTACTTCTTCTATGTTAGATTCTTTTACTACTTCATCAAGCATCTTACTCTTATTATCATTAGATGCGTTTTTAACTAATTCTTCAAGATGAGGGATTACTGAGAACTTAAGTTTAGACGCTTCTGCGTAATTAGCTTCATTAAGCGCGATATCTAAATCATGTCTAGCTTTTTCAAGATCAGTTTTAGCGTTTTTAGTTTCTTCTAATTCTTTCTTTTCTTTTTGCCATTTAGAAGATAAAGTATTAGCTTTTTCTTTTAAAGTAGCTAATTCTTTTTCTAATTTAGATAATCTTTTAACTGATACATCTGAATCGTCCTTAGATAAGCTAATCTTCTCAATTTCAAGTTGAGCTATTTTATGATTGATTTCATCTAATTCTTGTGGCAATGAATCTATCTGCATTCTAACACTTGCGCAAGCCTCATCAATTAAATCTATCGCTTTATCTGGGAGAAATCTATCAGTTATATATCTATTAGATAATACAGCCGCACTAACAAGTGCACTATCTAGAATCTTTACACCATGATGGTTCTCATATCTTTCTTTAAGACCTCTAAGTATTGATATAGTATCTTCAACAGTTGGTTCATTAACCATAACTTTTTGCATTCTTCTTTCAAAGGCTGCGTCTTTTTCAATATATTTACGATATTCATCTAGAGTAGTTGCGCCAATTAAGTGTAGTTCACCTCTTGCGAGCATTGGCTTTAAGAGGTTAGCAGCATCCATTGCCCCATCAGTTTTACCAGCACCCACAATTGTGTGAATTTCATCAATAAATAGAATTATTTGTCCATTAGATTTATTGATTTCATTTAATACAGCTTTAAGTCTTTCTTCAAATTCACCTCTATATTTAGCACCCGCAATTAAAGATCCTAAATCTAGTTCATAAATTATTTTATCTTTTAGGCTAAATGGAACATCACCCTTAAATATTCTAATGGCGAGTCCCTCTACTATAGCGGTTTTACCAGTACCTGGTTCACCAATAAGAACTGGGTTATTCTTAGTTTTTCTTGAAAGTATTTGAATTACTCTTCTTATCTCCTCATCACGACCAATTACTGGGTCTAATTTAGAGTTTCTAACATCATCTATTAAGTTTCTACCATATTTCTTTAGTACTTCATAAGTAGCTTCTGGATTAGCGTTATTCACTTGACTTGCCCCTCTTATTTCTTTTATTGCGTTAAGCACATTTTCTTTATTAAAATTATCTACTTTTATTAATTTATTAATAATAGGATGATGGTTCTTAAATAAAGATATAATCAAATGTTCAACTGAAATATAGGTATCACCCATATCTTTCATGATCTTTTCTGCGTCAGTAAAAAGTTCATTCATATATCTAGACATATATGGGTCAGATACATTTTCAACTTTTGGTAAACCATTAAGTTCTCTATCAATTACTTGATTAAAATCATTAGTTGAAACATTTATTTTTCCTAGTATATTTATAAGCATTGATTCCTCATCTTCTATCATTGCCTTAAGCATGTGAGGAATATCAACTTCTGTGTTTTTATATTCGCCTCTTATAGATACACTATCATTTATTATTTTTATAACTTTTTCAGTAAGGTTTTGATTCATAATTACACCTCCTTTATCTTTCTACTTTAATTATAGTAAAAAAATTAGCACTTTCAAGTGTTGAGTGCTAATTTTTATAATTTTATCACAATTGAGTTTACTTTTCTTCTCCATCTAAATTCTCATATAAGTAATCTTTCCATTTAAAGTTCTTATAGAAATTTACGTGAAGTCTATGCATTTCTTCAACTAACATAGTAGCTTTAAGAGTAATAGGTGTGTCAGGAATAACATCATAGTATTCACCTTTTACATATAAATTCATAATAGATGAATCAAGTTCGGTGAATAATGTATATAATTCTTTATAATTTAAGTCAAAGTCATATTTATCGGTATTACTTCCTTTATAGTGCATTCCTGAATGGTCAATTGTGAGCATTCCCTCACCAACAATATCTGAAGTCTTCTTATTCTTAATTAAATGATCATTAGGAAGGATTCCTACTTTAACGTGTTCAGTAATTGAATAGTTAGGATCTTTTCTAATAGCTTTAATTATTTCTCTTCTTTCATAATCAGCCCATTTAGAAGGTGATTCGGGAATAATTGAACCTTCAAAAGGAACAAATTCATAATATTCATTTATCTTAGTACCATTACCACAATTAGCACAGTATAAAGTATCACCTTCAGCAACCATCTCAAATTCATGATGGCACTTAGGGCATCTATAACATAGATGATCTAAATGATATGCGGCATTGTCATGCATATTCCATTTAATATGATGTTCTTTTTGCCATTCATATTCATCGTGGCGGAATGCTTCATTAATCTTATCATCAATTTCTTCTACTGTGAGTCTTTCTAAATCTTCTTTAGTAAATAGGATATATATCTTAGCGTAAGTTTCTCCTTCTCTTACATCAAGACATACTTTAGTATTTTGAAGGTATTGTCCAGATAGTTTAACGTGATATACTGGAACACCAAGTTTCTTAAGTAATGCACCTGTATGTGGAACAATTGGTTTAGGTGTTCCATCATTTGTGGCTAAGCCTTCTGGAGCAAATGATACACAACCACCTTGTTTAATAATAGACATAATTCCTTTAGTACCAATAAAGTCATTTATATATTGTTTCTTAGGGATTACTCTATTCATCTTAAACGCGAAATGAAGATGTGATCTAAAGAACTCATTATAACCTGCGACCATATTGACTCTTCTTGGGTAACAGATTTCATTTGTATAGAAGTGGTCAATTCTAGATAGATGGTTAAATATTACAATAGCTGGACCATCGCATTTATTAATATCATCTACTATTTCAAAGTGAGCGTTATATCTTCTTCCTACTATTTTCATTACGGTTCTATATATCCAATATAAGAACCTATTTTGAGATTTAAATTTTCTTGTGGCAATTTCCTTTCTAATATCTTTCATATACCTCTGTCCTTAATCTAAAGTTAGAATATCATATATAGAGATGTTTTTAAATCTCTTTATATGAGAAAAGTAAAAATTTAGTTAATTATAAACAAGATAATTTATTATTAATAATTGTTATAATATTATTAGTATGTAAACGGAGGCAAATATATGTCTATATATAAACTTAAACCTGCAATCAAAGATTATCTTTGGGGTGGCACAAAACTAAAAGAATGGGGCAAGGGTGATGAATCAAATTCTATCATCTCAGAAACCTGGGAACTCTCGTTCCATGATGATGGCTTAACTTTAGTTGATGGGCTTGATAAGCCACTTAAAGAAGTTGTTACCAAAGAAGAGATTGGAACTAAAGCTAGTAAGTTTAGTTTCTTCCCGGTATTAATTAAATTTATTAATTCAGCTCAAAACTTATCAGTTCAGGTTCATCCTTCTGATAAATATGCGTTAAAGAATGAAAATAGTTTTGGTAAAACTGAAATGTGGTACATTTTAGAAGCTGAAAAGGATGCCGGAATATATGTAGGATTTAAAGGCGAAGAAACTAAAGAATCTGTAAGAGCTGCTATAGAAAATAATACTATTATGGATAAATTAAACTTCTTTAAAGTAAAACCTGGAGATTCATTCTTTATTCCATCGGGTACCGTACACGCAATAGGCAAAGGAATTACTTTAATCGAAATCCAACAAAACTCGAATCTAACATATAGACTATATGACTATAATAGAAAAGGTATAGATGGGAAAACTAGACCTCTTCATATAGATAAAGCATTAGAAGTATTAGATTTTAAACCATATAAAAATAAAAGATTTAGTAAACCACAAATAGGTAAATGTAAATACTTTAGTGTTTATAGATTTAATGATATGTGTAAATACATTAAATCAAACAAACAATCATTTATTGCAGTAAGCTTTATTGAAGGAACTGGTACTATTGGTGGAATTGAATTTAAAAAAGGTGATTCATTCTTCATCAGTGCATCTAGTGAAGCATATGTAGAATCAGATAATTGTGAATATATCTTAACATTAATAGAATAATAAATAATACCCAACTTATCGCTAAAGTTGGGTATTATTTTAAATTATAAATTTAATATTTCCAAATATATTATTCGTTTTTATCATGATAAATGCAACATAAATCGATTTTTAGTTTATTGATTATATTGTTATTTATAATAATATCTTTATCAATATTTCTATCATACACTTCCAATGAATTAATCCCATTTTTTAATCCTATATTAAAATCAAATTGTAGTGCATCTTCGCTTAATTTAATATTAAACAGATAAGAGTTTGGTTTAGCAGCATGATTTCCAATATAGAATAAAATAGCATGATATTCATCATAATTGTAAATCTTAAAAAATAAATTGATTTTATAATATTGATTCCCTGCTTTATCTTTACCATGTGTTTTGATAACATTCAAATCATTGGATGTTGAGTACTCTTTTTCGTCTATAATTTTTACTTCAAATCTTATCGTTTCAAAACAAACGATTCTATCGTTTACATAAAAATTAAGATTTTCTTCTTTAACTAAATATGTGCCTTCTAATAAATAGTCTGATTCGTTATTATGAAACATACATCCAGATATCAGTAAAACAAACAATAGTGCATGTATTAAAACTATTTTTTTCATACAATCCCCCAATTATACCAAAGACACAGGCCCATCATAATAGTAATCTTTCAAAGATATAGATACTGAAAAAACAACTACTCTTCCCTTGTTTTTATTATTATCTATATTTAATAAAGTCATTCTTTTAGTTAATTATAAAACTAAATAACCTATAATGTAAATCATTTAATAAGCAATAATACCCAACTTTGGCAATAAGTTGGGTATTATTTTATAGTCTTGATGTAATACAATAATAATCCAAATCGTATTCTATTCCATTAACTATAATAGTTTCTCCAGTTAGTTCCTTTTTAGTATGTTTTTCAGTATATCTTCTCCATACTAATGATTCTAAATCTTTATTTAAGAATACTTCAAAATAGGCATGTGTTAGATGGTCTGATCCATCTGGGTCATAATATGAAATCTTAATAACGTTTTGTTTAATACCATTATATTCTAAAATATAATCTTCTGCGTTATTATATTTCATCTTTTGATAGATTAATTGTTTATCAAAACCCCAGTCATCTAGGAAATCTTGATCCTTATAAGTTTTAACTATTTTCTTATTATCCTTATAAGTTACTTCACCTATCCACGCTACGCCATTATCTTTAACAGATACTACTTGTTTATACTTTCTATTAAATGATAAATCAGGATTATATTCTTTAACTTCTATTTCTACGCCTTCAAGTTCATGAATTTGAGCTTCGCCATATACATTGATGTGATATGAATAGTCTCTTCTATATTCACCTTTAATTAAATCATATAAAGCCCAACTAACTTCTTCTCCTTTTTCAAGTTTAATAAACCAGTTAGGTAATTCTTTATAGAATACTTCTTCCGCGTGTTTACCTACATAAGTTAGTTTTAAATCTTTAAATGATTTTGGAAGCTTATTTACTTTAAATCCATTTAATAATTCATCAGTAGATACTTCAAGTGCTTGAGCTAAAGATTTAAGCATTAAGATATTTGGATAATTAAGTCCGGCTTCCCAAGTGTAGATAGTTTGTCTTGAAACCCCTATAAGATATGCGAGATCATCTTGTGATAATCCTTTCTTTTTTCTAAGTAATACTAAATTCTTTTCAAATTGCATAATAACTCCTCCTTATTATGCCTATATTGTAAAATAAGATAAAAATCATTAAAACCAAGTAAAATTAACTTGTTTTGTAAGATTTTTCTTACATTATATATTATTTATAAGCAAAATAAAAGCGAAACCGAAGTTTCGCCTTTTATCTATCTGGAATCATTTCGTTTAGTACTTGAGATAAATTCTCAACATCTAAAACATCTTCTCCATATTCAAGCACAAGTTTCTTTGCGATATCACTTGCGGAATATGAGATTTGTTTAGTTGTATAAGTTGTATTGCCTATTACAACAGTTCCAACAATATTATATTTAGTATCTAATGAATCAGTATTAATTGCAGCCATAACTACATAATAATGTCCTTCTTTTACTACTTGACATTGAGTTTTGGCATCGTTAAATGACATAAAGTATTTAACATCAGTTTGATTCTTAGTAATTAAATTATAGATTTCCTCAGGTATCAAATATCTTGCCTTTAAATCTACTTTATTAACTTGATAAGAGTATGAAGCACCACCTAGTTCATATTCAACAGAGAAACTTTGAAGAGTAAAATACTTACTTCCTGTATTCTTTGTTGCTTGAATGTAAGCTTCCTTACCGTCTGAACTTACTTGGCATGTGCAATCTGCTGATGCATTTGCTGTAGAAATACTCTTAATCTTTATGCCATCTTTTGCTTTAATTACAAATTTAGAACCATTACCGTTATTGTAATATAATCTACAATTACCACTTTGAATATAAGCTAAAGCTCTTCCTGTATCTTGATATAAGGCATCAAATATATCAGTAGATTTAATACTTGAATCGCTTGATACTATAAATTTATTGATATCCTCTGCCTTATTTGCTTCTAACTTGCTTAAAGAATAATCACTACTAAATGTGAAATCAGTCTTTTTGCTAACTGCTGTTGATTGGCCGCTACTATCTGCAATTGCTGAATAGTTAATACCAAGCGCTACTTCCATCTTTGTTTCTCTTGTGAATATATTTGGAAGTTCTGCTTCATTAATATTCATACGAGCGTATAAAGTTGTGTTAGCTGTGATTTTATCTGAATTAAAATTCCATTTAGTTGTATAATTTTGATCTTTATACCATGCATCGAATGCATATCCCTCTTTAATAGGTGCTGCATCTGGCATTGTAATTGTTGAATTAGCTTCGTATCTTTGAGTATCTCTATAATTGAAGGTTGCGCCTTCTGGTACTACATAATTTACTGAATATGTAGAAGTTACACTGCCTCCTCCATATGTACCGCCCCAAATTATAGTTGACCATTCAGGGTGATCAATGAACGGATTTCTATTCTTTTGAACATTATATACAGCTTCATTTCTAGCTATTTCTTTTTCTGATACAGGATCTTCGTTATGCCATTTAGTAAATAAATCAATTGAATATTTAGTTAAATATGGATAAGATCCGCTAAATACCTTTTTAACTTCACCTTTTGACCATCCAGAAATTTTATCTGAATAACATAAAGCAAAATAGAAATAAGTTCTTGCGAAATCACCTTTATATTCATCAATTGGTTCAAATACGGTTCCAGAATAACCCGGGAATGATGAAGGACCAAGTTTAGATCCATTTCCTGATGTCTTCTTAGGATTAGATACTTCACCAAATGGATATGAACTTCTCATATTATTAACATAACAATCAGTTGGATATACGTGGAATGCATCTGAAACCATTGGAGATGCTTCATTAAACCAAGATTGAGGAATTGAGTGTTCTTTATTCATACCCGCACCTTCTGATGCATTTCCTCCACTATATTGGCCAATTCTATGTTCAACATTAGAATACATATCCCAATATACTAGGTCACCATTTTTGCCAACCTTAACATCTGTTTCATCATAGATAGACCATAAAGATTTGTATGAAACAACCTTTGGACTTTTAATAATATCATGAAGTGTTCTAGCTAATGCTTCTCCGCTTGATGTTGATGCAGTATTGTAATATTCATCAACAGTTACTGCTTTAGCTTTAACAAATAAACCATTAGATAATACGAGAGATAATGCGATTAATAAACTTACTAATAATGAATATAACTTTTTCATAAGACTATCCCTCTATCCATGGAGTATCAATATTTTCTGAACCAGCTTTTTCTATTTTATGAACTCTTGAAAGTTCTTCCCCACAAGCTGTGCAGTATGTAACTAAATCATATTCAACATCACCGTTTTCTTTAGTTACTACATTTTCTTTTACTGGTTCACCAGGTTGATGTGTGAGTTTTGGAATAGAAACTGTCTTAGTTTCAGTATGTTCACCATATGTTACTGTCACAACTAATGTTCCATTTTTAGCACATGTTGGATCATCAGTAATTTTTGTGTCTATTTCAACGTTAAATTTCAATGTTTCATTATTGGCTGTAAATACGGCATTGCAACTTGAATAATCAGCTGACCATTCAAAGTACTCAAATACAGCGTTTTGAGGAACTGATGTTACTTGTGTTCCAGGTTTTGTCGTTGTGAACACGATTGTTGAAGATGTATTGCCATTTGTTTTAGTAGTTGTAGTTTTATCCTTACATCCTACTAAAGCAAATGCTATTAACATCACAAATAGTAATGATAAAATGCTTCTTTTCATATTTCTTCCCTTTTACATTTCTAGACTAATAGTCTATGTGTTGTGTCTTTAAATTATAACATATATTTTTAATTTTATTAAATAATATATTTAGGCAAATAAAAAAGCGCTAAATGCGCTTTTATTATTATCATTAAATAATGAATTATTTAACTGAAAAACTGAAATGTCCTTCTTCAACCTTATCAACGGTTTCGAGGATGATATATACTTTAGTACCTTTCTTAATTCCGTATAATTTATCTTTTACACTTTCACCAGATTTAATAGTAAATAATGGTTTAACTTCACCCATTATTTCATAATAAATAGTCATTTCACCATTAACGATTGATGCTTCATAAGATAATTCATCATTATCGTCACTAGTCTTTTCTATACTTTTAACCATTCTTCCTTTTAAAGAATCAAACGAAACATTTAATGTTTCCTTTGTGCTTGATTGAATTAATAAGACAGCTTGATAACTACTATAGTGGCAAGATGCGAGTGTAAAGATCGATAATGCGAGTAAGATAGTTAAAAATAATTTCTTCATTTAAATCACCTCTATTTCTATGGCTATAACGCCATAAAGTGCTTGTTGTTCTTTTGTATAGTATATATCCATATCATGAGGATTTGGAATATCATTTATACTATAACCCATAGATACTTTATCATGATGTTTATAAAGTTCAGTAAAATTGTCGTATTTATATACATTTAATACTTTTACTTTTAATGTTTCAAGAGTTGATCTATTAGTAAATGTAATAGTATCACCTTTCTTTAAATCTTTTCTTCTTTCATCATTTAATCTAAGTTCTATTGTTTTAGTTTTATTCTTTATCAGATTGAATGGCGCATCGTGTAGATTCATTTCATAGTTCATAATAAAATCTCCTAAACTATCTATTATTCTATAATGAATAAACGATTTTTGTTTAGGAGATTTTTACATTATTTATTCTTGATTATTTTTTCTTTTGCTTCTTGAGAATAATACGAAG
>JAEEGL015922134.1_pt1 | contig 20411 bp, 18 predicted proteins | sample 9134231 | NCBI WGS metagenome assembly JAEEGL01 (sample SAMN16246548, study PRJNA631951) | gut metagenome | biome: gut microbiome; feature: rumen; material: fiber-attached | host: Bos | place: Iran: Karaj | collected 2018-10 | reverse complement strand
TCTTTCATATGATTCAAATAAAGCCATTATGATATTCTCCTTTCCCTAAATTACTCTTTTCTCGGATCGATAATCTTTGCTGCGTCATCTACACGTCCATACTGACCCTTAGCTTTTTCCCAAGCAGTATTCGGATCATCACCGTTTTTGATGAAGTCAGTCATCTTTCCAAGGGAAACGAACTGATATCCAATAACCTGATCATTATCATCTAAAGCGATTCCGGTTACATAACCTTCTGCCATCTCTAAGTAACGAACACCTTTTTCTTTGGTAGCGTACATAGTACCAACCTGAGAACGAAGTCCCTTACCTAAATCTTCAAGTCCTGCACCAATTGCAAGTCCGTCATCAGAGAATGCTGACTGAGTACGTCCGTAAACAATCTGTAAGAACAATTCTCTCATAGCAGTATTGATAGCATCACATACAAGGTCTGTGTTTAATGCTTCCAAAATAGTCTTACCCTGAAGGATTTCTGCTGCCATAGCTGCAGAGTGTGTCATACCAGAGCATCCGATAGTTTCAACCAATGCTTCCTGAATCACACCGTCTTTTACATTTAAAGAAAGCTTACAAGCTCCCTGCTGAGGCGCACACCAGCCTACACCATGTGTAAATCCGGAAATGTCTTCAATCTTTTTAGCATGGACCCACTTTCCTTCTTCAGGAATAGGAGCAGGCTCATGACAAGCGCCCTTGGCAACAGGACACATGTTTTCAACTTCTTTTGTGTAAATCATTGCAAATCTCCTTTCACACTTTACATACTTATTTTAACGTCGGACTTCTGCTTCATACCCCTGAATACAGAATGACGTTTTATGCCGAATTATATTTTCTCATATTTTAATCTATTCGTAAAGAAAAATAATCGCTACCATTCACAGTATTCCTTGCAAAAACATCTGCCCAGGCTGTCCGCCTAGGCAGATGTTTTGATAGATAAACTGTAAATGGCTGGGATTATTCGTAACGCAATGCATCAATGGGATTCATCTTTGCAGCCTTGTTTGCAGGCACATATCCAAAGATCAATCCAATGGAAACAGAGAATCCAATGGACAAAACTATTCCACCTAAAGAAGGAGCCGCCGGATAACCCATGTAGTTGGTCAACGCCATTCCTCCTCCGATTCCAAGAACCAGTCCGATGATTCCACCAATCAAACAAATAATAATGGCCTCCACCAAAAACTGTGCCCGAATGGAAGAATTCTTTGCTCCAAGTGCCTTTCTGGTTCCGATTTCTCTGGTTCGCTCCGTAACAGATACCAGCATAATATTCATTACACCGATACCTCCTACCACCAAGGCAATGGCTGCAATCAGTGAAATCGCAGAAGTTACTGTTGCCAAAATAGAATCCAACATATTTACAAGCGAGGTAAAGGTATAAGCCGAAATCTCAAAGCTGTCATTTGCCGCATAGTAGCGATCAAAGAATTTGGTAATCTTGTTGGACAGTTCTCCGGAATCCACACCTACATTTGCCACTACTTCTATGGTAGAAAATTTCAAATCGCTGCGCTGAATACGCTTTGCCGCATTTATAGGGATGTAAAGGTTACTTCCCATATTGAAATTAAACATGGAAGCGTACTGACTTTCATTGTGATACACCCCGGCAATAGTCAAAGTAACCGCCTGATCTTCAATTAAGAATTCCAACTCCTGTCCTACGGCACCCTCATAGTCTCCGTCGAACAGATCGTCCACGAGACCTTCCTCCACCATGCAGACCATCTTTCCTTCTTCAAAATCTGAAGCGGAAAACATGGCACCTGCAGTCATCTCAACTTTATTGGGAATAAAATATCCCACATTCGTCCCGATGACAGTAACGGTGGCATCGTTTCCTTCTACAGACACCTCGGTAGAGGAAAGATTTTGGGAACAAGAGATGGCATAGATATCATCCTGATACTCTTCACATAAATCGTGAATCATATCCACTGTCATATAATCTTTGTCTTCCATTTCTTCAGAAGAACCTATTGAGCCAAAATGCAAGCCATCCAAAGCTGCATCCTTATCCGCCTCTTCTTCTTTTTTCTCTACAACAGAAACATAAACATCATTGGCACCCACGTCCTGTAAATTGGTGGATACCGACAAGGTAACGGAATTTCCCACTGTAAAAATCGCAATCACAGATCCGATTCCGATAATAATTCCCAGCATGGTAAGCAGGGCTCTCATCTTATTTGACTTTAAAGAGTTTAAAGCCAAAATCACGTTTTCCCAAAACAGCATTAGATGGCACCCCCTTCCTCAGTGATACGACCGTCACGAATATTAATGATACGGTCGGTCTCGGAAGCAAGCTCCGGTGAATGGGTAATTAAAACGATCGTCTTTTTATTTTCTTTGTTTAACTTGTGAAACAAATCCATTACCAAACGACCGGTCTTTGTATCCAATGCACCTGTAGGCTCATCCGCCAAAATAATGGCAGGGTCGTTTGCCATCGCCCGGGCAATGGCCACGCGCTGTTTTTGTCCACCGGACAACTCCTCCGGCAAATGCTTGGCACGGTCCGTCATCTCTACCAAGTCCAAAAGTTCCATCGCTCTTTTCCTACGGGCAGGGGCGGAATATCCGGCATAAAGCATGGGAAGCTCTACGTTTTTAATGGCGTTGGTTTTTGCAATCAAATTGTAAGTCTGAAATACAAAGCCGATTTTACGGTTTCGAATTTCCGACAAATCATTTTCTGCCGCTTTTTCCACATCAATTCCATCCAGATAATAGCTTCCTGATGTGGGACGGTCCAATGCTCCGATCAGGTTCATCAAGGTAGACTTTCCGGAACCGGAAGGTCCAACGATGGACACAAATTCCCCGTCTTCCACAGAAAGAGAAATCCCGTGCAAAATCTCCAACTCATTGGGCTGTCCGATATAAAATCTTTTTACTATATTTTCTAAACGTATAATTTCAGCCATTTATACGCCTCCGGCATTTCCAACCATGTTTAAAAGTTCATCCACAGACTGATCTGATGAATCAGAAGGAATTACTACCTTCATACCTTCTTTTAACTTTGAAGACTTAATCTCAGAATAGTAGGATCCTTCCAAGCCAACTTCCACATCAATCTCTTTGGTCTTGGTAATGGTATTTCCTTTTTCATCGGTGGTAGAGTTTTCCTCGTCAACAACTTCAATGAAAGTAGAACCATCTTCTCTTTCCTGAACTGCCTCATAAGGAACTGCCAATACATCATCCGCTTCTTCTGTAATAATACTTACCTGAACATTCATACCCAGACGAAGTCTTTCGTTTTGGTCGTCCAAAGAAATCTTTACCAAATAGCTGGCGTCATTGGAGGATGAATTTCCTGTCATGCCAGACAAATCCGTTCCTAATAAAGAACTATAATCTGCAATGGTGCCGGAAGAAGATGACTGAGATGCTTTTACCGCTACATAGGTAACTTTTCCTGTAAGCTGTTCATCTCTGGTAGCATCCGTTTTCATCACTACAGACATGCCTACTTCAATATCTGCAATGTCGTATTCATCTACATTTGCTTCCACATAAAACTCAGACAATCCCTCAATCAATGCCACGGTAGAACCGTTAAAGGTACGGCCTTCCTGAACATTCAACTCTGTAATTGCACCGGAAATACCTGCACGAACCACTGCTTTTCCAATGGTTTCATCCAAGTCGGAAATCGTGTCATTATAGTTTTCAATGGTATCATCCTGGGTTTCATCGTAGGACTTTTTGGCATCCGTTATGGTATCGTCGTTTTCATCCTCAATGGAATCTACCTGAGACTGAGCCGTATCATACTGTGTTTTTGCAGAGTCCATGGTACTTTTCTTTTGTTGCAACGTAGATGCCATAGATGACAACTGCGCTTCTGCAGCAGACTCTGTCTGTCCGGAATCTACCAATTCCTTCTTTTGCTCGTTGTATTGTTTTTGATAGGCCTCGTAATCTTTTTTGGCAGATTCGTAAGTCTTTTTACGTTCGTCTCTGGTCTTTTTGGCACTTTCCAAACGCTCATTACGATTGCTTTGGCTGTCTGCCAACTGCTGGTCGTAATCCGCATCCTGTTCTGCCTTATCCCAAATTGTACGATCTCTGCTTTCAATCACATCACTTTTTTGTTCTTCAACATCAGACATATCCATGACACAAATCACGTCGCCTGCAGAGACCATATCCCCTTCCTGTACGCATACTTCTTGTACTTTGTATCCGGAAATCTCCGTATAAACTTCCTCTGTGGAGGTGGCAGCAATGGTTCCTGTACCACTTACGGAGGAGACAATGGAATGCTTGGTAAGCTCTTCTGTAGTAAGTTCTTCTCCACTGTCTTTTTTGCTTGTCTTTTGGGAATATACAACTCCGCCGATGATGAGCGCAATAATCAGCACAATTATTATTCCAATGATGAGTTTCTTTTTTGATTTTTTCATTTCTCCCATGGAAATCTCCTTTTCTGTTTCTTTGATTTCCCCAAATTATCTTTTACACAATGTGTTTTCATTGTAAAAAAATTTTCAGCATTCTTCAAGTAGGCAGCCGTGTTTTTAATAAATTATTTATAATTAAAAAATCCCCTCAGAAAGGTAATGGTACCAAGAATTTTGGACACATCACTTCCCAAGGGGGGGGTGTAATGATCTATGTATACTTATTTATGGAATATCTAAACCATTAAGGTCTACACACAAAATCATTTGCGGTACCAAATCCATAGGTACCGTCATTTTTGCTTGCCCAGGTATTCATGTAAACAGGTTTTCCATTGCTTTTAATATAAGCAATATCATATCCGGTAAACATTTCTACATGGTAAACACCTCGATATCTTCCATTTGGTCTTCCGCCTTCAAACAACAAATCTCCGGCTCTAAGCTTTCCATTTGTGGTATTGTAAGATCCAATACCTCCGGCTACGGTTTTTCCTCTTTGTTCCAAATAAGCTGCAATCCCTGCTGCTGTAGGTGCATAGGTTGCACGGGAAGATGTTCCCAAATAGTTTCCTACCGTTCGATAAGAGCGCCATACCAAAGAACTACAATCATAGTAGCCCTGTCTCATTCGAAGAGGCTGACTGTAAGTAGATGTGGCATAAATCTCCTTAGCTGTACAAATAACAGAAACCTTTTCAACGGTAGTTACATTAACTGCCCAATAATATGTATAGTTTTCAAAACTACCTTTGACATAGCAGGTTTTCTGCTTATTTCCAGTCGAAACCTTTCCTTTGTTATTCACAATTGCAACTTTATTACTTGAGGATTTCCACGAAACCTTTTTCCCGGAAACGGTCTTCCATGGTCCCTTGGTCACTTTCTGACACTCCAACTGCAACGTAGCAGAACTGTACCGAGGAAGTAACACACTACTGTCCGTCTTTTGTCTTAGGTTGTATGCAAAGACCTTAAGATGAAACACTTTGTTCTCACCGTTGGAATTGGTGAAGGTGACTTCTATCTTCTGTTTGCCGGCACGTTTTCCGTAATATTTTTCTTTGGTGGAAAAAATCAACTGATTGTCTTTTACTGTTCTCGCAAGTTTTAAGCCGTTACCATCAGGATATTTCACGTTTACTTTTACTCTACTGTTTTGAAAAACATTTTCCACTCCAGAAAAAGTAAAGCAAGCTTCACCGGCTCCATTTTTTGTAACAACAACATTATTTACATTGTTGTAATAGGTTGCTTTTGTCTGATCAACTGTCAGCAAAGATAAATCTATATCTGTAACAGTTTCCGGGGAATTTAATTGACTGCCATCCGTAATATCCGTAGTGGTAGCGTATACAGGGACAGATAGTCCCATTGTCATAAGAATCGTTAAAAAAAGACATAGTGTTCTTTTTATTTTTTTCATTTACCCTTTACTCCCTTATCTCAAGCTATTATATGCCAAAATGCCTGCAACCGTTTTTCCGTCCTGCATTTCGCCGGAATAAATCATGTTTAACAGGTCATCCATCTCCCAAACTTTCAATTCAATATCTTCCGCAGGATCTAAATGTTGTTCGCTGACCTTAAAGATATCTTTTGCTAAATAAACATCCACTAGTTCGTTGCAAAAAGCTACTGTGGTCTTCAAGGACAAAAGCTGTGATAACTCCTTTGTACTGTAACCGGTTTCCTCTTCCAGTTCTCTTTTTGCTGTAATGGATGTAGGCTCATCCTTTGCATCGCGGCATCCCGCAGGAAGTTCCCAGGTATATCGATTTAAAGCAGGACGAAACTGCTTCACCAAAAGAATCTTTCCGTCAGGAAAAACCGGAACAACAGCGGCAGCTCCCATACGATGTTCGATATAATCCCAATGCTCTACACTTCCGTTGGGAAGTCGCATCTCGTCATCATAAATATCCACAATCGCACCCTCTCTTACTAGGGTTCGACTGATACGTTCTAATTTTCCCATGTTGTCTCCCATATGCTATATTTCTGTTCCTGTCTTTGCAAAATATAAGGCAGCCATTTCTGGCTGCCTATGTTTCATTTTGTAATTATTTCGCGTAGTCTGTAACACGTGATTCACGAATTACATTTACTTTGATCTGACCCGGATATTGAAGTTCTTCTTCAATTCTCTTGGAAATATCTCTTGCCAAAAGAACCATATCCGCATCTGTGATCTGGTCAGGAACAACCATAACACGAACTTCTCTACCTGCCTGAATGGCAAATGACTTCTCAACGCCCTTAAAGTCGTTGGTAATCTCTTCTAACTGTTGAATTCTGTTTGTGTAAGCATCTAAAGTCTCTCGACGAGCTCCAGGACGAGCTGCGCTAATGGTATCAGCAGCCTGTACCAATAAAGCAATCAAAGACTCTGCTTCGCAGTCACCGTGATGAGCTGCAACTGCATTGATAATAAGAGGAGATTCTTTGTATTTCTTACAAAGATCCACACCTAACTGGATGTGACTTCCTTCCTGCTCTTTATCAATGGACTTTCCGATATCGTGAAGTAAGCCGGCACGCTTAGCCAAGCGAACATCTTCACCAACTTCGGAAGCAAGAAGACCACATAAGTGGGCTACTTCGATGGAATGCTTTAAAGCATTTTGTCCATAGCTTGTACGATATTTCATACGACCAAGAAGCTTGATTAATTCCGGATGAATTCCGTGAACACCAACTTCCAATGTAGCAGCTTCACCTTCCTCACGGATGGTCTGTTCTACTTCTTTTTTGGCCTTCTCTACCATTTCCTCAATACGAGCCGGATGGATACGTCCGTCTACGATTAATTTTTCGAGAGCAATTCTTGCGATTTCTCTACGAACGGGATCGAAAGCGGAAAGAACAACTGCCTCCGGAGTATCATCAATAATAAGTTCTACTCCTGTCATAGTCTCTAAGGTACGAATGTTTCGTCCTTCACGACCAATGATACGTCCTTTCATTTCGTCACTGGGAAGCTGAACAACGGAAATCGTAGATTCCGCAACATGGTCAGCGGCACATTTTTGAATGGCATTTACCACAATGTCCTTTGCCTTTTTGTTCGCTTCATCTTTTGCCTGAGCAAGTGATTCTTTCACAAGCTTGGCAGCGTCAATCTTGACATCTTCTTCAACAGTTTGTAATAAAAATTCTTTTGCCTGTTCGGAGGTTAAACCTGAAATTCGTTCAAGTTCCTGTACTCTTTGTTGATTTAGCTTCGCAACTTCAGCACGATCCTTTTCCAACTGCTTTTCTCTGGCATTTAAGCTCTGTTCTTTACGCTCAGCATTTTCAAGCTTTCGGTCGATATTCTCTTCCTTTTGCTGAATACGATGCTCAGACTTCTGAACTTCAGCTCTGCGCTCACGAATTTCTTTGTCCAATTCGTTTTTGGTACGAATAGAATCTTCTTTTGCTTCCAAAAGGACTTCTTTTTTCTTGGTTTCAGCAGTCTTTACTGCTTCATCAATAATTTCGCGAGCTTTTTCTTCGGCACTACCGATTTTCTTTTCGGTAACATTTTTCTGATATGCCGATAAAATAACAGCTGTAAGGATGGCGGTCACGATGGCTGTGATAATTACAGTAATAATAATCATCCCTAGCACAAGGAGCACCTCCCTCTTATAAAATTTTATTGTGTATATAACATAAACGTCATTTTATCCTTGTAAATTAATACAAATATAAAACAAAATGTTGCGTTTTTTCAGTCATAAACTACAACAACTTGATTTTACCTTTTTGACAGAATTCTGTCAATATCATTCGACCTGAAACCTCGCCCCAACAAAAAGCGATACATCTTCGCTTTTTCCTTTAAATCTGCTGTGTCCACGTCATACTTTTTCTTTTGGAGCAGTTCTAAAATCATGTTTTCTTCGGAGGCAAAATATTCCTCATCTAAAGCTGCCAAAATCACATCTTTTGAAACTCCTTTTTGCAAAAGGGCTTCGTAAATCTTACGACGGCTCTTCCCCTCCTGGTGATAACGCACGTAATTCCTGGCGTATCTGTCATCGTCAATGTAATGGTAGGATTCCACATAGGCCACCGCTTCTTCTATGGCTTCAAAAGGGTATCCGGACTCTTTTAGTTTTTGAATAAGATTTTGACGGGTACGGTCCTGTTTTTCAAGGAGATGCATAGCCCGACGCTTCGCTCTGGGAATCAAAATCTCCGAAAGGATTTCCTCATAGGTATTTTGAGGAAGTTCCTCTCCCTCCTTTAAACCAAGACGATATACTTCCTTATTATATAGGAAAAGGTCCGTCCCCCCTTGGAGACAGACCTTGGATTTGTGTGCTCTCTTACCCGGAAGACTCTGTATGGATAATATTAGCATGTAAAACTCCTATTCCTCTTCATCAGCTGGTGCATCCACACCCTCCGGCAATTCGCCGCCTTCTAATCCATAGTGTCCACGAATCAATACTTCAATGTGGTCCATGATTTCCGGATGCTCCTCTAAATAATTCTTGGCATTTTCACGTCCCTGGCCAATCTTTTCGCCGTTGTAGGCATACCAAGCACCAGATTTATTGATGATGTCCAGCTTAGCAGCCAAGTCCAAAATATCTCCAGACTTGGAAATACCTTTACCAAACATAATATCAAACTCTGCTTCTCTGAAAGGCGGAGCAATTTTGTTCTTTACGATTTTAATACGGGTATGGTTTCCGATGACTTCTCCCTGCTGCTTCAAAGCTTCTACACGACGAACATCCAGACGAACGGATGCGTAGAACTTCAAGGCATTTCCACCGGTAGTGGTCTCAGGATTTCCAAACATCACACCAATCTTTTGACGTAACTGGTTGATGAAGATGACGGTACAATCGCTCTTGGAAATAGCAGCGGTAAGCTTACGCAAAGCCTGGGACATCAGTCTCGCCTGAAGACCCATGTGGCTATCTCCCATGTCTCCGTCAATTTCGGCCTTTGGAACCAAGGCTGCAACAGAATCCACAATAATAATATCCACTGCACCGGAGCGAACCATAGTCTCTGTAATCTCCAATGCCTGTTCTCCGTTATCCGGCTGAGAGATGTAAAGATTGTCGATGTCTACGCCAATGTTTTTGGCATAAACCGGATCAAGAGCATGCTCAGCATCAATAAATCCTGCAATACCGCCCTGCTTCTGTACCTCTGCCACTGCATGAAGGGCAACTGTGGTCTTTCCTGAAGACTCAGGTCCGTAAATTTCAATAATACGTCCCTTTGGAAAACCTCCCTGTCCTAATGCTATATCTAAACTAATGGAACCGGTAGGAATGGTCTCAACTTTCATCTGGTTGGAATTGTCTCCCAACTTCATAATAGAGCCTCTTCCGTACTGCTTCTCAATCTGTGAAATCGCAACGTCTAACGCTTTTAACTTTTCTTCGTTTGCCATAATACCCAAACATCCTTTCCCGAACAACTGTTCGTTTACAATCATTATCATAGTACACGTTGGTACTCTTGTCAATTACTATTTTACGTTTTTGGTGTCCTGTTTATAAAACACCAACTAATGCTTTTCCAAATAAAGGAAAGCCAATAACAGTTTATCCGCGGGAACGAATGTAACATAAAAATATCACGGGCCACATTGTTTTCACAAGTACCCGTGATACGATTTAATAAATATTTAATAATTTAGATTTCTAATAAGCCTGGCGAACGTCTGCCTTACCAAACTCAGAAAGTTTCAACCCTTCGTTTCTCTCTTCCACCATTCCAACGGACCAGGAATTTGCAAACAAAAGCAAGGGTCTGTCCTTTAAGTCCTTGACCTTCTTCATGTCGGAAGTTCCTTGGATATGATCAATGTCATAGTCCTCATTTTCAATCCAACGGATGTATTCGTAAGGAAGATTTTCCATACGGATTTCCACGTTGTATTCGTTGTTCAAACGATACTTCAATACATCAAACTGCAAGACACCAACCACACCTACGATGATTTCTTCCATACCGGTGTTGTACTCCTGGAAAATCTGAATGGCACCTTCCTGAGCAATCTGGGTAATTCCCTTCATAAACTGCTTACGCTTCATGGTATCAACCTGAGATACTCTGGCAAAATGCTCCGGCGCGAAGGTAGGAATTCCTTCGAATTCAAATTTGTCCTTTGAAGAGGTTAAGGTATCGCCGATGGAGAAAATACCGGGATCAAAGATACCAATAATATCTCCGGCATAGGCCTTGTCCACCATCTTTCTGGACTCTGCCATCATCTGCTGAGGCTGAGACAGACGCACATCTTTCTTTCCCTGAACATGGTATACGCTCATGCCCGCATCAAACTCACCGGAACAAATTCGCATAAAAGCAATTGGATCTCTGTGGGCCTTGTTCATGTTTGCCTGAATCTTAAATACAAAGGCAGAAAAATCTTCTGAGAAAGGATCGATTTCTCCCTGATTTGACATACGAGGCAATGGCGAGGTGGTCATATCCAAAAAGTGCTGCAAAAATGTTTCCACACCAAAGTTTGTCAACGCAGATCCAAAAAATACAGGAGACAATTCCCCTTTGGATACTGCCTTAATATCAAACTCAGCTCCGGCTCCGTCCAAAAGTTCCAACTCATCCAAAAGCGTAGCTTTTGCTTCATCTCCGATTTCCAAAAGGAGCTCCTCATCATCAATGGAGATTTCCTTTTCAATACCTTCTTTTGTACCCTTCATGGTGTCAGAGAAGGTCAAAACCTTTTTGGTGTTTCGGTCATAAACTCCACGGAATTCTTTACCGGAACCAATGGGCCAGTTTACCGGGCAGGTAGGAATTCCAAGTTCGCTTTCAATGTCATCCAAAAGTTCGAAGGTATCCATGGCATCACGGTCCATCTTATTAATAAAGGTAAAGATGGGAATATGACGCATAGCACAAACCTTGAAAAGCTTTCTAGTCTGAGCCTCCACACCCTTTGAACCGTCAATTACCATTACGGCAGAATCAGCTGCCATTAAGGTACGGTAGGTATCCTCTGAGAAATCCTGATGTCCCGGAGTATCCAAAATATTAATACACATTCCGCCGTATTCAAACTGCAAAACAGATGAAGTAACGGAAATACCTCTTTCTTTTTCAATTTCCATCCAGTCAGAAACTGCATGGCGGGCAGTAGCCTTTCCTTTTACAGAACCTGCCAGATTAATCTGTCCTCCGTAAAGCAAAAACTTCTCTGTCAAAGTAGTTTTACCTGCATCCGGGTGAGAAATAATGGCAAAGGTTCGACGTTTTTCTATTTCTTTCTTATAATCCATACGCTATCCTATCTAATAATTCCTTCAATATTCCTTGTATATTATAGGGATATCATCCCATTTCTGCAATGTAAAACTTCCCTTTTCCAATTCAAAAACGAAGATACACAAAATGCAACATATGTACAAAAACTCCTCCGTCACCTTTGTTATAAAGAAACGAGCGTCCCTTGGTCATCTTTACAGAGAAGTAGCTTTTTTATATACTGATTGCAAACAATGTAACGGAAGCGATTTTACACAACACCCCAAAAACGCTTCCATCTTGAGGAGTATATAAATATGAAAAAAAGACTTACTGCAACTCTGCTGCTTTTGGCGGTTTTACTTTGCGCGCCCACGACCTGTTTGGAACGAATTTCTTTTCTTTCCTCTCCGGTGGTCGTAGAGGCCGCATCCAAAACCATTACGGTAAAGAAAGCCAACAAAGCCACAGCGAATGCTGTCCACAAACAGCTCTATGCCAAAAAGGCGCTTACATTAAAAGTTAAAGGAAATCGCGACAACTCCTATAAACTTTTGCTTTCTTTGGAGAAACAGGTGCAAAAAGCAAACGGTCAGGCCATTCTATTCGACGGGTGCTACGTCGGTCAGCATGGAAATTACAGTTACTATGAAGTTTCCAAAGACGATGCCAAAGAATACTTTTACGCAAATAAATTCGTAAAGAAAATTTACAAGAATGCAAGAACTCGTTACAATTCCATTCCGAAAAAAATCACCTCCGCCCTCAATGCGGATATCAAAAAGTATTCCAAAGAATCCACCAGAAAACATCGTATCGTCTATGATATGTGTGTAAGACTGGCAAAGGAACATCCGGCAAAAGCCTACCGCACCCTTCATTTGGCCATGTCGGAAGAGACCGTCCCCTTTTATGTCAAAGGCGGTGACAAACAAACCTGTAATATCGTGGGACATTTCAAAGATATTACCCTCTTTCAGACCTTCATCCGGGATCAAATTTCCAGTGTCGTAAAATCGGAAGAAATTGCAGAGGATGGAAGCATAACCCTAACCTTGAACAGTTTCAAGGAATTTAAACAAAATGTAAACAGTATGCGATTGGAGAACATTCCTCTTTGGAACTATTATTTTTCCACCAAAGAGGCAACCTACAAAACTTCTCCCTACTATTTTAAGGATCCCAAAAGTGCCTTCAAAGTTGCTTACTTTAGCAAAGAACAGATTTTGTATAAAGCCAAAAACTTCTGTGATTTAAGTGATGCCATGAAGATTTGGGTCATTGATGCCAGTGATTACTTTGGGTGTCATTTTTCCAAAGTACCTTTTGGAATGGTGTATGATGCATCCGGTTCTAACACCGGCAGCGGATGGGTCGCCTTTAAAAATATGTATGATAACAATGTCCGCGGCGTTTGCAGTGATTATGCCAGAATGGAATACATGCTCTTTTCCCAATTAGGAATCACCTGTTACTGCCGCACCAACTTTACCATCTGTCACGAATGGACTGTGGTAAAAGTCAAAAACGCAAAAGGCAAAACCCTTTGGATTCCTTTTGACTACGGCATAGGACCTGCGGATGGACTTATGACGATTTCAGAAAGCGCAAGAGAAGCTATTTCCACTGAAGAGAAACGCTACCGACTTTACTTAGCCGGTATTCCCGGAGCGCCTTCCAAAAAGAATTTCAAAAATTCAGATTTTGTGTAATACAAAAGTGCATGGTGAATCGCCATGCACTTTTTTTAGTAGTTTATCTCAAAGTACTCTAGCACCTGCTTGGCAATATAATTAAATCCCCGAATGGTTCCAAGGTTTTTGCCGGAGGTTAACATCTTTGAATAGATGACCAAAGGCACATCCTCTCTGGTGTGGTCCGTCCCCTTAAAGTCCGGATCACATCCATGATCTGCTGTAATCATAAGCAGATCTTCATCTCCCATCCGTTTCAAAATCAAAGGAAGCTTTTCATCAAAATAAGAAAGGGCCTTTGCATAACCGTCAATGTCTCTTCGATGTCCATAAATCATATCCGTATCCACAAGGTTTACAAACATCAAACCGTTGAAATCTCGATCCATCCAGTCAATGGTCTTTTGGATCCCATCCGCATTTCCCTCAGTACGAACAAAATCCGTAATGCCACGCTCTGCAAAAATATCAACGATTTTTCCAACGGACAACACATCATACCCCTTCTCTTTTAAAACGTCCATCATCGTTGTGCCCGTAGGCTCCAGTGAAAAATCATGACGTCTGGAAGTACGTAAAAACTTTGGAATCTCACCATCCGCATTTTTCTCATGATTTACATTGGTCACAAATGGTCTGGCAATGACACGTCCTACCCCATGCTCTCCCTGTAAAATCTTTCGGGCGATACGACAATACTCATACAACTGCTCCACCGGAACCACATCCTCATGGGCCGCTATCTGAAATACACTATCTGCGGAAGTATAGACGATCAAAGCCCCTGTTTTCATATGCTCTTCGCCGTACTCTTCGATAACTGCCGTACCGGAGTAAGGAAGGTTACAAATAGCTTTGCGACCGGTCTGCTTTTCAAACTCTTCAATGACTTCTTTTGGGAAACCATGAGGATAGGTAGGCATAGGATGCTCTGATATAATACCTGCCATCTCCCAATGTCCTGTAGTGGTATCCTTTCCCTGGGAAATCTCCTCCAATCTGGCAAAATCACCCACAGGGTTTTCACAGGGAGAGAATTCCGGTTTTTCATCCCTTTCCGTTTCAACCATTCCATCAATATTAAAATATCCCAATTCTCTCATGTTGGGCATTTTAAAGTACTTGCTCTTTGCGGCAGAACGTAAGGTGTGACTACCTGCGTCTCCCCACTTTGCTGCATCTTTCGCAGCTCCGCATCCTACGGAATCTAATACAATTACAATGGCTCTCTTCATAAGAATCCTCCCAAAGCTTAGTTCATAAACTGTATTATAACACACTTAAAAATCATATAAAAAAGACGCCACCAAACTGGTGACGCCTTGTACTAATCTTGCTAACTAAAATTAGTTATATTTACGCTTTCTAGCAGCTTCAGACTTCTTTTTACGCTTTACGCTGGGCTTTTCGTAATGCTCACGCTTACGGATTTCCTGCTGGATACCGGCCTTAGCGCAGTTTCTCTTGAAACGACGTAATGCTGAATCTAAAGACTCATTCTCTTTTACGATAACACTTGACATTCTTTTTCCCTCCCTCCAGTTTTAAATTTTCATCCAAACTGTAGGTCTAGATATATTCTAATATGACAATTTAATCGTCATACGAAAGACATTTTACCACAATTTTTTCGCTTGTCAAGAAGCTTGGTGGTGGAATCCTTGATTTATCCACATTTTACTAATATTACCACCACATAATACACACTATTCGTAGCGCAATGCTTCAATAGGAGACAGGGCTGCAGCTCTTTTCGCCGGATAGGATCCGAAGATTACTCCTACCAAAACAGAAAAGACAAGAGAAATCAAAATCGCCGGAATGGAAGGTGAAACAGAAAGCTGAATCATACTTTTCATTTCTGCATCCATATTGGTAATTACCTGACCACCAATTACAGAAAGCAAAAAACCGTTAAAGACTCCGATTATCACACCAATCAATCCACCAATCAGGCAAATCACCGTTGCCTCTGTCAAAAACTGCATGTGAATGTTCTTCTTTTGAGCACCCAAAGCTTTTCGAATACCGATTTCTCTGGTTCGTTCCACTACAGATACCAACATGATATTCATAACGCCTACACCACCTACAATCAAGGAGATGGAAGCAATAATTGCGATTGCAATGGTAACCACATCCAAAATCTTTGTGATTTCAGATAACTCGGAAGCCATATCATAGGTATCCACACCAAAGGCTTCGCTGGCATCCACACCATTGTACTTTGCCTGTTTAAAGTAATCCTTGGTCTCCTGGGCAAAATCCGTGGCATTAATTCCGTCTTTTGTCACAATGGTAAAGGAATCAATTCCCCAGGAATTATATTCATCACCGGAGTTATCGCTGATATAGGTATAAGGAAGCAAAATTCCTGTAGCAATCTCCTTTTCAGACTTCTTTGAAGTTGCAGTTCCCATGGCATTGGCATCATAATGATACACACCAACCACATAAACCCGAAGGACGTTTCCTCCCTCAACTTCCAATTCAATCATTTTTCCCAAAGGATTTTTTCCGTCGCAAGCATATTTTACAAACAAATCGGAAACCACACAAACAGACTTTGTTTCATCATTGTCCTGCTTTTTCAGTTCACGTCCGCTAATAAGTTTGAGATTGTTCATATCCAAATATCCATCGGAGGTACCAAGCAGGGAAACATTTGCTTCCCCGGTATCCGTGGTTACTTTTCCAGAGCCAAACTCACTGTTAATTACCACATGTTCCACCTCATCGGGATGAGCATCTATAAATCCACTCATATCCGTCCATGTAAGATTTTCCTCTTCCGTCTGTTCCGGATACTCAAAGGTTTCCCAATCCACATCATCAGGAATATCCGCTGTCATATAACAGGTGATGGAATTTACACCACCAATGGAATTCATGGATTTTGAAATGGTACTTTTTAAGGAATTACCAATCGTAGTGATGGTAATCACCGCACTGATACCAATAATAATTCCAAGCATGGTAAGGATGGAACGCATTTTGTTTACTCTGATGTTTTCTAATGAAAGTCTTATACTTTCTTTTGTATTCATGCTTTTCCCTCCCCTTCAATTTCATCAAATCGCTTTCCTCGACGTTCAGAGATAATCATTCCGTCGGATATGGTCAAAATCCGTTCGGTCTCTTCTGCCAATTCTTGGGAGTGTGTAATCAAAACAATGGTTTTATGGTATTCCTTATGAAGTTTGTGGAACAGATCCATTACCAAATGTCCGGTCTTGGAATCCAAAGCACCTGTAGGCTCATCTGCCAAAATAATGGAAGGATTGTTAATCATCGCTCTGGCAATAGCCACTCTTTGGTTCTGTCCTCCGGAAAGCTCACTGGGCTTGTGGTCAGCTCTTTCTTCCATACCAACCATGGACAACTGTTCCATCGCTCTTTTGTGTCGTTCCTTTTCGGAAATACCCGCATACAAAAGGGGAACCTCCACATTTCTTACTGCGGAAATTCGTGGCATCAAATAGAAGCTTTGGAACACAAATCCGATTTTTTGATTTCGAATAATACTTAAGGATTCATCATCCAGCTCGCCCACGTTTTGACCGTTCAAAAGGTAATCCCCTTCTGTAGGACGATCCAACGCGCCAATGATATTCATGAGGGTAGACTTTCCGGACCCGGATTCTCCTACAACGGAGACAAATTCACCTTCATAAACCTTCAAATCAATCCCATGTAAAATCTCGAGTTCGTTTTCCTGACCTTCATAATACCGTTTGATAATATGGGTCATATCAATTACCGGTGTTTTCATACAATCACCACTCTTCCGTCTCGCCCTCGGATTCATAGCTTAAATCCGTGGTTCCATCTACAACTGAAAGGGCTACAGAATCTCCCTCTGCCACCATTTCCGGATAAAGGACAATAATATCGCCCTCTGCCACATCTCCATCAATTGCAGTATAGTAATCGTTTTTATTTCCTACCTTTACGGTTACTTTTTCAATCGTGTAGGTACCGTCACCGTTGTCAGTTCCGCGATAGATGAAAGAATTTCCATCTTCATCCTCTGCAATACTGTCATAGGGAACCGCCAAAGATTCACCTTCATTGGAAATCATAATATTTACTTTTACGCTCATTCCAAGAAGGAGTTTGGAACCAGGTTCAATATCAATGTTTGCACTGTATGATGCTCCAGAAGAAGTGCTTCCTTCTTCTGAAGGTACTGCGCTGTCTGAGGTCGCAAAGTTAATAACCTGCGTTACCTGACCTTTGATTTCTTCATCTGGAAGTGCATTTGAAGTAATGCTTGCTTCCATACCTTCCTGAAGTTTTAAAATATCCTTTTCAGAAATTCCCACATTTACTTTTAACGCGCTGTCATCTTCAATGGTCATAAGGCTTCCATTGGGAATACTTCCTTTTGAAACATTTAACTGTGTAACTACGCCAGCCTGTTCTGCCACAACGGTAAGTTCATTTAACTGACGTTTCAATTTATTTAAATCGGAAACAGAGGATGAAGAAGATGAAGATGTCGATGCGGAAGCATTGTCTAACGAAGTCTGAGCGGAAGCAACCTGAGCTGCCGCATCATTTGTAACTTCTGTTAAATTCTTCTTCGCTGCAGTAAGGGCATCTTTTAAATCTGCCAAATCTTTTTTGGATAACTCATCATCCTTTTTCCCATCATCATAGGCCTTTTGCGCTGCATCTACCTCTGCCTGAGCCTCTGCAACCAAAGAGGTCTGAGCGGACTGCGCACTGTTTAATGCAGTCTGGGCTTCATTAATAGTAGCCTGACGTTCCGCATCTTCCTGTGCCTTTCCCTCAGCAATCTGAGTTTCCATTTCTTTAATCTGTTCTCTAAGTTCGGTTTCGTCGAAGGTACAAAGCACATCGCCCACTTCCACACGGTCTCCAAGGCTTACATTTAACTCCTTTACCTTGGCTTCCACTTCTGTAGTAGCTACCCATACATTTTGGCTTTCTACCTTTCCTGTAACATTGATGGAATCAGACAAATCCTGTTTTGTCAAAGGAATCGCCTCCACTCCAATGTCATAGTCCTCCATTGCTGAAGCACCTGTTTTGCTCTTGAAGTAAAGTCCTACCACCAGACCTGCCACAAGAACAATTGCTATAATAGCAATCCATTTTTTCTTTGATTTCACTTTTTTCATTTCTACTTCCTTTCACACTAACAATAGGTGTACTAACATTATTAGTACACCTATTGTAAATCGGATTATTTTGTTTGTCAAGGGGACAAGGGGACGGTTCTTTTGTCTTCAAATTATAGTTTGTCTGCGAGGGTGGGCTGGGCTAGGTTTATTTTGATTTGCTACGTGAGTATAACTGCTTTCCTCCGCACCGTCTCCGCTCGTTCCATCCCGGCGAACATCCGTAGCGCTCGCTTCTAAAGTCGCGAGCTTAACGGCTGTACGCAGTGTATTACACATTCGCTCCGCGGATGACTGTCGGAAAGCAGTATACCCACGTGGCAAATTCAGTAGTAACTTATCTAGCCCACCCGTAGCACCCCGACAAACTATAATTTGGTGAAAACACAAGAACCGTCCCTAAAACAACCACCCAAATATCGGTGCTAACACTATCATTACACAAGAAAACGCAAACGAGTTTACTGACATGAGTGTCGCCCGCTGGTTGGAGGGAATCATTTCATTTATTACCACGTCTGATTTAACTTCTATCAGACTATCAGCAAATCCACCAACAAAACCTCCCAGCATTAATAGGAATATTTGGTTCATAAATATAGAAGAAAATGCAAAAGTAATACAAATCAGACAAAGCGCCCCTATCTTTTTATAAGAAGTACTTTGACAATGCTCTGCTGACTTTGCGCCAATGACAGATCCAAGTCCAACTATAAAAAGAGCCGGCCCCAGCCATAAACTCTTTAGTCCCAATTCCGGAAGCTTTGCCTGCAAAAAGAAAACAATCAGCGTCGCCACTGCCCCGATACAGGAATTAAAAAATATAATCTTTACAATTTTTCTATTCTCTTTTAATACACGAAGACTTCCTATTGCTACTTCCTTTAATCTTCCGACAACATCACTTTTTCCCTGCAAGTTGGTCTTTACTTCAACCAATGAGCATCCTACCAGCACCATTAAAACGGCGAATAAGATATCCACCAGATATGCTTTTTTATACCCCAGCATAAGCGCCACGCCTGCCATAAGCGTGCCTACAGAACTGGTCAATCGATAGATAATCAAATCATTTGCGGCAAATTTACCGTACTCATCTGCTATGCCACCATTTTTTAAACTGTCATAAGCCAAAGCCTCTCTGGTTCCCGATGCCAGATTATAGCTTAAGGCGCTGCATACCATAGCTAGTGCGATTCCACCAAAGGAATTCATAAGAATCATCATAAGTGCAGAAACAACCGTCATAATTCCTGACAATATCATGACGCGTTTTCTACCAAAAATATCAGCCACTGCCCCGGAGGGAATTTCAAAGCACATGCTGGCCGCATGAAAAATGCTTTCCAGCAAGCCTATTTCAACAGTAGAAAAACCTCTGGCATACAAAAGAGCCACCCAGGATGCTCCCGCAATCATCAATCCGCCAAATCCATCAATAAAATATAGTTTTTTAATTTGTTTTCTTGCTATATTTTTATCCATAAAAAAATCTCCTTCGTCTTTTCAAAATAAAGATAAAGGAGATAGTCGCTCATTGAATTATTAAATTAGGAAATATGATTTACGATATGATTTCCCTAAAAAAGAGCGCACTATCCCCGTAAACACATAAATAGTTACCTTTCATCAAGTGAATATTCATGGTTTTCCAGGTCATGGTTTGCTCCTTTCTTTCATAATCTTTGGTTAGTGTAGCATTACCTCATAATACTCGTCAAGCATTGCTTATAATCATAAACACACCGGAAATAATTAATAAAAGGATGACCAGTTTTTTCACAATTTTATCATCCAATACACTGCTGCTTTTGATCCCGGCAAACAGACCTAAAAGCATAAACGGAATCAACAGCAATACTGTTTTTATTCCATTTAATGTAATAATCCCCAATATACTGTACAAAATA